>Ga0126374_10000208_pt1 | contig 12915 bp, 5 predicted proteins | sample PanSoiMetPlot_12_FD_89874 | JGI IMG/M metagenome (GOLD analysis project Ga0126374, IMG submission 89874) | Tropical forest soil microbial communities from Panama - MetaG Plot_12 | ecosystem: Environmental > Terrestrial > Soil > Tropical forest > Bulk soil | place: Panama | collected 2016-02-17
CCGCTCGCTTTAGAACTTTTTCCGAGCGCCTCCATCTGTTCCTCAGCTTGCCATTGCACGTAGAGGTGGTAGTGTTTGATACTTTCATCATAGTCCGTTGCGCACAGTGTCCCGTCGCGAGGCGCCGGCTGCCAGTCTTTCCAGGACTTCCCCTCACGTTCGACCTTGGCGCGAAAGGCGGCATAATCTTCGACCGCCGGATAGTTTTCTATGAAGCGTCGAAAGCTCGTTCTTCGTTCGGAAGGTCCTTGCAGAACGGAGCAAGCCAGCTCTTCGAGAACGCGCCGCTTGAGCGCCATCAGCTCCCGATAGTTGACGAAGGGTTCGCCGGCCAATCGTTCCGTCGCGGCTGCGTAATCGGCCGAGCTGACTATCGCTTGAGCCACCGGAGAATTTTCAAGCTCAGGAATTTTCGACACATCGAGATAGAATTCGTTCCAGAAAAGGCGGCTCACCGGTGCGTAGGGGCTGGGCTCGAAGAGGCGGTCGAGGAAAGCAGCGAGCAACGGCAACGTGCCCACCGTAGTCGCACCCATCCCGCCGGCGAACTCAACGAAAGTTCCAAAATCAGAAAAATTTCCCGCTCCATCGCTCTTTTCAGAGACGAGGCCATACAGTGGACAGAAAAGTCCCCAGCGCTTCGCCGAAGAGTCCGCGGTAAAAGCGTGCCGAGGGGCGGCAAATAGATGCGACTCCAGCTTGAAATCGGAGATTTCTAGCCCAAGTTTGTGATAACCCAGGGGCAGCTTTTCCGGAAGCAGCAGGCGCCGTTGCACGTAGCGAGCGCCCTCGATGCGATGTTCCGTTATGGTCGCGCTGACTTGGTCTTGGCACCGGCCGTTTAAAACCGCGCCGCTTTCCAGCCGGATCTGGTAGTTTGCCGCGGTCTCGGCGTATTGGATGGGAAGTCGAACGGTCAGCCCAAGCAGGCTTCCGTCCCACGCGATATTTACGCCACCGATACCTCGCCGCCAAAGCGATTGACGCCGCTCGCGTAGGACGTCGGGAAGATCCTCCATGCGCTCTACCGGCGCGCCCAACAGTTGGATAATGCGCAAGATCGCCTCTGCTGGCGGTTCAATCAAACGACCGAACATGTCTCTGTAAACGCTCTGAACGTTATACAGTCGGGCCACCGTGCGCAGCAGTTTGTTCGGAACGGGGTTCATGATTTGTGCGGTTGGAACATTTCCAAGATGCCGGCGATGGGAACATTGACCCAGTCAGGACGATTATTTAACTCGTAACTCAACTCGTAAACCACCTTTTCCAGTAGGAACAAATCCAGTAAGAGAGATATTTCATCACGTGACTTGGGCATGAAATCAGCATGCTCGGTGGCTTGGAAGAAGCCTTTCAGGAATTCAACGGAAACCCAGAGGTTCCAAAATCGCGCCCAGGGCCTTAACTGCGCGGCATCTTCCGGGCGAACGGCGCGGTCGGATAGTTTGGTAAGCGCCGCGTAGTTGAAAGAGCGGATCATACCCGCGACGTCGCGCAGGGGCGAGTGCTTCTGACGGCGCTCGATGATCGGACGAGCCGGTTCGCCTTCGAAATCGATGACGGTGAAATCTTTACCGGTAAATAGCACCTGTCCGAGATGATAGTCGCCGTGACAACGGACGCGCATCGCAGTTATCTTGCGATTTAAAATCTCGCGAAAACGATCCATGATCGCGCTTTCGAGCCGCAACACCGCCTCGGCATCAGGCCTTATCTGTTGCGGCAATACCTTGAGCCGTCGCTCGAGCAAATTCAAAGAGCGATCCGCGAGAGCGCGCATGCTCTGATAAAGCGAGCGGCGATAGGGCGCGGTGAACGGTTCGGCAGCGAATGATGAATCTTTGCTATCTGAGGCGAGGGCCATATGGAGTTCGCCGGTTCGTTCACCGAGCAAGCGAGCGGAGGAACGGTAAGCGCCGATCATCTCTTGAGCCAGAGCCGGGACTTCTTTCTCCGCAAGCTCAATCAGCGACTGTTGGGGAAGTGAGGCATCTCCCAGATTTCGGTGGTGGCTCAGGATGTCTTCAAAGTAACGGCCGAGACTATCCAGAGTATAGCGCCAAGCGTCTCCTTCGTTTACCACCAACCCCTGGAGGATTCCCAGGGTGGAAGGTTCAGCGCGCCCCCGACGGATTTCGAAATAGCCGGCGAGCGGCGGGACATGGGTAAACGATGTCTTATCGGTAATGAAACGGCCAATCTCTACATCGGGGTTGATCCCCTCCGTGACGCGGCGAAAGAATTTCAAAATCAATCGGTCTCCGTAGATAATCGAAGTATTGCTCTGTTCACGCTTGATCATCGATGGCTCCAACGAGACCTCGGCGCCACCACGAACAGAGCGGAAGACCCTTGAGTGGTGGGCGCGCACGTCCGCCGTTGCACCCTTGAAGTCCCGGCCGTGCTCCACGGCTTCGAGTAACGCCTTGCAAAAATTAGAATCATAAAGCGCGTCGTAAAGGATTCCTTCGCTTTCCGGATTTGCATCTTCAATTTTCAGTTGTGCAACCACCGCTTGGGCGCTGGCCTGGCGAATTTCGAAGGCGCGATCTCCCGCGGCAAACGCCAGGGGCAGTAGATAGACCTCCGGCGCGCCGCCAACGTACTGAACCTCCCAGGTGGTGAAATAGGCGGTAACCGAATCGACAGAAAAGGGAATGACGTCGACGCTTTTAACCGATCGTATGGGTTGGGCCTTGCCGCCGAACCAGCGGCAAGTGAGGAGATAAGCGGGAAGGATTCCCTCGAGGTTCGTTTTAGCTCTCTGTTGAAAAACGTTTGCCCAAGCGTCAGAAACCTCCAGTCGCGCCGGCTCAAATCCTTCCGCAGCGGCACGGGCTTCCGCCGTGCGCGGTTGCTCTAACTTGAACCAATAAAAGCTGTGCGGGCCGAGTGTGAGGAAATAAGTCAGCTCACCGATGGCGGGAAATCGAGTATGCCCGAACAGCTCGATGGGAAACATCCCCTTGTAGGCGGCGAGTTCGAGCTCGACATATTGGACGAAGCGGGAAAGATTGGCCACCACCAAAATAATCTCTTCTTGAAAGCGCCGAACGAAAACTAGTACCTTGCGATTTTCAGGAAAAAGAAACTCGACGGTTCCACGGCCGAAAGCCTGGTAGCTCTTGCGTAACAATACCAGGCGTTTTGTCCACCAAAGAAATGAACTAGGATTTTGTTGCTGGGCCTCGACGTTGACCGTTTCGTAATGATGTTCCGGATCGATGATCACCGGAAGATAAAGACGTTGGGGGTTGGCCCGGGAAAATCCCGCGTTGCGGTCCGCGCTCCACTGCATCGGCGTGCGTACCCCCTCGCGATCGCCGAGATAAATGTTGTCCCCCATGCCGATCTCATCGCCGTAGTAGATAACGGGTGTTCCGGGAAGCGAAAATAGGAGGCTGAGGAGTAACTCCATCTTGCGCCGGTTATTACCCAATAGCGGAGCGAGGCGACGGCGGATCCCGAGATTTAGCCGGGCCCGAGGATCGTGGGCATAGACCTTGTACATATAATCCCGATCTTCGTCGGTGACCATTTCCAACGTCAGCTCATCATGATTGCGCAGGAATAGCGCCCACTGGCAGTTTTCAGGAATCGCCGGCGTTTGATCTAGGATGTCGACGATGGGAAACCGATCCTCCATATGAACCGCCATAAAAAGTCTGGGCATGACCGGAAAATGAAACGCCATCTGGCACTCGTCGCCGGTGCCGAAATAAGCGACCGCATCTTCCGGCCACTGATTGGCCTCGGCGAGTAGCATTCGGTTAGTGTACTTCTTATCCACATAGCGGCGGAGTTCTTTTAAAAACGCGTGGGTTTCGGGCAGATTCTCGCAATTCGTTTCTTCGCGCTCGTAAAGGTACGGCACCGCGTCGAGGCGCAACCCATCGACTCCCAACTCGAGCCAAAAGTCCAACACCGCGAAGACCGCTTTGCGTACGTCGGGATTATCGAAGTTCAAGTCGGGCTGATGCGAATAGAAGCGATGCCAGTAATAGGATTTGGCAACCTGATCCCAAGCCCAGTTGGACGGCTCGAAGTCTTTGAAAATGATCCTGGCCTCTGGATATTTTTCTTGACTGTCGCTCCAAACGTAAAAATTGCGCTCGCTCGTACCCGGTTCTGCCCGGCGCGCCCGCTGAAACCAAGGGTGTTGGTCGGACGTGTGGTTGATAATCAGCTCAGTGATAACGCGGATGCTGCGCCGATGAGCCTCGCGCAAGAAAAGCTTGAAATCATGTAACGTGCCATAATCGGGATGGATTTCCGTGTAGTCAGCGATGTCATAGCCGTCGTCTTTTAGGGGTGAGGGATAAAACGGCAGCAGCCACAGCGCCGTGACGCCGAGATCCTGCAAGAAGTCGAGTTTCTCTTTAAGTCCCTGAAAATCCCCGATTCCATCGCCGTTGCCGTCGCAGAAAGCGCGCACATGGACTTCGTAAATAACCGCGTCTTTGTACCATTGGGGTTGGTTTTCTAGCACCGGCTCGCTTAATTTTGCCTTTGGACTCATGGGGATTGCTCGTTTTCACATAAAATAATCGAATTGCTAGGTCGGAATCTCGTGGCCCAGGCGTAAAATGTGGGCCGGCACGGTGTGGGGATTGAGCGCGACGTAGTTTCGCGGCCCGTGCCAAACATAGCGCGCGTCGGTTATTAGATCGTGCGCTTGAAACGGCACTGTGGGGTTCAAGCCAAGCTCCTCAAGCGTTAAGTTGACCCACCCCGACTGCGTATACCGGAAATCCAAGTTAACGACGATAAGAATGACATTGCTCCGGTCTGCGGTGCGTTTGCTGAAACATATCAGTTGCTCGTTGTCCGTGTCGTGAAAGCGCAAACTGCGATCGTTCTGAAGCGCTTTATTTGCGCGCCGTATGCGATTGATCCGGCCAATAAATTCTCTAAGGCTTGCCGGGTCCTCGAAATTCCAGGTTCGGATTTCATACTTTTCTGAATTCAAGTATTCCTCACTTCCACGCTCCCGCGGGATATTCTCGCAAGACTCAAAAGCAGGGCCATAGATGCCGTAATTGGCCCCCAGCGTTGCAGCGAGAACCAAGCGCGTCATAAAGGCGGGCCGCCCGCCAGTTTGTAAATACTCGGTCAAGATATCGGGGGTATTGGGCCACAGATTGGGCCGGAAAAAGTCTGCTACCTCGGTCTGGGTCAGCTCCGTGAAGTATTGAGTAAGCTCTGCTTTGGTGTTGCGCCAGGCGAAGTAGGTATAGGACTGGCTGAAACCCAACTTGGCGAGCCGATACATGATCTTTGGCCGTGTGAAGGCTTCCGCCAGAAACAGGACGTCCGGATACTTCGCTTTGACTTCACGGATAACCCATTCCCAGAACGGAAAGGGTTTGGTGTGCGGGTTATCGACCCGGAATAGTCTCATGCCCTGCTCGCACCAGAAGAAAAAGACGCTTCTAAGCTCGTCCCACAGCTCTTGCCAGTGCTCGGTTTCGAAATCCAGCGGGTAGATATCTTGATATTTTTTGGGCGGGTTCTCGGCGTATTGAATCGAACCGTCGGGGCGCTTGCGAAACCATTCGGGATGTTCCTTCACGTAGGGATGATCCGGCGTGCACTGGAACGCGATGTCCAGCGCGATCTCTATGCCCAATTCTTTGGCCTTGGCGATGAGCCGTTTGAAATCCTCCACCGTACCGAGTTGGGGATGAATCGCTTTGTGACCGCCTTCATTGGAGCCGATGGCCCACGGACTCCCTACGTCATCGGGATTGCCCGATAACTCGTTGTTTTTCCCTTTGCGAAAGGAGTGACCGATGGGGTGAATGGGTGGTAAGTAGAGCACGTCAAAACCCATGGAGGCGACGTAAGCAAGACGCGTCTCGCAATCTCGCAAGGTGCCGTGCTTACCCGGGTAGCCACTGCAGGAGCGAGGAAAAAGCTCGTACCAAGCGCTAAAGCCCGCTTTTTTTCGGTCGACCTCGACGGAGAGGACTTTGTCGTAGCTCACCTCTCGGCTTCTGTCAGGAAATTTTTTCATCAGCGCCGCTAACTCATCGGTAACGATGTCTTCGCCGCCGGTATTGTCGGAGCGCAGCGCGACCGCAAACTGACCTAGAAGACGGCGCGCTTTGCCGGAGGCGTGCTGGGCGGCTTTTTCAATCAATTCGGCGCCGGTCAGCCTATCCAAAGTTACGTCCTGGCCGGCGGTGATTTTTTTTGTCAGTACCTCGCGCCAGGATTTGTACGGGTCAACCCACGCTTGCAGCGTGTATTGATATACTCCCGTCTGGGTAAGCTCGAATTCCCCCCACCAGCGATCGTTCACGAGTGGTTCCATTGGAACTTCGGACCATCGTGAATGACCTTGCTTTCGGTAACGGAGCACAGCCGAGAGGGCGTCCTGGCCATCGATATAGATATCGGACTCTACCCGCATGCGCTCTCCAACCACTCCCTTGGCGGGGAATCCACCCCTATTGACCTCGGGCTTAACGGCTGCGATGACGACGCGCTGGCGGTTTGTGGAGAATTTTCGCATGCGTTCAGAGACCAGGAAAATAGCAAATAATTTCTATCGCTTATTATTTCAAGGTAACATCCTCTTTTGCTAAGGCAACCGCTTTCCTCATCAAAAGCAGCGACGCTAAACATTATATTCGCCCCTGGGCAAAAGTGACACCGGTACGAATGAAAAGGCAGTTCAAAGCTTGTCCTGAACGACGTGAAGGATCTTGTTGCCCAGTCGAAAGATCCTTCGAAGCTCAGGACGGGCGAAGCGCCACCTTGAACTCTGGGTTATGCGGGCTCAACCGCGCTGATCGGACGGCGCTGCAGTCGCTCTCTTGACGCTGAGCTTGAGGGTTGAGGGGCTGAGATCTTGTAGCGTGAGGTCTTTCGGATAACGAATATTTTGTTCCGTGATGTTGAAGGTCCGGCGGCCTTGCTCGGTCTTTGAGACATCGACGGTGAGTCTTATTTTCTTGGCGTCGAAAAGATAGAAAGCTCGTCGCGGTCCGGAAAATTTTGCGTTCACCACCGGCGGATCGATTTGGTCGACGAGCAGATTCGGAGGGACATTTTCAACACTTACCGGGATCGCATAACTCATTTCAACCGTTTTTGAGCCCGGGACGAAGACATACCAGAACCCGATCGCCAGGGCCAAGGCCATGGCTTTGGCCAACCAGTTCTCGCGAAAGAATTGGAGGGAGATTTTTCCCCGCTGCGGGGAGGGGAACTTTTCGCGCAAAAAACTCTCAATGATCGCGCCCACCTGCTGTAGATTTTCCGTTCGCTGCAGCTTGCCGTCCCTGGCCACAGAGATGGTACCTCGCTCTTCCGAGACCACGAGGCAAAGAACGTCTGCTAACTCCGCCAATCCCAAGGCTGCGGAGTGTCGCGTGCCGACGTTGGAAAGCTGACGCAGATCCTTGGAAAGCGGCAGATGGGTAGCGAAGCGAGTGATGCAGTTGTTCTCCACGATGACAGCGCCGTCGTGCCCCGGAGAATGAGGGTCGAAGATGCTTTTGAGCAACGGTCCGCTGAGTTTTCCATCCAGAGGAATTCCGCCGGTGATATGACGCTCCAAAGGATCGTTGCCGCGAATGACGATGAGCGCTCCGACATGTTCCTTCGCCAGATCGGCCAGGGTTCGCACCAAAATGTCCGTAGTCGTCGAGCCGAGCGCCGGGGCTGGGTTACGCGTCAGACTCCAGACGGCGATGCGCTCGAATATCTGCCGCAGTTCTTCCTGAAAAATCACTACAATCATGATCAGGAAGACCGCGAAGAAGCCCTGAAAAATCCATGCCGTCATTTGGAGATCGAGGTAGCGCGCGACAATGTAGACGACACCCAGAATAATGATGCCTCTGACGACGAAGGCCGCGCGCGTGCGCTGCAGCCATACAATGGCCGTGTAAAGCAGAACTGCGACGAAGATGATATCTACAATTTCGCCGAAGGTGATCGCCGGAAATGGATTAAGGGCGGTTTCGCTCATATTGAGATAATCCGGTTAGGCGATTTAGAAAAGAACTCTCGCCGCAAGTCGCAGTTTACTCATCTACTTCTAAAGTACCACGCTCAACGAGTCGGACAAGACCATGCCGGATACCGCAAGAAGCAAAGCCCAAAAGCAAAACTGCAATTGCTTGGCGCTCTGCGCTTCGCCCATAACGTTTAGAAACGTTGAGCCCAACGAACCTTTTAAGGACAGCAACCGCTAGACAAGCCGGACCCACGGTTTTTGCAGTGCTGTCGCATAGCCGACTTCGGTGGCTTCTGTGACACCGGCGGCTCGAAGATCCTCAACCAATTTGGTTGCATGGCGTTTGGCAACGGCGATCAATAGACCGCCCGAGGTTTGTGGATCCAGAGCGACCTCGACGATTCCTTCGCGGAGGGTTGGTTCGATGACAATCTTGTCCTGCAAATAATCCCGGTTGCGCTTGCAACCGCCCGTGATGTAACCCTTTTCAGCAAGGCGGGGAGCGCGGTGGAGCAGCGGCAACTTAGACGATTCCAGAACTAGAGTGACACTGCTGCCGCTAGCCATTTCGAGGGCGTGTCCCAAGATGCCGAAGCCCGTCACGTCGGAGCAGGCATGAACCGGATACTTGCGCGCTACGGCAGATGCGGCAGCGTTCAGTGTGGTCATGGATTGAACCGCGGCGTTGATGCTTTCTCGGGAAGCTTTCCCCTTTTTTAGAGCGGTCGAAATGATGCCGGTGCCGAGAGCTTTGGTTAGGACGAGCGCATCTCCTTCTTGTACTCCAACGTTGCGGAAGATTTTTTCGGGATGGATCACTCCCGTCACCGCCATGCCGTATTTGATCTCTTCGTCGATAATGCTGTGCCCGCCGATGATGACCGCACCGCTTTCTTTAACCTTATCACCGCCGCCTTTGAGAATCTCGGCGAGAATTTCGATGTCCATCTTTCCCTTCGGAAAGCACACGATGTTTAAGCAAGTCTTGGGCTCGCCGCCCATAGCGTAAACGTCGCTCAGAGAATTTGCCGCCGCAATCTGGCCGAAGAGGTAGGGGTCATCGACGATGGGAGTGAAAAAGTCCACAGTGTTGACAATAGCTAGATCGGGACGCAGACGATAGACCCCCGCGTCATCGGAAGTTTCGGTTCCGACCAGCATATCGACGTTGTCAAACTTGGGCAGCTCGTGCAAAACTTGCACGAGGTCGGCGGGGCCGAGCTTAGCGGCTCAACCCGCGGCCTTGACCTCTTGGGTGAGCCGAACTGCTTTTTTCTTTCCGAGCTTCATGGACGACAGTGTAATAATATCGGCATGCTAATTCAACGCGGCGAAGTCTGTTTTTCGACAGCAACTCCGACTTTGAGACGTCGAATATCGCCGATTCTTATGGTCGTTCCCTCACGGTCGAAATATTCCAAAAGCGGGATGGTGTACTTACGGCTGGAGTTGATGAGATCGCGGAAGGACGCCGCGGTAATCTCACCTTTTTGAGAAAGAAACTTTTTCAGAACCGCTCTCACCTGGTCGATGGCACTGGACAGATAGTAGAGATCTGTCGCGACTCGGATAACCGATCCGTCTCGCTCCAACAGGCGCACGACTTCAATGAGCTTATTGCGGCTCGCCCCGAGCTGCTTTTCCAAATCCTTTAAGTCGGGCGGAGCAAGGGGCTGGTTTCCGAGAATCTTTTTGATTCGCTCCATGAGAGTTTTTTCCTGGCTTCCCAACTGAACTCGATGCTCGGTCAAACGCAATAAATTCTCTTCCTTGGCGATGTTTTTTTCGCTAATAAAAGTTTCCACCAGCGCGCGGAATACTTTGGGCGGCAGCTCGAAGATGAGTTTGCCGCGCAGTTCTTCCATATCCATTCCCGGCACCAACGGATGGCTCCCATGAAAGTCGCGGAGCGTGTTAAGAATATTTTCCTTGAGCTGCTGCCACTTTGCCTCTGTCGTGTAAACCTTCTCTCCTTCGGCGTTGATGACGCGGAGGCTTTTCATTTGACCGATCCGCTCACGGGTCTCGTCCTCTTGGAGATTGAGAAACTGATAGATGGGCTCAAGAGAGACGGCAAACTCGGCGCTTTCTTCGATAAAGGCCTGAGTCAGGTGCGCCAGATCACCCGAATGTAGGAACTCAAGTCGAGCCTGTAGGCCTCGTTCGTTGCGTTTATGCGCTCTTGCCCAGGGATGGATGACCACACCGCCGGCCAGGGTGCGCCGAGCGGTTTCATCGCGCACAATGAAGTGATCGCCGCGCAAAGCCATGACCGGCTCGGCGAGCGTAATTTGACAGTAGGTCGAGGTTTTCGGTTCTACCTTGTCGTTGGTTTGCAGCAGAATGATTTTTGCGAGCCGTTCAGTGGTTCCGAGATGAACGCGAACTCGCTGGTGGTTCTTGATTCCTTTGGAGGCAGCCGGCCTTACCTCGAGGAAAGCGTCGAAACGGTCTGACGTGAGGGTCAGTTTTTCATGGCAAATGACGTGTCCACGCGCCACGTCGGCCCGCTCGGGCCCGGTGAGATTGAGCGCGACCCGCTGGCCCCAGCCGGCGGTCTCCACGGATTTCCCGTGCACTTGCAGACTACGCACGCGAAAGAGTTGATTCCCTGGCAGGCAACGCACGCGATCAGCGACGTTGATCTCACCGCTCAACGCCGTCCCCGTGACCACAACGCCATGTCCTTGCAGCACAAAAGCGCGGTCGACGGGAAGGCGAAAATAGCCGCTCGGCGGGCGCTTGTCCGCAGATTGAAGCACACGGGCGATTTGCTCTTTTAGTTCCGCAAGGCCTTGTCCGCTGACCGTCGATACAGCAACAGCGGGAGCATTCTCTAACAGCGTGCCCAACGTGAGGATTTTGATCTCTTCTTCAACCTCAGCGACTTGGGCGGCAGAAACCAGATCGATTTTGGTAATCACAAAGATCGCCAGTTTGACACCGAGCAGATGGACGATGTCCAGATGCTCTTCGCTCTGCGGCATGACGCCGTCGTCCGCCGCCACCGTGAAAAGCACGAGATCGATCCCATGGGCGCCGGCGAGCATGTTTTTGATGAACCGCTCGTGGCCGGGAACATCGACGACCCCCGCGGACGTACCGTCGGGTAAATCCAGGTGGGCGAAACCGAGATCGATGGAAATGCCGCGCTCTTTTTCTTCCTTCAACCGGTCGGTGTCCTGGCCGGTGAGCGCTTTGATCAGGCTGGTCTTGCCGTGGTCGATGTGGCCGGCGGTTCCAATGATGTAAGGCATAGAGTTAGACGTCAGGTGTCAGAGGTCAGAATTAACCCAATATTTCGCATTATGGTCTTGTTAACCGATCCAAGGAGCCACTCTTTCCTCTCCCGTCGGAGATTGTGTCGCAATACTGAAACCACACGAATGTCATTCTGAGCCGCAGGCGAAGAATCTAACGATTCCAGCGTCGTACAAAAAGCAGATCCTTCGGCTAGCGCCTCAGGATGACGTTGCGACACAGTCTCTCGAGGGGGAGGATGACTCACGCATCATTTTCAGTGACAATTGTACTAACCTTACTTTACTCCCCGCGCTTGCCTCCGGTATGCGCCTCTGTCAAAGCCAGAGTCAAATAATGTCGGATTAGGTTAAATATGCATTAGCTCGGACCTTGGCGCTGGTTAAAGTTGGGCACGATCTCTTCCGGATCGAATATCGTTCTGAGGTCGAGCAGGAAACGATCGTCGCGGACGCGGCCGATGATTGGCGGGTTCGCCGCGCGGAATTTTTGTGCAACGGCGTTGGCGTTGAGTCTTTCATGCTCGACCGTGATCACCACGGTGGTTAGCTCTTCCGTCGGCAATGCGCCGCTGCCAATCTGCGCCGTAGAGTCCTCCAGTCCCAAGCGAAACCCACTGCCGAGCGCTGCTTGAAGCTTGGGCAAAGCGTGCTCGCCCGTCAACCGGATATCGTCTAGCGGCCGAGTGAAGGCCTTCAATGTCGGGATGACTTGCGTAATGTCCGGCGATTGGCGGTACAGGCGCAGCGTCGCTTCCAGAGCCGCCAACGTTAGCTTGCCGCAGCGGAGAGCGCGCTGCAGATGATTCTTGTTCATCCGGCTGATCAAGCTTTTCTTGCCCACCATGAGCCCGGCCTGAGGACCGCCAAGTATTTTGTCACCGCTAAAGGTCAAAACGTCGGCGCCCGCCCGGATGCGCTCCGACACCAGCGGCTCTTTGGGCAAGCCGTATTGGCTGAGATCAACCAGCGCGCCGCTGCCCAGATCTTCCATGACCGGGATAGCGCGCTTTTTGCCGAGGGCGACGAGTTCTTCGAGGGTGACCTCCGAAGTAAAGCCGATCACCTTGTAATTGCTCGTGTGCACTTTCAGCAGCAGCGCCGTTTTATCATTAATCGCTTTCTCATAGTCTACGGGATGGGTGCGATTGGTGGCGCCGACTTCGCGCAGGATCGCTCCGCTTTTGGCCATGATTTCCGGGATGCGAAATGAGCCGCCGATTTCTATCAGTTCACCCCTGGATACGATGACTTCCTTGCCGTCGGCCAAGGTGTTCAATCCCAGGAGAACTGCGGCCGCATTATTGTTGACGACCGTGGCAGCTTCCGCGCCGGTCAGCTCGACGAGCAATTTTTCCAAGGTTTCCTCTCGCCGCCCACGTTTTCCCGCCGCCAAGTCAAATTCCAAATTCACCGGATATCCGGCCACCGCTGTCATCGCTTCGATGGCCGCCTGTGGCAGCGCCGCTCGTCCCAAGTTTGTGTGAAGAATGGTTCCGGTAGCGTTGATGACCCGAATATGTCCTGGCTGGCTCTCGGAGCGGATCTGATTTTCGAGCCGGCGCAGGATCGCTTCTTCTTTTAGATCACTGGTATCGATCTTTCCCTGTCTGAGATCGAGGCGCAATTCATCGATAAGCTCGCGACATCTGCTGGTAATGTATTCACGATTGTATCGGGCGA
>Ga0126374_10000211_pt1 | contig 12889 bp, 8 predicted proteins | sample PanSoiMetPlot_12_FD_89874 | JGI IMG/M metagenome (GOLD analysis project Ga0126374, IMG submission 89874) | Tropical forest soil microbial communities from Panama - MetaG Plot_12 | ecosystem: Environmental > Terrestrial > Soil > Tropical forest > Bulk soil | place: Panama | collected 2016-02-17
TCCATTTTGCCAACGAGTTGGTGATGGATGCACCGCGGCTGGCCGAATTCTTCGACGTGCTCGACACCGAGGCGGCGGTGCGCGACCGCCCTGATGCCGTGGATCCCGGGCGCATGCGCGGGCTCGTGGAATTCGAGGACGTATCGTTTTCGTATGACGGCAAGCGCCCAGCAGTCGCCGATCTCACCTTCACCGCACTGCCCGGCGAAACGGTCGCTCTCGTCGGGGCAACCGGCGCCGGTAAGTCGACCGCGCTTGCGCTTCTGCACCGGGCCTTCGATCCGCAATCCGGCACCGTAAAGATCGACGGTATGGACATTCGCGCCCTCACGCTCTCGGGCGTGCGGCGCAATATCGGCGTGGTGTTCCAGGAGGCGCTGCTGTTCAATCGCTCGATCGCCGAGAACTTGCGCGTCGGCAAGCCCGACGCGGCCGAGGAGGAGCTGCGCGCAGCTTGTGAGCGCGCACAGGTCCTCGACGTGATAGAGCGCCTGCCGCAGGGCTTCGATACCAATGCCGGCGAGCGCGGTCGGTTATTCTCCGGTGGCGAGCGCCAGCGCCTGTCGATCGCACGGGCGCTGCTCAAGGATCCTCCTATCCTCATCCTCGACGAGGCCACGAGCGCGCTGGACGCTCTGACCGAGACGAGAATCCAAGCCGCCCTCGCCGAAGTCATGAAGGGCCGTACGACCTTCGTGATCGCGCACCGACTCGCCACTGTCCGCAACGCCAACCGGATTCTGGTGTTTGAATCAGGCCGCATCGTCGAGAGCGGCGCCTTCGACGAACTCGTCGAACTCGGTGGGCAGTTCGCCGAGCTTGCCCGCAGCCAATTCATGGTGCCTGGGCCCGCAAAAAAACGCCGAGAGCGCGCGGCCGGCCAATCGGCGGAAACGTAGTGAGCGAGCTGCGCGCCGGCGCGGTAGGCAACCAGTACGACACAAGACGAGCCAGCCAAGAGACGATCCTTGCAGTGGCTTCTCACCGCCCCCCGTAGTCGTCGAGCGCGCTATCAATTGGCCATGCTGACGACGAAAAGAAAAATCGCGCTGGCGCGTATGCTCAATTGCGCAATCGTCGGCACGCGCGCGCTCGCAGGCCGGCCGTCTCGCGTGGTCGTCCGACGACGCGATGTGAATTGGGAATTGGACCTCAACGAAGGGGTCGATCTTGCGATCTATCTCGGACTTTATCAGCGCATCCCGCCACGAGCCGCGCGCTTGATTACGCCCGGAGCGCTGGTGCTCGACATCGGTGCCAATATAGGGGCACATAGTCTTCCGCCTGCCCGCGCAGTAGGCAATGACGGCCTTGTCATTGCCGTCGAGCCGACCGATTACGCGTTCTCGCGACTTCAGGCCAATGCCGCATTGAATTCGGAATTGGTCTCACGGCTCGTTCTGGTGCAAGCCGCCTTGACCGCGGGCACCGATCGGCCCGAGCGAAAAGAGAATGCTCATTTCTATTCGCGCTGGCCGCTCAAGCGCGGCGGAGGCGGCCGACACGCGAAACATCTCGGGGCATTGGAGGCGTGCTTCCTGACCGTCGACGGATTGTTGCAGGAGATGCGGACGAAACACCGCATCGATCGGCCGGTCACGTTCGTCAAGCTGGATGTGGATGGTCACGAGCTCGACGTCTTGCGCGGGGCGAGCCAGCTGTTGCTGCAAAAGCCCCCGATTCTGATCGAGGTCGGAGCCTACGTGCAAGATGAAGTCCCGCAGCGTTTCGAGGAGCTCATCCGAACCTTCGAGACTCACGGCTATCGATTTGAGGCCGGCGATACGGGAAAAAAACTTCCCATGTCGGCGCCGGCGCTGAGAGCATTGATTGGCGACGGCGCAACCATCGACGTCATTGCACGCGCCGACAACCCCAATCCGATTTCGCCGAACCAACGGCTCGCGCCTGAATGACGGACTTTCGGAACTCGATCGGAACAACAATGATGCCTTCGCGATCGAACGGGGTGTGGCGGCGCGCCGCCGATCATCCGCTCGCGACGATTTTCTTGCTCGCTCTGCTCATTCGCTTAATCAATCTGGCGCTGCTAACGGGTCGCGATGCTTTCTTCGCGGAACAGGACACGTTCGCTTATTGGGCGCTGGGCGCAGCACTGGCGAAGCCGGACAGCTTTTGGCCGACGCTCTCGGCGATGACTGACCGCATACCGCTTTATCCTTTGCTGCTCGCGGGCGTGCAGTACGCCATCGGCGACGGGCCCCGGGCGATTGCGTTCATCCAAGCCGTGATCGATGCCGCGACGTGCACATTCGTCGCTTCACTCGGCGCGCTGATCTCTGCGCGCGTCGGATTGATCGCCGGCATTCTCGCCGCGTTCTCCGCGACTCTCATCGTGTTCAGCACGCAAATCCTGACCGATACGGTATTTCTTTTCTTCTTCACGCTCATGCTGCTCGCCGGTGCGCATTTCCTGCTGCGCCCCCTGATCGGTCGCGCCGTGTGGGCCGGCCTCGCCGGCGGCTTCGCCCTCGCTACGCGGCCCGCCGTCGCGGTGCTGCTGGCGGCAGCCGTGCCGGTTGTTTTCGCCACCGCATGGGTGCAGCGATGCAGATTTGGTTGGGCGTTGGCGGCTGCGATGGTGTTCGGCGTCGCCGCCGCGGCACCAGTTGCCCCCGTGCTGTTGCGCAATGCGATCCGATACGACAGCCTCAGCCTCACCTCCCAAATCGGCGATCACTGGGCCTTGTGGATCGTGCCGCTGGTGGTCCAGCGCGCAAACGGCACGCCATACCAAGTGACCGCCGACCGCATGGAGTCCCGTTACCGCGAACGCATCGAGCGCAATTCGGTGGCGGCAAACAACCCGTTTTGGCGTGCGGCGATCAAGAGCGAGCTGGCGCGGGAGGAGATGGCGCGCTTGCCGGTTAGCGCCTACGCCAAGGCCTGGCTCGAGGGCATGATCGTGAACCTTGCCGCGCCGGCTCTGGTCGCCGATCCGCGCGTGCGCGCGCTGCCCAAACCGAGCTTCTACAACACAGCTGGAACGAGCCTGTGGGAACGGGCGCGAGCTTACCTATTCGACGATCCCGGACTATACCAATTGCTGCTCGTCCTCGGCCTTCTCGCCATGCTGCCCTTCCTCGTGCTCGAGGCGATCGGGTTTGTCATGTTGGCGCGGAGCATGCCTTGGGCGGCGCTCTTCGCGGGTGCCGTGCTCGCCTATTTCCTCGCGCTCAACGGGCCGGTGGCGTCGCCCAGATATCGCTTGCCGCTGGAGCCCGTGCTGCTCGTCCTCGCGGCCGTACCGTTGGCGCGGCTGGCGGAGCGGCGCAAACCTATTTGATCCGTTCGAGGATGCTCACATAGTTGGCGACCGCGGTGCCGCCCATATTGAAGATGCCGCCGAGGCCCGCGTTCTTGACTTGCATTTCACCGGCCGCCCCCATGAGTTGCATGGCCGTCAGCGCATGCATCGACACTCCGGTCGCGCCGATCGGATGACCCTTGGACTTGAGCCCGCCTGAGGGATTGATCGGCAAGGGTCCGCCCTTTTCCGTGAGCCCTTCCGCCACGGCACGCGCGCCCTGCCCCTCCGGCACCAGACCCATCGCCTCGTACTCCATCAGTTCGGCGATGGTGAAGCAGTCATGGGTCTCAACGAAGGAGAGATTGGAGAGCGCAACGCCCGCGCTTGCGAGAGCGCGCGCCCAGGCTTGCGAGCAGCCTTCGAGCTTGAGCACGTCGCGCTTCGACATCGGCAAGAAATCCTGCACGTGTTCGGCAGCGCGGAAGGCGATCGCTTTGCCGAGCTTGAGCGCGGTTTCAACGTTGGCCAGGACGACGGCGGCGGCGCCGTCGGAGACGAGCGAGCAGTCCGTGCGCTTGAGCGGACCCGCCACGCGCGGATTCTTCTCGCTCTCGGTGCGGCAGAACTCGTAGCCGAGGTCTTTGCGAATCTGAGCAAATGGATTGCCCACGCCGTTCTTGTGATTCTTGGCGGCGATACGCGCAAGCGCGTCCGATTGGTCGCCCCAGCGCTGAAAGTAACGCGCGGCAATCTGCCCAAAAATACCGGCGAAGCCGCCGTCGATATCGGCTTCTTCGCGCACATAAGATGCCTTGAGCAGGTTGCGACCGATTTCCGGACCAGGCGTCGTCGTCATCTGCTCGGCGCCGACCACGAGCACGATACGGGCGGCGTTGGCGGCGATCGCCTTGAGGCCCTGATGGACGGCGGCCGACCCGGTGGCGCAAGCATTCTCTACGCGGCTCGCGCGCTTGAAACGCAGATCCGCCGACGCCTGAAGGACCAGCGCGGCGGTAAAATCCTGGGCCGAGAAGCCGGCGTTGAAATGCCCGAGCACGATCTCGTCGACATCGCGCGCCGCGACCCCGGCATCGGCGAGCGCCTCGGTCGCCACCCGCACGATCAGGCTCTCGATCGTCTCTCCCTCGAGGCGACCGAAGGGGGTGTGGGCCCAGCCAACGATGCAAGCGGTCACGACGGTCTCCTGTCTATTTCGATCCTATTTGTCATTTCCGGACATTGCAGCCAATCGCAAGCCCTCGGCACCCCGGTCTAACCTGCCGAATTTTGGACGTTTTCTACGACCATGAACGCTTGTCTTGGGGGCAGCGGCGGATCATCTTAGCGCGTTTCGCTTTTGCCTTTCACCTCTCGTCGGCTTAGACCTTTTTCGCCTATGGCGCGTTTCCCAAGGGAAAGCATCGAATCCCGAGCCGTGATGTCTTCGACGCGATCTTGCCTTGCACGCACGCTCATGTGGGTGGGCATCGCCTGTGCCGCAAGCGCGCTCGCGCCGAGCCGCGCGGGCGCCGAAGCGTTGCTCGTGATCGAAGCCGAGAGCGGCAGGGTTCTTTTCGCCCAGAATGCCGGATATCCCTGGTATCCGGCCTCCGTCACCAAGCTCATGACGGCCTACGTGACCTTGCGCGCGGTCAAGGAGGGACGTCTCAGCCTCGATACCCCACTCGTGGTTTCCGCGAACGCCACGGCGCAATCACCAGTGAAGATGGGATTCGCCGTCGGCACGGTGGTCACCGTCGACAATGCGCTCAAGATGTTGATGGTGAAATCGGCCAACGACATGGCGGTGGTGCTCGCCGAAGGCGTGGCCGGCTCGATCGAGAACTTTGCCGACGAGATGAACGCCAACGCGCGCCGTCTCGGCATGGTGCAATCGAGCTTTGTCAATCCCAACGGCCTGCCCGCGGATGACCAGATCTCCTCGGCTCGCGACCTCGCCATCCTGGCGCGTGCGCTCATCCGCGAGCTGCCGGAATACGATTACTACTGGCACCTGCCCGGCATCCGCATGGGGAAGATGGTGCGCTGGAACTACAATACGCTGATCGGCCGCTATCCCGGCGCCGACGGTATGAAGACCGGTTTCATCTGCGCCTCGGGTTTCAATCTCGTTGCGTCTGCGACGCGCAATGGCCGGCGGCTCATCGCCGTGGTGCTCGGCGCTCCGTCCTCTGCTGCCCGCGCCTTGAAAGCGGCGCAACTGCTGGAGCGTGGCTTCAACAGCAATAACCCCCTGTCCTGGTTCGCGGCGCCATTCGGTACGGTCGAATCCCTGCAACCGGTCGCTGCCGCGCCGCCCAACTTGCGCGACGAAATGTGCGGCCCTCACCGCAAGCGGCCGGCGACCGAGGACGAGGACGACGTGGTGGCCAACAACAATCCCGAGTCGCCCTACGCCGTTTTCCTTGCGAGCCTGCACCCCGCCAAGGCGAAGGGCACCGCCCCGTTGCAGGAGAAGGGCGAACCGGTGCTCGTCTATACCGGCACCAAGCCGCCGGCACCTTCCTCCCAGGCGACGACCGATTCCAAACCGGAAAAGAAAAAGAGCGGCGCGGCGAAGGCTGCGGCGGCAAAAGACAAGGACAACGCGGCGAGCGCATCCGAGACGCCCGCGGCAAAACCGAAGCGTAAAGCTACAGCCGAGAAGGAGGCCGCCAAAGACAGCGCGGCTTCGACCGCCGCGCCCAACGATGCCGGCGCGCCGAAGCGAAAACCCAAAGTGGCCGCGCCGAAGGACAACACGAAGGATGCCGGCTCGGCGACCGCCGCCGCCTCGGGCGATGGAACGCCAGCAAAGCCAAAGCCCAAGAAGCCTGAATCGAAGCCAGTGCCGATGACGATTGCGCCGGCAGTCGAGCAGAGCTCGCCGGCGAGGTAGGCACGGCACGCGCGCCTCGCCGGGCTGGCCATAGTCGTCGCCCTTGCTACCTTGCAGCCCCTGCCCGATGCTTCGCGCGACGCGCACGGCGCTAGCGCGCGCCGGCAAGCACTGGACGAGTCATGGGTCTTATCGATCGGCTAAGGGCGGAGGTGACATGCCTCACGGGCGCCGTGCGCACGCTCAAACTGACCACCCCGATTGCCAAGAACCCAACCCGTATTTTTCCGCAAATCATTCTCGAGCTTGCGGATAAATACGGCGATGCGCCGGCGATGCTGTCGGACCGTGAGCGTTTCACGTATAGGGAGCTTGCGACGCGCTCGAACCGCTATGCGCGCTGGGCGCTGGCGCAGAATCTGCGCAAGGGCGACACGGTCTGTTTGATGATGCCGGGCCGGCCGGAATTTCTGGCGGCATGGATTGGCATCACGCGGGTCGGCGGCGTGGTCGCGCTCATCAATACCCACCTCACCGGGATGGCGCTGGCCTATTGCATCAATGTGGTGAGCCCAAAGCACATCATCGTGGCCGCCGAACTGTTCGAGCCGTTCACGGGCGCGCAGCCGCACATCACGGGCGATGCCAAGATTTGGCTTCACGGCGACGCCAACGCCAACTTCCCGCGTATCGATCGCGATCTCGACAGCCTTGCCGGGGACGAGCTCGCCGCCGCCGACCGTCCCGCGCTCACCATCGAGGATCGCGCGCTTTACATCTACACGTCGGGCACGACCGGCCTGCCGAAGGCAGCCAACATGAACCACTATCGCGTAATGCTCGCAAGCTACGCGTTTGCCGGAGTCATGGATACGCGCGCGAGCGACCGCATGTACGACTGCCTGCCGCTCTATCACACGGCCGGCGGCGTGGTCGCGACAGGTGCGCTTCTGGTCAAAGGCGGGTCAGTGGTGATCCGGGACAAATTTTCTGCGCGCGAATTCTGGGACGACATCGTGCGCTGGGACTGCACCTGCTTCCAGTATATCGGCGAGCTTTGCCGGTATCTCGTCAACTCGCCGCCGAGCCAACAGGAGCGCGCGCATCACCTGCGTCTGGCCTGCGGAAATGGGCTGCGCCCCGACGTGTGGCCGCAATTCAAGCGGCGCTTCCAAATCCCGCAAATCATCGAGTTCTATGCCGCGACCGAAGGCAACGTCTCCTTGTTCAATTTTGACGGCAAGGAGGGCGCGGTAGGCCGGCTTCCCTGGTGGGTCGCGGCCCGCTTTCCCATCAAGATCGTGCGCTTTGATCCGCAGACGCAGCAACCAGTGCGGGACGAGCGCGGATTCTGTATCGAGTGCGATGTCGATGAGCCGGGCGAGGTCATCGGCAAGATCCTCAAGGATGCATCGAAGCCGGGCCAGCGGTTCGAGGGCTATGCCAGCGAGGCGGAGACCGACAAAAAGATCCTGCACGACGTGTTCAAAAAAGGCGACAGCTGGTTCCGAACTGGTGATTTGATGCGCAAGGACAAGCACGGCTATTTCTACTTCGTCGACCGCATCGGCGACACTTTTCGCTGGAAGGGCGAGAACGTCTCGACGACCGAAGTCGAGGAGGCCGTCGGCCGATTCGACGGCATTCTGGAAACAAATGTCTACGGCGTTCAAATTCCCGGCCGCGACGGCCGCGCCGGCATGGCCGCGATCGTCGCCAAGGACAACCTCAACCTGACGGCGCTTCGCGACCATATTGCGCAGCTGCCCGAATATGCTCGCCCGGTTTTTCTGCGCATGCGCAAATACAATGACGTCACCACGACTTTCAAACCGAAGAAGATCAATCTCACGGAGGAAGGCTTCGATCCCAGCGGCACTGCCGATCCGATCTACTTCAACGATCCGCAACGCAAGGCGTTCGTGCGTGTCGACCCGATACTCTATGAGCAAATCAATGCCGGTCAGGTGCGGTTATGACCGGCGGCCTCGGCACAACCGAGGCGATCGAGCCCGCAGACGTGCTCGCATTCTGGCGCACCGCCGGACCCGACAAGTGGTTCGAGAAGGATGCACTGTTCGACGCCGAGATCGCACGACGGTTTTCTGGCCTCTGGCACGCCGCCGGCGAAGGCCAGTTGCCGGCTTGGGATGACACGGCGGAGGGTGCGCTGGCGCTCGTCATCGTATTCGACCAGTTCCCGCGCAATATGTTTCGCGCTGACGGGCGCTGCTACGCGACGGACGAGCTCGCCCGCGCGGCGGCCGATCGCGCCATCGGGCGCGGCTTCGACCGGCAGATGCCGCACGCGGAGCGGCAGTTTTTCTATCTGCCGCTGATGCATTCAGAAAATTTCGACGACCAACAACGCTGCCTGGAGATAGCGCGCGACTACGGGGATGCTGAATTCACGAAATATGCCGAGCAGCACGCAGACATCATTCAACGCTTCGGACGCTTCCCGCATCGCAACGCGCTACTGCAGCGCCCAAGCACGCCGGAGGAACAGGCGTTCCTCGACGGCGGCGGCTTTTCCGGCTGAACGCATTTCGTCGACCGTCACCTCGAGAAACTCAAGACGCGCAATCGCGCCTTGAGTTTCAGAACGGGCGCACTCGGTTCAGAAGGTGACGACGTCCTTGATGGCGGCAGCCGCCTCGGCGGGGACGACTTTGCGCGCCACGAAGTCGCTCCAATCCTTGAACTTCGCCTTGCCGCGGGCTTCGATGATGGCCTTGGAGCGGGCCGGACCGATTTGGGGCAGCTTGTCGAGTTCTGCTGCCGTCGCGGTGTTGAGGTTGGTCTTGGCGGCTTGCGGAGCGGTGGCGGCCCCGGTCGTTGCGGGCTTGCCGGGGGCGGTGACGGCGGGCTTTGCGGGTTGCGCCGGTTGGCTTCCCTGGGCGAAGGCCGGGGCTGACAAAAGCGCAAGCGCCACCGAGGTGACGAGAACGCGAGGCGTGAACATTGCGGTAGTCCTCTCTTTAATCCCTGGCTTGATGCGAGCTAGCTCTGCAGCAAGCCGAGCGGGCGTTTTGCGTTAACCAGTGCCGGATCCGGCATGCCTTGCAGGTGTGCATCACCGTCCGACTGACGGACACACCCATAGCCGATCGATCTCGAACGACACATGGATGACGCGTTCATCCGCGGTTCACCTCGGCCGAGACGGCGCCCGCGCTACGGCCGCAGCGCGCGGGTCGCCGTTTTCAGCAAATGACCAGGCTCGTGATGAACGCGCGCGCCCCACAGCCGCCGGTGCAGCTTGTCGAGCAGCAGATAGATCACGGGCGTCGTGTAAAGCGTGAGCAGCTGCGACACGATCAGCCCACCCACGATGGTGATGCCGAGCGGCCGGCGCAGTTCCGATCCGGGCCCCGTTGCGACGACCAGCGGCAGCGCACCCAACAACGCCGCCATCGTCGTCATCATGATCGGCCGGAAGCGCTCGAGGCAGGCCTCGAAGATCGCCCGCTCCGGCGGCAGGGCGCGCTTGCGCTCACCTTCGAGCGCGAAGTCGACCATCATGATTCCGTTCTTCTTGACGATCCCTATCAGCAGGATGATCCCGATGAACGCGATCAGCGAAAGCTCGGCGCTGAAAATCTGCAGGGCCAAGAGAGCGCCAAGGCCCGCCGAAGGCAGCGTGGAAATAATTGTCAGTGGATGGGCCAGGCTCTCGTAGAGAACGCCGAGCACGATATAGACGGTGATGAGAGCGGCCAGGATCAAGAGCGGCTGCGCCCCGATCGAGGTCCGGTAGGCGCGCGCATCGCCGGCGTACTCGGCATGCAGCGAGTCTGGGATATGCAACTCGGCGACTGCCCGGTCGACGAGCCGCGTCGCCTGCTCGATAGTCACGTTTTCGCCGAGGCCGAAACTGATGGTGATCGCAGGAAACTGTCCCTGGTGGCTGACCACGAGCGGGGAAAGCCCGCGCTCGATCTTCGTCACCGCTGTGAGCGGAACCTGGGTGTTGTTGGCCCCGCTCACATAAATGCGGGCGAGGTCGGTCGGATCGCGCTGGTATCGCGGATCGATCTCGAGGACGACGCGATACTGGTTGCGCTGGGTATAAAGGGTCGAGATCTGACGTTGCGCGTAGGCGTCGTTAAGCGCATTCGCGATGTCTTGCACGCGCACACCCAGCCGCGATGCCGCGACACGGTCAATCGACACATCGACCTGCAGCCCGCCTTGCTCGCGGTCGGTCGAGACATCGACCAACCCTGGCAGGCTCTGGATTTTTTCCAATACGCGCGGGGCCCAGGTCAGCAGCTCCTGATAGTTGGCATCCCAGAGTGTGTACTGATAGGTGGAATCGCTCTGGCGACCGCCGACCCGCACATCCTGCATGGGGAAGAAATAGAGACGCAGCCCGGGAATATCGGCGGTTTTCAGCCGCAAGCGGTTGGCTACCGCCTGTGCGGAGAGCCCGCCTCGCTCAGCCAATGGCTTGAGGCTGATGAACAGCGAGCCGCGGTTCACCGAGGCGGTATAACCGACCGTGCCCAGGGAGGAGCCGACATTGGCGACGGCGGGGTCGGCGCGCACGAGGGCATCTGCCTTCTGCTGCAGGTCGTACATCGCCTGGAATGAAATTTCGGTCGAAGCCTGGGTGCTGCACCAGATCAGGCCGGTATCATCCTGCGGGAAGTAGCCTTTTGGCGTCCTCACATACAGCATGATCGTGATCGCCAGTGTCGCGCACACGATCAGCAGCATGAGCGCGCGGTGATGCAGCACAGCGGCGAGACTTTTTGCGTAGCGGCGCGCCATCAGCCCCATGACACGCTCGACCGTGCGATCGAGCCAGGTCTCGTCCGAGCTCGGCGGCCTGCGCACGAAATGGGCGCAGATCATCGGCGTGACCGACAGCGAGACCGCGGTTGAAACCGCGATCGCAAAGGCGAGCGTGACCGAGAATTCGCGGAAGACGCGGCCCACCAGCCCGGTCATGAACAACAGCGGAATGAACGCCGCGACCAATGAGATGCTGATTGAGAGTACGGTGAAGCCGATCTGCCGCGCGCCTTCGATCGCCGCGGCGAACGGCGGCATGCCTTTTTCCAGATTGCGGAAGCAGTTCTCGATCATGACAATCGCGTCGTCCACCACGAATCCAACCGAAACCGCGAGAGCCATCAACGACAGATTGTCGATTGAGAAGCCGGCGAGCCACATCATCGCGCAGGTACCGGCCAGCGAGAGCGGCACCGTGATGCCGGCCGCCACCGTGGTGGCAGTGCGGCGCAGGAACACGAACACCACGAGCATCACCAGAATGACCGTTGCAATCAGCGTGAGCTGCATGTCGAACACGCTCGCGCGAATGGTGCGGGTGCGGTCCGACATCACGGTGATGTCGATTGCCGGCGATATCCAGCGCTTGATCTCGGGCAAGAGCTCGTAAATGCGATCGACCGTCTCGATCACGTTGGCGGTCGACTGCTTGTTGATCACCAACAGAACCGAAGGCTGGCTGTTGAACCAAGCCGCGCTGCGGCTGTTGCGCACGCCGGCTTCGATCGAGGACACCGCCGACAGCCGCACCACAGTGCCGTTGGCGTTGCGTACAACGATCGGGTCGTAGTCGGGCGCAGCGCGAAGCTGATCGTTGGTGGCGATGGTAATCGCACGTTCCCCGCCGTCAAATATCCCGACCGGGCCGACCCCGTTGCTGTTGACGATAGCCGTGCGCACGTCCTCCATGTTCAGTCCCATCGACGCAAGCGCGATCGGATCAACGCGCACGCGGATGGCGGGCTGCTCGGCGCCGTTGACGCTGACCTCGGCGACGCCGTCGACCTGTGAGAGGCGCTGAGCGATTACAGTATCCGCGGCGTCGTAGAGCGCGCTGGGCGGAACCGTCTTCGAGGTGAGCGCCAGGATCATGATGGGCGTCGAGGCCGGGTTGACCTTGCGGAAGGTGGGTCGCGACGGCAGGTCGACGGGTAGATCGGTTAACGCGGCGTTGATCGCCGCCTGGACGTCGCGGGCGGCGCCATCGATGCTGCGTGCAAGATCGAACTGAACCGTGATTCGGGTCGAGCCCATCGAGTTACGCGAGGTGAGCTCGGTGACGCCCGCGATTTCTCCAAGCCGGCGCTCGAGCGGCGCCGCCACCGTCGTCGCCATGGTTTCGGGATCGGCGCCAGGCCGACTGGCCGTGATGGCGATGGTCGGAAAGTCGACCGTCGGCATGCTGGCGACGGCCAGGAAACGGTAGGCCACAGCCCCTACCAAAAACAGCCCGATGGCAAGCAGCGTCGTTCCGACCGGCCGCCGTATGAAAGCTTCGGAGAAGCTCGAACCGCCCATGCGTCACTCCGCGGGGGCGTGTTGCGACGGCTCGGGCTCATCCGGCAACTCGAGCTCGGCCTGCAGCGGCGCCGGACGGCTCAGCCGCCTCTTCACGCGTTCCATCGCGAGATAGACGACCGGAGTTGTGTAGAGCGTGAGCAGCTGGCTGAGCAGCAGGCCGCCAATGATGGTGATGCCGAGCGGGTTGCGCAGCTCCGAGCCGGTACCCGATTCGAATGCGAGTGGGATCGCGCCGAACAAGGCCGCGAGCGTCGTCATCATGATTGGACGGAATCGCAATAACGACGCCTGCACGATCGACTCGCGCGGCGTGAGTCCCTGCTTGCGCTCGGCTTCGAGCGCGAAGTCGATCATCATGATTGCATTCTTCTTCACGATACCCACCAGCATGATCAATCCCACGAATCCGTAGATGTTCAAATCGATCCGGAAAATCATCAGCGTCAGCAATGCCCCAA
>Ga0126374_10000212_pt1 | contig 12888 bp, 12 predicted proteins | sample PanSoiMetPlot_12_FD_89874 | JGI IMG/M metagenome (GOLD analysis project Ga0126374, IMG submission 89874) | Tropical forest soil microbial communities from Panama - MetaG Plot_12 | ecosystem: Environmental > Terrestrial > Soil > Tropical forest > Bulk soil | place: Panama | collected 2016-02-17
GCAACAAGCAGAAATCTCCAAATCCGCCACGACATCTCTGATCACTTACCGAGCGCCTCAATCGGATACTCTTTCACATTGACGGGCTTTGGTTGCGAGAAAACCTCATTGGGGATGGAGGCATTCAGCTCCGGCTCTTGGTAGTGGATCTGCAGCCGCTTCTTTTGCTGCGGCGACTCTATGAGAATCTGAGACGGGAAAAGCCCTGCGGCAGTTTGGATGTAATCGGTAAAACTCGCGCTCAACTCGACGCGTCCGCTACTGTCCATGCGCTGCCATTTAGTCGGGACTGCTTCCTTCGATTCGAAGCTCACCACGTCTTTTCCTGTATTTGACGCAAAGGTGAGGGAATTTTCGTTTAGTTCTGACGGCGCTTTAGCATCCACCGGCGGCAGGCCCAGCAGCAGAGCCGTAATTTCGTCCAGTTCCAAGGGAATCTGCGTATACTTTTGCAAGTTTGCTCTGGAGGCTTGGCCGCGCACGTAAACACCTTCGCGAGGGTGATAGCCGACGATTTCCTTATTATTGACCGTGACGACCAAGATTGCGCCGAGCATCGAGAGCGTTTCCAAGCGCAACCGGTCGGGTCGCTGAACCAGGACCGCCTCTTGGAAGCCGTTTTTTCCATCCGGCCCCGAGTAGTCCACATTGGCCAATGCTCTGAGGGATTGGAATTTCTCTCGCCGTTGAGCGATCGCATCGCGCAGTTGCGCGGCTTCCCAAGGACGAGTCGGAGCTTCCGTGGGGATGGTTTGGACGGTTGTGGTGGTGCAGCCGGCCAAAACTACTAAAATTGTCGCAAGAAGGATATTTGGACTTCGCGGACAGATAGGTGTCCTCCGCCGCCACCGGAGGTTCAAACCTTTTTCTCCAGCCGTTGGATCTTTTCGCGGATGCGCTTGACCTGATCGCTCTCCGTCGCTTTTTTGAGCGCTTCGCGATAGCGCGCGATAGCACGGTCCGGTCTACCGGCTTTCTCGTAAGCATCGCCCAGATGTTCCATAATGGTGGGATCGTCAACGGTGATTTCCACCGCCCGCTCCAAATGTTCGACCGCCCTGGAATAGTCGCCCCTCTGATAATAGACCCACCCCAAGCTATCAATATAGAACCCGTCATTGGGCTCGATTTTTAATGCGCGTTGGATCAAAGCCTCCGCCTCATCCAGCTGGACTCCCATCTCTGCCCACGTGTAGCCCAAATAATTCAATGCCGGAGCGTTTTGCGCATTGATCTCAATCGCCTTTTTCATGTTGGCGATGGATTTATCCTTGTTCTTGTTCTCATCGTAGAGAGCACCCAGCTGAAAATAGGCTTGATCGTTCTTGGGATCGAGCGCGATGACTTGTTCCATCGCCTGGATCGCTTTTGGATACTCTTTCTGCTTGCGATAGAGGGATGACAAAAAAGCGAAGATCTCTTTGCGGTCTTGCTTTTTATGCAGTGCCGGTTGTAAGGCTTCGATGGCTTTTTCGGTTTGCCCGAGGCGGTCGTAGAGGTAGGCAACTTGCACCCGCGCGTCGACGAATAAGTCACTCTTCTCTGGAATACGTTCGAATTCTTCCAGTGCCTTGTCATCGGACTTCAATTCCGCGTAGGTTGCCCCAAGATAATAGCGTGCCCGATCGTTATCGGGGTCACCGCCGAGCACCAAATTGAACTCCGTCGCGGCCCTTTCAAAATCGCCTCTTTCAAAGGAGATAAGCCCGATCTTGATTCTGGTTTCCCGCGGATCAGCTTCCGCGCCTTCGAGCTTTTCGAATTGGCTCAGGGCTTCGTTCAATTTGTTTTGCCCGACATAGAGTTCGCCCAACCTCTTGCGCGCCCAAACGCTCTGCGGGTTGACCTGAAGGAGCCGCTGGTAGGTCTGAATCGCCTCTTCAGTTTTGCCCTCCAGCTCATAGACGAGGGCCAGATCCATCAACACAGCCTCGGATTTGGGATTTAGCTCAAGGGCCTTGCGATAGCTCTGCTCAGCGGCGAGATAGAGCTTGCTTTTGGCGCGCACGCGCCCCAGATAGTAGTGGCCCAGGATCGAGTTAGGATCGAGCTCCAGCAGCGCTTCCAGGCTGGCGGTCGCTTTCGGATAGTCTTCCATCTGAAGGTACAAGGCCCCCAAATAGAGCAGCGCCTCCTGGTTTTTGGGGTCGAGTTTGAGGACCTCGTTGTATTCGTTTAATCCTTTATCGTTCTCACCAAGCGATGAGTAGAGCCCGGCAAGCAGCAGATGACTATCAACACTTTTGGGTGCGATGCGGACGGCCGTCTCAGCTTCTGCTAAGGCTTTTTTTAAATCCCCTTTTCTCAGGTAAAGGGTTCCCAAACGGAAATGCAGGAAGGCGTCATTGGGATTGTCCTGGACTGCGACCTCGAATTCCTTGAGGGCTGCGTCAAAGTCCCCATCACCCAGCAGTAATTGACCTTTCATGAAGTGGTACATGCCCCTTGCTTCGGGCGGCACTTCAACTTTGCTCTCGCGCACAAAGGGGGCTTCGGGCTTCCAGACGAGCCCATCGGGAGGGGGCTTAAGATCGGAGACCGCGGAGGAGCAACCGGACAGAATCAAAAGCAGAACCGTCCTCCGAAGGAATCGTGTATCCATTATGAAAAGGGTTAACATACTCGCTAGAGGGGGTCAATGTAACGTCGAACGAACTTCATTCACCGCGATAACTATGTTACTTTTTAATATCGGCTAAAAATCGGCATCCTTCATCAACGCTTATGAGCAAGCCCCACCAAGATTCAATCGATATAGAGCGGGAGATCTTTGATCTGCGTCAGCAGATTGAGCAGCACAATTATCGCTACCATGTGCTGGACAATCCATTGATCAGCGATACGGAGTACGATGAGCTTTTTCGCCGACTCGTTGAGCTGGAAAAGGATCATCCCGAGTTCGCTTCGGCCGATTCGCCGACCCAAAAAGTTGGCGCTGCTCCGTTGCCGAGCTTCAAAACGGTTACCCATACTCTGCCCATGTTATCGCTCAGCAATGCTACCGACCAAGAAGAAATGGAGGAGTTTCAAGAGCGGATTCAACGTTTTCTTAAACGGACTGACACCATCGAATATGTCGCGGAGCCGAAGATTGATGGAGTCGCTGTGGAACTGGTGTATGAAGGAGGCCGGCTTGTGCTCGGATCGACGCGAGGCGACGGAGTCAACGGTGAAGATATTACCCTGAACTTGAAAACCATACGGTCCATCCCCGTCACGCTCCGCCATGATAAGCGTGCTTGGCCCCAGCGACTCGAAGTCAGGGGGGAAGTTTTTCTTTCCCGGGAAGCGTTTCAAAAAATGAATCGCGAGCGCGAAGAAGAAGGGCAACCACTTTTCGCCAATCCGCGCAATGCCACCGCCGGTTCGCTGAAGCAATTAGACTCGACCATCACGGCGAGGCGTCCCTTGGATATATTCTGTCATGGGCGCGGCGTGGTGACCGGTGCAACTTTCGCCAGCCATATGGAATTTCTCGAGGCCATTAAAGATTGGGGCCTAAAGCCTGTGCCTTCCCCTCGCCTGTGTCGGGGTCTCACGGAAGTCTTCCAATACCGCGACGAGATCGAAACCCAGCGGGATATTCTCCCCTATGAAATCGACGGTCTAGTGGTAAAAGTCAACGCCACAGAGCTCCAGCAGCGGCTCGGCGAGATTGCGCGTTCTCCGCGCTGGGCGATCGCTTACAAATTCAAGCCGCGTCAGGCAACGACGCGCATCCTCGACATCCAGCCGCAAGTCGGCCGCACGGGAACCTTGACTCCGGTCGCGAGCCTTAACGCCGTGCCCATCGGTGGAGTGATAGTGAAAAGCGCGTCGCTCCATAACATGGATGAGATCGAACGCAAAGATATTCGCATCGGCGATACCGTGGTCGTTGAGCGCGCCGGAGACGTGATTCCCTACGTAGTTCAAGTGCTCGAGAAAGAGCGGGACGGCCGCGAGAGAAAATTTACCATGCCCACGCACTGCCCAGTTTGCGGTTCCGCGGTCTTTCGTGAAGAAGGCGAGGCTGCCTACCGCTGCATCGGGATTTCCTGTCCCGCGAAACTCAAAGAGAGTCTCAAGTTCTTTGGTTCGCGGGGCGCCATGGACATCGAGGGTCTGGGCGAAAAACTCATCGACCAGTTAGTGGGCCGCGGCATGATCAATGACATCGCAGATCTTTACGACCTCAAGAAAGAGGAGCTTGCGGGCCTGGACCGCATGGCGGACAAATCGGCGCAAAATCTTCTCGCCGCTTTGGAGCGCAGCAAAGAGGCCACTCTGTCTCGTTGCTTGACCGCTCTCGGTATCCGCCACGTTGGGGAAGGAACCGCCAAGCTTCTCGCCGAGCACTTCGGGGATCTATCTTCAATCATGCAAGCATCCGAAGAGCAATTAACGGAGGTGCGAGAAATCGGCCCGCAGGTCGCCAAAAGCATCGCCCAGTTTTTCGCCCAAAAGCAAAATCGCGCAGTGATCGAGAAACTCTTGAAATTCGGGGTGCGTTTCAAGCCTGAGCCCCAGAAAAAAGGGAAACTCGCGGGGGCGACTTTCGTTCTCACCGGCGGATTGGAAGGCATGTCTCGAGTTGAAGCCCAAAGAAGAATTGAAGCGGAGGGGGGAAGGGTAACTTCCGGCGTGAGCCGGAATACGACTTATGTTGTTGCTGGCACCGACCCGGGCTCAAAGCTTAAGCAGGCTCAAGAGCTGGGAATCCGGATTCTTAACGAAGAAGAACTACTGGGGTTGCTCGAACGTTAGTCAATAACGATCACGCCGCGGTGGTCTTCCCCCGCCGCCGCCACCCGGCCGTGGCGTGCGAGGTTGTTGCGGGCGCGCTTCACTCACCACCACATTTCGGCCCTCGAAATCGGTTCCGTTTAGCGCCGTTGTGGCGCGCTGCGCTTCCTCGTCGGAGCTCATCTCGACGAAGCCAAAACCCTTCGACCGACCGCTGAACTTATCGGTGATGATTCTGGCGCTGACCACAGAACCATATTGCGCGAAATGTTGCTGGAGTCTTTCTTCCGTTACCGAGTAGGGAAGATTTCCAACATATAACTTCGCTCCCATCTTGGCCCTCCTTGTTGGATCACCGAATGCTCATTGTCTCCGGATCGACTTATCCAAAAAGCAGGGCCTCAAACGGTCGCTAAAAACAGTAACCACGGTCTCGGCGTGCTCTTCGGCAGACTGACCCCAATAAACGCGCGTAAGCCTATCTAAGGTGCAGGGCAGTTGTCAAATCTTTCCGACACCCTACTTTATCTGTCCAAAATCGATTGCAGGGCCTTTTTTCCTGGGATAATTAGAAGCCGAATTCGGCATGAAAACATCCCCAGATAGAGTCCGAGTTTATTTAAGAATCGAAGGCAGAGTCCAAGGCGTCTATTTTCGTGCGTCCACGGTCTCCGAAGCACGAAAATTAAGGTTGACGGGGTGGGTTAGGAACTCCCCGGACGGGTCAGTAGAAGCCGTGGCTGAAGGTGAGCAGGCCCAAATTGAGGAATTAATCGCATGGTGCCGCCAAGGTCCTCCCGGCGCCCGTGTTACGTTGGTTGACGTTCGCTACGAAAGTTCGCTGGGCGAATTTAGCGGATTTTCTATCAAGAGATGATAGTTGAGAGTTCAAGGTTCAAAAGCTTGTCTTGAACGAAGTGAAGGATCTCCCTGCCCGGTCGAAAGATCCTTCGAGGCTCAGGACGGGCGAAGCGCCCGCCTGGAACTTTGAACGACCTATTCCTTCGCTCCTCCAGCTCATGCTTCGGCGCATAGGTCATAACGTTAACCGCGCAATCCGCGATAAGGTCACGGGCTAGTCGATCGCTTTGGTGTCAACGCGATGCGGTAGATCTCTTTCTTTGAATAGGCGTGCCGCTCGCCTAAGAGTTGGGCGATCTCTTTTACCCGCATGCCTTCCCCTTTAAGCAGGTCAATCTCATTTTTTAACTGTTCTTGGGAAATGGCTGGCGGCTCTTCCGAGCCTCTCACCAACAGGGTTATCTCTCCTTTTATCGCTCTTTCGGCAATCTGTTGTATGATGTTGCTTAGAGGGCCGCGCAAAAACTCTTCATAAGTTTTGCTCACCTCCCGCGCCAGTACGACCTGTCGTTCCCCTAGGATCCCTTGCATGTCGTTCAGCGCCTCTCTCAAACGGTGCGGTGCTTCGTAGAATACCAGCGTCCGCGTCTCGTCGCGCAGGGCTTGAAGTCGTGCGCGCCGCGCTTTTTGTTTTGTCGGAAGAAAACCTTCAAAGATAAATCGATCAGTAGGCAAACCACCGGCGCTCAGGACCGCGGTAAGGGCAGTGACTCCTGGGACGGGAACGACGGCAACTCTTGCCGCGACGGCCTCAACGACTATTCGAAAGCCCGGATCAGAAATCGCCGGCGTGCCGGCGTCCGACACAAGGGCGATACTTTGTCCTTGTTGGACGCGTTCGATTAATTGTCGCGCTTTGGCCCTTTCGTTGTGCTCGTGATAACTTGTCAAAGGCGTGCGAATCCCGAAATGGCGCAACAGAATTTGCGTATGGCGCGTATCTTCCGCTGCGATGAGATCGACTTCTTTGAGGACGCGCAGCGCCCGCAGCGTGATGTCCTCGAGATTTCCTATGGGAGTGGCAACGATGTACAGAGTGCCGGGCATGAGCGGGGGTTAGAATCGGAGGTCAGATCAATATGACTATAGATTCGGAACGAAGCTAACATAGCGAATGGTTCCCTTGCAATTTCAGTTTCTTGTCCCTATCGTGGACAAGATAGTTTTGGGAACGAGGAGCGTATACCGTGAGCGCGAATCCCGTCTTGATTTTCGGCAAAGATCTTTGACCTTATACTTCGGGAGCCCGTGAGGATTTCTCCCGCCGCAAGATACCCTTCGAATACATCAACGTGCTGGAAGACGAGGAAGGTCTCCGGCGCATGCTCAAATATTCCAGTGGACGGCGTCAGGTGCCGGTGATTGTCGACGCAGAAAACGTTGCCATCGGCTTTGGCGGCAGCTGAGAAGTCTAACAAGCCGGCGGCGCCGGCGAATTTGGTCTCGCGCTTCGCATCACGGGTCTCGCGTTCGATCACTCGAAACTGTAGACTCGAAACACGAAACTTACGCTTTTCTAAGTGTGAGGTGTGCGATCTGCGGCGGACAGTTGAGGCGAATCGGTAGTCCGCTAACACCAACGCCGCGACTGACGAAAAGGTTTGCGCCTTTTTTCTCTGTCTCAGTTCCCCGCGGCAGACGGTAAAGACCTTCAGCGTAGGGGGTCAGGAAGCGAGCAATGGACAGGCGGTCTGAAAGCAGCTTCACCTGCCCTCCGTGATAATGACCCGAGAGAACCAGATCGATTCCTTGGCGCGCGGCGACAGGAAAAATTTCTGGACGATGGGAAAGCAAAACCTTCACCTCCCCGGGATGTTTCTCGGCGGTCCTTAACGCGCGCCGCAGATCGGGACGGCCGGTTCCAAGGTCTTCGATACCCAAAATCTCAATTCCTGTGTCGTGAATTTGAATCGTCGTCGCATCATTGCGCAGGGTAGAGATCCCGTTCTTTCCCAAGAGATATGCCAGCTCGTCGGCCACCCCGGCGAAACTGTCATGATTGCCCAGGCAGGCGAAAACACCGTAGCGTGCTTTAAGCTTGGCCAGTGTCGCCACGCAGGGCGACGCTTCGTCGTCACCCCCCGTGACAAAGTCTCCCGTCAGAGCGATCAAATCCGGCCGCAGCCCGTTCACCGCGTCCACATACAGAGCGAGTTCCTCCGGCGGCATAAACGGACCCACGTGAATATCGGTTAGGTGAGCGATGGTCAACTGGGAAAGTGAAGACGATAACCCGCTAACCTTAATGGGAAAATGTTCGAGCTCATAGCGGCGCCGCTCAATTAGTGCGCCGTACCCAGAAATGACCAACGGCGCAGCCGCCGCGAGGCCAACGCCTTTGTATAAGAAATCGCGCCGTCCGAGGTCGACATCTCCTGTCCGCGCCCGGTGTGTCGCAAATGGCACCAACCAGCGAAACAAGGCACAGCCAAGCAGAACCATAGCGCACCCAACTAAACCCATCCACCAGACGTGGGAAAGGAGAAAAGACTCACGCATAAGCCATGCGAGGGAGCGATCTCCTTGCCAGCCAAGGTACGCGCGCCACAGGAGCGGCAGAAGTGAGAGGATGAACAGCACGGCCGAAAAGCGGATTAGTTTTTCCCCGACGCCAGCGTCGACGGCACGCTTTTGCAGGTACCTTTTCAACTCGCTGCACATAAAAATTTGCGCCAACAGCGAAACCAGCAAGAACAAAAAACCGGGAAGCGTATTCATAAGCTATTGTGTTATACTCGTTCGGTCAGAAACTAGCTCAGGGCGGAAACTCATTGGTGGCGGCTCAACTTGAAAATCTGATTGCTGAGAAGATTCGCGCTGCCTTCGGTCAGGGCACGGCTCTTGCGTCTCTCCGGGGTCTTGCCGGCGATGCCTCCACCCGGCGTTACTTTCGCGCCCTTCTAAAGGGCCCGAAAACACCGTCATCCGCCGTTGTTATGAACTTTCCCACCAACAACGTCTTGTCCCTCTCTTCGGAGGAACTAGCGGTTTTCAAACAACCGCCGAAAGAGCTGCCCTTTCTGAACTTGCACCGCTTCTTAGTTCATATCGGCGCCAGAGTGCCCAATCTTTACGGTAACTGGGAAAAAGAAGGAATTTTGTTATTGGAAGATTTGGGTGACGTCGCTCTATGGGACCGGGTTCAGGCCCTGCCGGAAAGTGAAATCCTCTCGTGGTACCGCAAGGCCGTCGACGAACTCATGGTGCTGCAAATCCGTGGAACCCAGGAGCGTGACGATTCCTGCATCGCCTTTCAGCAGCGCTTCGATTTTCGCCTGTACATGTGGGAGTTCGAACATTTTTTGGAATACGGATTGGAGAAACGACCGGGGGTAGTAGTGGCTCCGGGCGCCATGGGAGAGCTGAGAAAGATTTTCGCGGACATCGCGGAGCGTTTGGACCAACAGCCTGCGTGCTTTAACCATCGCGATTATCATAGCTGGAATCTGATGATCCATGACGACCGCATGGCGGTGATCGACTTTCAGGACGCCCTGCTCGCGCCGCCGCAATACGATCTCGCTTGTTTACTCAACGATCGTATTACCGATAGCGTCATCCAACCGCCTCTCGAAAAGCGCCTCATCGACTATTACATAGAAAAGCGTTCGGAAGCCGCAAAGCAACCCATCGACCGCGATGACTTTTCTGAGGTTTATTTGCTGTCCGTCGTCCAGCGCGACCTCAAGGTGGTCGGCCGTTTTTACTACCTTGACCTGGTAAAGGGAAAACCCGGCTATAAGAAGTTCATCGGGCCGACGCTGCACCGGTTGAAACGCAATCTCGCGCGACTCCCACAGTTAAAGAAAGTAATTCCTCTCCTTGCAGAGCACTTCGAGGAACTGCGATGAAGGCGATGGTTTTTGCCGCTGGCCAAGGGCTGCGGCTGGGTCCCTTGACGAATACCACTCCCAAAGCTCTGGTTCCCGTGGCCGGCAGGCCAATGATCGAGTATCCACTGCGACTACTCAGGCATTACGGAATCGTAGAAATTATTGTCAACCTTCATCATTTGGGAGAACAGATCGAAACCTACCTCGGCGACGGTTCCAAGCTCGGATTGCGCATTATCTATTCCAAAGAGACCGAGCTCCTCGACACCGGGGGAGGATTGCTCAAGGCTAGACCCTTTTTGCAAGACGGAACGTTCATCGTCATCAACACTGACGTGTTAATCGATCTGCCGTTGGCCGAACTCGCAGCGTTCCATGACAACAGCCACGCAGCGGCTACCCTGGTGCTCAGACCGGACGAACTTGCCGACCAATATGGTTCCATCGAGATCGATTCAGACGGGAAGATTTATCGCTTTCTTAATACGCAGAAACCGGAGGCACCGCCAGCCTCAGGTACCAAGCTCATGTTTACCGGCGTGCAGATCCTTCAGCCGCGTATCTTTGATTATATGAATATGGAAGAGCGGCTGCAAAAGTTTGGCACAACCAAGCATACCTATCCGAAAATGCTCCTTGAAGGAGAGAAACTATACGGTTTCTACTTCAATGGATTTTGGCAGGATCTCGGCACCGTCGATCGAATCAGAAATGCGGAGGAAACCCTGGTGACGGGAAAAGCCAAGCTTCACTATCTTTGAAGTTTGTACTTCCCCACAAATAAATTGTAGCGCACTTTGACCGCGTCGGCCAAAACACGCAAGTAGTCCAGCCAACCCACGTGGCTTCTGTCATCATTGATCCAGTGGGCTGGAATTATACCAACTTTGAAGCCTAGGACGCGCGCCATGGCTAGAACTTCGATGTCGAAGCCCCAGCCGGTAATTTTGGCCTGGGAAAAAATCCGTTCCGCTGCCTCCGCGCGAAAAGCTTTGAATCCACATTGGGTGTCCCAAATGCCTCGCACCGCAATGAGCTGAACCATCAGATTGCCCGCCTTTCCCAAAATGCGCTTGTACCAGATCTGAGGAATAGTTTGTGTCGCTTCAGCAGCGTCCTTCGAGCTCCTCGACGCGATCACCACGTCACAACCCTGATCGAATAAGCGCTCCATGAGTTCAAAATGGTCGATGTCCGTGGAATTGTCCGCGTCAGTGAAAAGCCGCACACTACCTGAAGCCCTGAGCATTCCCTCTCTCACCGTGAAGCCCTTGCCGCGATTGATGGGACGATCAATGATCTTGAGATGCTGGATCTCGCCTGACAATCTTCTCAGCACATCGCGCGTAGAGTCGGACGGGCCATCCAGAACAACGAGGATCTCATAGCTGTACGATTGACCGCTCAGATATTCCTTGAGCCTTTTTAGGGTCGTCGGAATTCTTTCCGCTTCATTGTATGCTGGCACAATAACCGAGAGATCGAGGTCTGCAGCCGCCATTGTCAAATTGCTGGAACCATAGCAGCGGGTCGGAAAAATTCATAGAGATCGCACACTGCGCTATGCCTGGCTATAGCTCAAAAGGTCCGCAGCTTGCCCAAGTTCTAACTTGGTTGAATTTGGTGGTTGAATGAGGCATAGGAAAAAGATTGAGTTTCCTCAAGCATTTGATTCAGACAGGCTTCGCGGACACTTCACTCAACACGGGATGAATGAGAATGGAAAAATGCTGGAGCAATTTATTAGAGGAGGCGCAGCATGGCTATTCAGAAGTTTGCGCCCATGACCAAAGACTTCGCGACCTTTGACTGCGATGCGCATATTACGGAGCCTCCGAAGATATGGGAGCGGGCTCATGAGCACCTAACCAGGGACGAGTTGGAGGCCCTCAAGGCTACCTGCTGGTGGGAACCCGAGACCAAGCAGCTGCTCATCAACGGCAAATCTGGCCTCGGCCATGGCGATAGTAGCGTACCCGGCGGCGGAACGCCCTGTACGATTCGGGCCACCACAGTTGCCGGGCCCGGCCTCACGCATGACATCCAGCGGGCCCTTCACGTGCGTAATCTCCATCCTCAGACCGCTCTCACCAAGGAGCAGTCCGCATACCTCAATCACGCTGGTTCCTATGAGCCCAAGCCGCGCCTGCGCGACATGGATTTCCAGGGTATCGATCAGGTGATGATCATCCCGACTAATATCGATACCTACCCCTGGCTGCAGAACGCCTTGGGAGCCCGCGCCTTCTGCAAGGCCTACAATGAGTGGGCCTACGAATATACTCTGGAGGACGCCGAACGACTGTACTTCGCTGCTTTACTCCCCACTCAGGACGTGAACTTCGCCGTGCAGGAGGTTTACCGCGTAGCGGTAAAACGCTGCCGCGTTTGCCTGATTCGACCAATGGACGCCATGGGCAACTATCCGGTGCAGCCCAAGTACGAACCTCTGTGGAACGCCATGGAAGACACGGGGATGGTGTACGGAATGCATCCGTTCCCCGCCGGCGGCGCACACAAACCACCGGGTTACAGCGAACAGTACTCCCCCGCTGAGCTCATCCATCGGACTATATCTACTTCTGGCCTGCCGCATACATTCTTGCAAAATATCCAGGCTTTTATGGCGGAAGCATCGATCTGGGTCGTAATGGTCTTAATGTCGGGATTCTTTGAACGACACCCCAAACTTACAGCGGCCGTGTTTGAGTCCGACTGTACCTGGCTCAATTTGGTATTGGATGAGTGCGACAAGGCCTACAAGCTGCACCGTAAAGATCGCCGTATGCCGCCATTGAAGCAGCTACCCAGCGAGTCTTTCTTCCAACACTGCTTTAACGGCTTTGAGGGAGACGAAGCCTTTGCCTCTCGCCTGCCGGAGTATTACGGAGACATCGCCGCCTGGTCCTCAGACATCTATCATCACGACGGCGACGACGCCTGGCGGGCCATCGAGACTATGGAGAAGTGTAGCCTTCCGCGAGAACTTCAAGCCAAGATGCTAGGCGATAACGCTCGCCGCCTCTACAAAATCAAACCGCCCAAGAGCATCATCCGGGAACGCATCTGTGAAATCCAAAGACCTGACTGGTGGCCAAGCGAAGAGGAGACAAAGGAGGCTCTTAAGCCTGAATCCGCAGTTACCCGCTAGACAGCGTTTTCGGATTACCCAATATTCGGGCGAATAGCGGGAACGCTCTCGTGCAATAGAGCAAGATACCTGCGTGACGGATCAAAGAACCAAGAAGCGCCTTGCGGTTTTTGACAGCGACACTCACGTTGTGGAACCGCGAGAGCTTTGGGAAAAATACCTCGACCCCGAATACCGCGTGCTCGGCAAGTCGGCTCTGTGGCGCGAAGAGGGGAAATTCGGCTCCTATCTGAAAATCAATGGTGAGGTTTTCCGCGACAACGATAACATCAATATTCCTCGGCATGCCATCTGGAAGCCTGGTATGACATGGGACCA
>Ga0126374_10000213_pt1 | contig 12865 bp, 10 predicted proteins | sample PanSoiMetPlot_12_FD_89874 | JGI IMG/M metagenome (GOLD analysis project Ga0126374, IMG submission 89874) | Tropical forest soil microbial communities from Panama - MetaG Plot_12 | ecosystem: Environmental > Terrestrial > Soil > Tropical forest > Bulk soil | place: Panama | collected 2016-02-17
ATCGCGTATGCGGTCAAGAGCCCGGACGTGCGGATCATCAGCCCCATCCCAGGCAAGAGCGCGGTCGGGGTCGAAATCCCGAACGCCGACCCAGAGATCGTGATGCTCGGTGACGTGCTCCGCTCGCCGATCGCGCAGCGAGACCACCATCCGTTGCTCGTCGCGCTCGGCAAGGACGTCGGGGGCGGCTTCGTGGTGGCCAACCTGACGAAGATGCCGCACCTGCTTGTCGCCGGTGCGACCGGCGCGGGCAAGTCGAGTTGCATCAACTCGCTGATCCTGTCGGTGCTCACGCGGGCGACGCCGGAGCAGGTCCGGATGGTGCTCATCGACCCCAAGCGTGTCGAGTTCGCGGCGTACCAGGGCATCGCGCACCTGGTGACGCCGGTGATCACGAGCCCGAAGAAGGCCGCCGACGCGCTCACCTGGGTGGTGCGCGAGATGGATCTGCGCTACGAGGACATGGAGGCCTCGGGGGTACGGCACATCGACGACTTCAACCGCAAGGTGGCAACCGGCGAGCTGGTGGCGCCGCCGGGCTCCGAGCGGGTGTACACGACGTACCCGTATCTGCTCGTGATCGTCGACGAGCTCGCGGATCTGATGATGATCGCACCCCGCGACGTCGAGGACGCGGTCGTGCGCATCACGCAGCTGGCCCGCGCAGCGGGCATTCACCTGATCATCGCCACGCAGCGTCCGTCGGTCGACGTGGTAACTGGGCTGATCAAGGCGAACATGCCGTCCCGGCTCGCGTTCAAGACGGCGTCGGTTACCGACTCGCGGGTGATCCTCGATCAGCCGGGCGCCGAGCGGCTGCTGGGTAAGGGCGACGGGTTGTTCCTGCCGATGGGCGCGTCCAAGCCGGCGCGCATGCAGGGCGCGTATGTCACCGACCCGGAGATCCGCAAGATAGTCGAGCACTGCAAGGGGCAGCTGCAGCCTGCCTATCGCGAGGACGTCACCGTGCCGCAGGTGGCGAAGAAGGAGATCGACGAGGACATCGGCGACGACCTCGATCTATTCCTGTCCGCGGTCGAGCTTGTCGTCTCGACCCAGTTCGGGTCGACATCCATGCTGCAACGCAAGCTGCGGGTCGGTTTCGCCAAGGCGGGCCGGTTGATGGACCTGATGGAATCGCGGGGCATCGTCGGTCCCTCGGAGGGCTCGAAGGCGCGCGACGTGCTGGTGGCACCGGACGAGCTCAGCGGGCTGCTCTACGCGCTGCGCAACGGCGGCAGCGCCGACGACCTCGTCGAGGCGGAGGACGCCTGACGCATTGCGACCCCGCGTCGAGTGAACGCGGGGTCGTGCTCAGTGGGTCACGCGCTGTGCCGTGGGGCGTAGAACATCCGGTACCAGGAAACGCGGGCACGCGCGCCGAGGTGATGCCGCCCTACCCGCTTGGAGCCGGCCTTTGCGGCCGCACCCGGCCAGCGCAGGACGCGGGTTGCCCCCGTCCGCTGAACTGCGCTCATGTCGAGACCACCTCCGCTGCGCGCACGGTAACCGGTGAGGCCAGCGTGACGGATGAGGCGCGCGGGAACGCGCGCGTGTCGTTACTTTCGGATGCCCTTGCCTACAGCTGCAAGAGCATTCGCGTGTTGCCGAGCGTGTTGGGTTTGACGTACTCGAGGCCGAGAAATTCGGCGATGCCAGCGTCGTACGAGCGCCGCAGCGCGTCGTAGGTATCGGCGTCGACCGGGATGCCGTCGATCTCGGCGAAGCCATGCCGGGCGAAGAACTCCGTGTGGAAGGTAAGGGCGAACAGCCTGGACAGCCCGAGTTCGCCGGCGGTGGCGACCAGCTCCAGCAGCAGTCGCTCACCGAAGCGCCTACCTAGGTAGTCCGGATGTACCGCCAAGCTGCGCACTTCGCCGAGGTCAGCCCACAGCACGTGCAGCGCCCCGCAGCCGACCACGTTCCCCTCCAGCTCCGCGACCCGGAAGTCGGCGACATCCTCGTAGAGGGTGACGAGCTCCTTGGCGAGGAGCTTGCGTCCGGAGCCGGCGTATATGTCGACGAGGGCCTTGATCGCCGGGACGTCCGGTGTGCGGGCACGGCGCACGACGAGGCTCACGGGTCGACGCTAGTGGCTCAGCAGTGCAGCCTGAGCAGCCGGTCGCCATGCAGAACCACAGCCTGGCTGGACGAAACGAAGCGCCTGGACGCTGACCTTCGCCGCTCTCGTCCGGTTCATACCGGACTGGACGCTGTGGTGGCGCCAATTCGCGGCATCCCGCGCGGGTACCCTGCGAACGTGTCCCCGGGTCACTCGCGTACCGCGGCGCTGGTCACTCTGGGCTGCGCTCGCAACGAGGTCGACTCCGAGGAGCTGGCCGCCCGCCTGGATGCGACGGACTGGGCACTCGGCGACGCCGAGGCGGCTGACGTGATCGTGATCAACACGTGCGGTTTCATCGACTCGGCGAAGAAGGACTCCATCGACACGGTCTTGGGCGCCGCAGACACGGGCAAAAAGGTGGTCGCAGTGGGCTGCCTTGCCGAGAGGTACGGCGCCGAGCTCGCCGAGTCACTGCCCGAGGCGGACGCGGTGCTCGGCTTCGACTCGTACGCCGATATCGCCGCGCGGCTGGACGATGTCATCGCCGGCCGTCCGGTCCGCGCGCACACGCCGCGCGACCGCCGCACGCTGCTGCCGGTGACGCCGGCGCAGCGTCCGTCCGCGGTTGCCGACGTCGCGGTGCCGGGCCACGCCTGGCTGCCGAATGCGCGCCGTCGCCTTTCCGATGCCCCGGTGGCGTACGTCAAGCTGGCTTCCGGATGCGACCGGCGCTGTTCGTTTTGCGCTATCCCGTCGTTCCGTGGTGCGTTCGTGTCGCGCCGCCCGAATGAGGTGCTCGCCGAGGCGCGTTGGCTGGCCTCGACAGGGGCGCGCGAGCTGGTGCTGGTCAGCGAGAACTCCACGTCCTACGGCAAGGATCTCGGCGATCTACGCGCGCTCGAGGCGCTCCTGCCGCAGCTCGCCGGCCTCGGCGGCGTCGAGCGGGTGCGCGTGTCGTACCTGCAGCCGGCTGAGCTCCGGCCCTCGCTCGTCGAGGTGATCTCGACGACGCCACAGGTGGCCGCCTACTTCGACCTGTCGTTCCAGCACGCGAGTGCCCCGGTGCTGCGCCGGATGAAGCGGTTCGGCTCGGCCGACGCGTTCCTCGAACTGCTCGACCGCGCCCGCGCGCTCGCCCCTGATCTGGGGGCCCGCAGCAACGTCATTGTCGGCTTTCCCGGCGAGACCGAGGCGGACGTCGCCGAATTGGAGCGGTTCCTCGGACTTGCCGGCCTCGATGCCATCGGCGTATTCGGCTACTCCGACGAGGAGGGGACTGCCGCCGCCGGATTCGACGGCAAGCTTGACGCCGATGAGGTGGCGGCCCGCGTCGATCACGTCGCGACCTTGGCGGACGAGCTCGTGTCGCAGCGGGCCGTCGAGCGCGTCGGTACGACGGTGGAGGTGCTGATCGAGCAGGCAGGCGTCGGCCGCGCCGCGCACCAGGGCCCGGACGACGGCGTCACACAGGTGCCCGGGGCGCGCCGGGGCGAGCTCGTCACCGCGATTGTCGCCGACGCCGACGGCGTGGACCTGACCGCTGTCCCGTGCCGGTGAAGGCCGGTCCGTTGCCCGACGACCGGATCGCTGAGACGTCGGGCTCGGTCTCGGCGTGGAACATCGCCAACGCCCTGACCGTGCTGCGGTTGCTGCTCGTGCCGGTCTTCGCGCTGCTGCTGTTCCACAACGGCGGTCACGACACGGTTTGGCGCATCTGGGCATGTGTCGTCTTCGCGATCGCATCCGTCACCGACCGGCTGGACGGCGAGTTGGCCCGCAAGCGGGGGCTCGTTACCGAGTTCGGGAAGCTCGCCGACCCCATCGCGGACAAGGCCCTCGTGGGGACAGCGCTGGTCGGCCTCTCCGTGCTCGGCGAGCTGGCGTGGTGGGTGACGGTGGTGATCCTCATCCGTGAGGTCGGCGTCACGTTGCTGCGGTTCTGGGTGATTCGCCACGGTGTCATGCCCGCCAGCCGCGGCGGCAAAGTCAAGACGCTGCTGCAAGGCGTGGCAATCGGGCTCTACGTGTTGCCGCTGTCCGGCTGGCTGCACGTGCTGGCCGTCGTCGTGATGGGGGCCGCCGTCGTCATGGCGCTGATCACGGGCGTCGACTATGTGGCCCGGGCGATGCGCCTGCGCCGGACCACGCGGGCTGCGGCATGACCGACTATGCGAGCGAGCTCGCCGCACTGCACGCCGACCTGCGCGAGCTCGGCGCGACGGTGGCGGTTGCCGAGTCGCTGACCGGCGGGCTGCTCACCGCGGCGCTGACCGCGTCGCCCGGTGCAAGCGTCACGGTTCGTGGTGGTCTCGTGGTGTATGCCACCGAGCTGAAAACTGCGCTCGCAGGGGTGCCGTCCGGGCTGTTGGACGAACGCGGCGCGGTCGACGCGGATGTCGCGCTCGCGCTCGCCCACGGGGCGCGCGCCAGGCTCGGCGCTACGTACGGCCTCGGGGTGACCGGCGTGGCCGGTCCAGACCCACAGGACGATAAGCCGGTCGGCACCGTCTTTCTGGCGCTCGCAGGTCCGTCCGACGAGACGGTTGCCGAGCGCGCATTCGCCGGCGAGCGAGCCGCGATCCGGGCCGCCGCCGTCGAGGCCATGCTGGACATCCTCAAAAGGGAATGCGCGGGCGCGATTACAGCGTTACGTTCGCTGTGAGCGGAGTACCAAGGACAAAGACATGGCTGTCCGCAGCGGCAGGTAACGTAAATTGCATCCGGCTCATCCCGCGCCGGATCGCATCGTGAAGGGGGTTTCCCACCATGGCTGTGCTACGACAAGTCGTTGGCGAGACCCTTCGCGGGCTGCGGTTGCGCCAGCGGCGCACGTTACGTGAGGTTTCGTCCAGTGCGCGGGTGAGTCTCGGGTATCTGTCCGAGGTTGAGCGCGGGCAGAAGGAACCTTCGTCCGAATTGCTCGCCGCGATTTGCCGTGCCCTCGACGTCGAACTGTCCGAACTGTTCCGCGAAGTCACTGACACTCTGCGCCGGGAAGAGAAACTGGCAGTGCGCCTGGGCCACGTGCCAGGTACCGACCGCGCTCGGCTGAACCCGGCGCCCGAGGACTCGCGAGGACCGCAGGCGCGAGCACTGGGCCCAGTCGCCGCCTGACGCAGGCACCCGCGCGCCACCGTGGCGGTGCGGTACCGGCGCGGTAGCGTCCTCGGCATGGGTTCCGACCCGCTCATCGACACCCTTTTCCGGCCGACCGCAGCGCCGATGCAGGACGCGTCCGCGGCGCCGGTCCGGGCGGCGGGCACGCGGTCGCGGGCCGGCAACGCCATGAACCGCACTCGGGCCGCCCTGTTGGTGGGTGCCCGGCATGCCGTCGAGGCAAGCGGGACCAGGATCACGATGGCGCAGGTGGCCGCCGCGGCCGGAGTCGCCAAGGCGACGCTCTACAACCATTTCCGTACCCGCGAGGCGGTGCTTTCGGCGCTGCTCGCGGACGAGATCGAGCAGCTGATCGAGGGCGCGGTGAGCCGGCCGCTGCCCGAGGCGCTGGGCGCTGCGGCGACGGCGCTGTCCGAGCATTCCGCGCTTCGCGCGCTGGCGCGCCGCGAACCCGCGACCCTGACCGCGCTTGCCCGCGTCGATCCTGCCGCCGTCGGATGGCGGCAGGCCCGTGATGCCGTGCGGACGGCGGTCGGACGGGCGGACCGCGGCGGTGCTGACCTCGTGCTGCGCTGGCTCGCCTCTCACATCGTGTCGCCGTCGACGCCTGACGTGATCGCCGCCGACGTCGAAGTGCTGGTCGCCGGGCTGCCCGACGCTCCGGCCGGCGCGCAGGCGGCCTCGGCCTGAGCGACGGAACTTGCCGCACCGCCCGCACGTCGAGACGATGGAAGCGGCATCATTGGCTGATCAGTTCAGTGTGAGCATGCGGAGGCGTCGAACATGGCCAAGCCCAATCCGTTCGTGCGGGCGTGGAAGTACTTCTCGGCATGGTTCGGCGCCAAGGTCGACGAGAAGGCTGACCCCAAGATCCAGATCCAGCAGGCGATCGCGGAGGCACAGCAGCAGCATCAGGCGCTGACCAGGCAGGCCGCCAGCGTCATCGGCAACCAGCGGCAGCTGGAGATGAAGCTCGACCGTCAACTTGGCGAGGTCGAAAACCTTCAGGCGCAGGCGCGCCAGGCGCTCGTACTCGCCGACCAGGCGCGCGCCGGCGGAGACGCCGAGAAGGCTGCGGATTTCGAGCAGACCGCGCAAGCGCTGGCGAACCAGCTTGTCGCGGCTGAGCAGTCGGTGCAGGACCTCAAGTCGCTGCACGACCAGTCGCTGCAAGCAGCGGCGCAGGCTCGTGAGGCCGTCAAGACCAACGAGATGCGCTTGGAGCAACAGCTGGCCGAGCGCACCAAGCTGCTGACCCAGCTGGAACAGGCCAAGATGCAGGAAGCCGTGTCCAAGTCGCTGCAGCAGATGAGCGAGCTGGCCGCACCGTCCAACGTCCCGACGCTCGGCGAGGTGCGCGACAAGATCGAGCAGCGCTACTCGGTGGCGCTGGGCCAGGCCGAGCTGGCGCAGGACTCGGTCGCCGGCCGGAAGCTGGAGATAGAGCGCGCGACCGTCAACCTCAAGGGTTCCGCGCGACTGCAGGAAATCCGCGCCTCGCTCGAAGCCGAAAAGGGCGGCACGGCCGGACCGCAGGCGGTGGAAGGCGGTGAGCGACCCGCGATCGGCTCGCAGTCGCCCTCAAGCTCCGCCATTCCCAATGACGTCACCAAGGCGCCCGACCAGGCCTGACTCAGTCTCGGACGGCGCTTCGCCGAGCGCCTACCTCGCCGGCTGGCACGTCGGGCACCAGAACGTATCGCGCTGGTAGGGCGCTGCGCCCTGTATCTCGTGGCGGATCGGCGTGCGGCATCGACGGCAGGCCGATCCGGCGCGCCGGTACACCCAGTGCTCGCGGCCGCGACCGGACATGCCGGTGGTGGATTGCTCGGGATGGTCGCGGTTGACGCGCATCAGCCGCTGGGCGGTCACGACGAGGCGACGCAGGTCGGCGACGTTTCCCACCTGTGTCCACGGGTTGGTGCGCTCGACGAACAGGGCCTCGCACTTGTACAGATTGCCGATGCCGGCGAGGTTGCGCTGGTCGAGCAGCGCCTCACCGACCGGACGGTCGGTCTGGGCACGGAGCCGCCCGACAGCCGTGTCCGGATCCCAGTCGGGGCCGAGCAGGTCCGGACCGAGATGACCGACCAGCCGTGCCTCGTCCGCGGCGTGCACGAGGCGCAGGTCGTGGACCCGGTAGCCCGCGGCGGTCCACGTGTCGTTGCCGATGAGTGCGCGGATCATGTGCGCGGGCAACGCGCCCGGCCGGCGCCCGGCCGCGACGATGCGCCACGAGCCGTCCATGCGCAGGTGATTGTGCAGGGTCAGGCCGCCCGCGAACCGGATCAAGATGTGCTTTCCCCGCGCGATTACCTCCAGCACCGTGTCGCCCGCCAGATCGCAGGTCGCGAGTTCGGGCACGCGCAGGTCGAATGTGGTGACAATCCGTCCGACGAGGGCGTCATGCAATCGCTTGGCGGTCAGCCATACCGTGTCGCCTTCTGGCATGGTTCAGGCGCGTAGCCGAAGGCCGCGCGGCGTCGGCCGGAAGCCGGCGGCCTCCAGCGCCTCGCCCAGCGGCGACGCGACAACCGGCGTGCCGTCGGCCCGCTCGACGGATAGCTTGCCCAGCGCACCGTCGCGAACGGCCAGCGCCAGCGCGTCGGCCGCCGGCTGCAGCAGCGCCGGGTCGTCGCTGAAGCTGAGCAGCGTGCGCCCGCCGCGCTCGACATAGAGCGCGCACCGCCCGCCGACCACGACGACGAGCGCTCCCGCCTTACGCGCCGGCTGGTGGCCGCGCTTGCCGTCGTCTTCGGCGGGTCGTTCCGGCCAGGGCAGCGCCGCGCCGTAGGGGTTGGCCGGATCGGTCGCGGCGAGCACGAGCGCCGGCGCTGCGCTGTCGTCCCGAGCCTGGGTGCGGAGCCGGTCGACGGCGCCAGGCAGGGCGAACTGTGCGGCGCCCAGTCCCTCGACGAAGTAGCCGCGTCGGGCGCGGCCGGACTCTTCGGCGGCCTTGAGCACGGGATACACCGCGGCGAAGCCGCCGGGCACCCGCTCGGCAGTGACGGCACCTCGCGTGATCACGCCGTGGCGGTCGAGCAACGTCTCGGCCGCGGCCAGCGCGCGGCGGGTCGGGTCGAGCTCGCGGCGCGGCAGGCGCGACCATCGTCCGGCCAACGTTGCTGGGGCGGCCGAGGTCCGCCCGGCCGGCGGCGCCAGCCCGGCGTAACGGCCGTAGCGGGCGCGCGGCGGGCGGGCGCGCCGGGAGTGGGCGGTGCGGGTGCCTCTACCCAGCAGCGCGCGCAGTGGCGCGATCGTGTCGTTGGTGAGCCAGCCGGCCCAGACGAGATCCCACACCGCCTGGGCGAGGTCGACGTCGCCGGCGTCGATGCGCTCGGCCAGCGACCGGAAGAACATCGCCTGATCGCCGTCCAGAGCCGCGAGCAGCGCCTGATGGACCGCGCCCTCAGGAGGTGGCACGGGCTCGGCGAGCAGCAGCGGTGCCCCGTCGGCCGGGGCCAGCGTGATCCAGCCGTCGTTGCCAGCCAGCGCTCCGGCGCCGGCCCACAGCACCTCGCCGGCCAGGGTCAACTCGTCGAGCAGTGCGGGAGCGTAGCCGTCGACCCGGCCGGGCAGGACCAGCGATTCCAGGGCACTGGCCGGCAACGGCACGCCTGCAAGTTGCTCCACCGCGCGCAGCAGCCCGTCCGCGCCGTGCAGCCGCCGGCCGGTGACGCCCTGCCATGCCGGCAGGAAGCGCGCCAGCGCATCCGCCGGAACCGGCTCGACCTCACGCCGCAGCGCCGCCAACGAGCGCCGTCGGATCAGTCGCAGCACCTCGGCGTCGCACCACTCGGCGCCGATGCCGCCCGGCCGGAACTCGCCCGAAAGCAGCCGCCCGGACGCGCGCAGCCGGTCCAGGGCGGCGGCGACGACCGCCGGACCGAGCCCGAGGCGCGCCGCCACGTCGGCCGCGTGGAACGGGCCATGTGTGCGGGCATAGCGCGCCACCAGATCACCGAGCGGGTCGCGCACCGGCTCGGTAAACGTCTCCGGTACACCGACCGGAAGCGCGGTGCCGAGCGCATCGCGGACCCGGCCGGAGTCTTCGATCGCGAGCCAGCGCTCATCGCCGGCCACCCGGACTCGTATCGCGCGCCGTTGCTCCTCCAGCGTCGCGAGATCCTGCGGTGTCGCCCCGCGTGCCAGGGCCTCGGCAGTGCTCAGGTCGCCGATGCCGCGCAGCAGGTCGTGCACGGCGTCGCTGCCGTGAGCGTGCCGCTCGGGCGCCAGCCGGGAAAGCTCCGCCTCGACTGCGGCGATCGCGTCGGCGTCGAGCAGTTCGCGCAGGTCCGTGGACCCGAGCAGTTCGGCGAGTAGCGCATTGTCCAGCGACAGCGCCTGCGCGCGCCGTTCGGCCAGCGGTGCGTCCCCCTCGTACAAGAACATGCCGACATAGCCGAATAGCAGCGATCGAGCAAACGGCGACGCTTCACGCGTCTCGACCTCGACGAGGCGGACGGTCCGCGACGCCATCTCACGCATCAGCCCGGCCAGCCCAGGTACGTCGAACACATCCTGCAGGCACTCACGCATCGCCTCGAGCGTGACGGGGAAGTCGCCGTATTCGCTGGCCACCTGCAACAGCTGGTTGGCCCGCTGGCGCTGCTGCCACAGCGGCGTGCGCCGGCGCGGGTCACGACGCGGCAGCAGCAGCGAGCGGGCGGCGCACTCACGGAACCGGGCCGCGAACACTGCCGATCCGCCCAGCTCGGCGGTCACGAGTGCCTCGATCTCGTCAGAGTCGAACACCGCCAGGTCGGCACTCGGTGGCTCGGCGTCGGTGTCGGGCAGCCGCACGACGATGCCGTCGTCGCTATGCATCGACTGCACGTCGATGCCGTACCGCTCACGCAGTCGCGCGCTGATCGCCAGCGCCCACGGCGCGTTCACCGGAGCGCCGAACGGCGAGTGCACGACAAGACGCCAGTCGCCGAGCTCGTCGTGGAACCGCTCGACCACGACCGTGCGGTCGTCGGGCAGTGCACCGGTGGCCTCGCGCTGCTCGCGCAGGTACGCGAGCAGGTTGCCGGATCCCCATTCGTCGAGCCCGGCCGCTTGGGCCCGCTGCTCGGCTGCCGTGGCGTCCACAGTGGACACCTCACGCATGAACGCACCGAGCGCGCGGCCCAGCTCGACCGGTCGCCCCGGGGCGTCGCCCTTCCAGAACGGCATCCGGCCGATCTCGCCGGGAGCTGGGGTGACCAGCACGCGGTCGTGGGTGATGTCCTCGATGCGCCAGGAGGACGACCCGAGCAGGAACACGTCGCCTACCCGCGACTCGTACACCATCTCCTCGTCGAGTTCGCCCACCCGTCGACCCGGGCCGTCCGCTCCGGCGAGGAACACGCCGAACAGCCCACGGTCGGGGATCGTGCCGCCGCTCGTCACGGCTAGCCGCTGAGCGCCGGGCCGCGCACGCAGCACGCCCGTCAACCGGTCCCACACCAGCCGAGGTCGCAGCTCGGCGAACGCGTCGGAGGGGTAGCGCCCGGCAAGCATGTCGAGCACCGCCTCGAGGGCTGACCGGGGCAGCCCGGCGAATGCCGCCGTCCGGCGCACGACCGCCTCGACGTCATCGACGGTCAGCTCGTCCATTGCCACCATCGAGACGATGTGCTGGGCGAGGACATCGAGCGGGTTGCGGGGGTAACGCATCGCCTCGATCGCGCCGTCACGCATCCGTTCGGAGACGACTGCGCATTCGACCAGGTCGCCCCGGTACTTCGGGAAGATGACGCCTCGCGAGATGGCGCCGACCTGATGCCCGGCGCGGCCGATGCGCTGCAACCCGGACGCGACGGACGGCGGCGCCTCGACCTGCACGACGAGGTCGACGGCGCCCATATCGATGCCGAGCTCGAGTGACGACGTCGCGACGACCGCAGGGAGCCGGCCGGCCTTGAGCTCCTCCTCCACAAGTACCCGTTGCTCACGTGAGACGGAGCCGTGGTGCGCACGTGCCACGACCACCTCGCCGGTCGGGTGGCCGGCGCCGGACTGTCCCATGAGCTGCGCCGGCGGGCCCGCGGACTCGAGGGCTGCGCCGCGGCGTTCCGCCTCAAGCTCGTTGAGCCGGGCGGTCAGCCGCTCCGCCAGCCGGCGTGAGTTGGCGAACACGATCGTGGACCGGTGCGCTTCGACCAGGTCGAGCACCCGTTCTTCGACATGCGGCCATATGGAGGTGCGCCGCTCGGCGCTCGCCGCCGGGCCGGTGAGGTCGCCGGCCGGCTCACCGAGTGTTGACATGTCCTCGATCGGGACGACGACCTGCAGATCGAACGTCTTGGCGGCAGGAGGCTGCACGACCGCGACCGGGCGGCCGCCGGCCAGGAACGTAGCCACCTCGTCGACCGGGCGCACCGTGGCGGACAGGCCGATGCGCTGCGCCGGCGCATCGAGCAGGGCGTCCAAACGCTCCAGGGACAGCGCGAGATGCGCCCCGCGTTTCGTGGCGCAGACGGCGTGCACTTCGTCGACGATCACGGTGTCGACACCCCGCAACGCCTCGCGGGCGCCCGAGGTAAGTAGCAGAAACAGCGACTCCGGCGTGGTGATCAGGATGTCGGCCGGCCGCCGGGCGAACAGGCGCCGTTCGTCCGCGGACGTGTCGCCCGTGCGCATCGCAACCGTGACATCGGCAGGCGGCAGCCCGAGGCGCGCCGCCGCCTGTCGGATCCCGGCAAGTGGTGAACGCAGGTTGCGCTCGATGTCGACGGCCAGCGCCTTGAGCGGACTGACGTAGAGGACGCGGCAGCGGCGCAAGGGTTCGTCCGGTATGGGCAGCGCGGCGAGCCGGTCGAGCGCCGAGAGGAACGCGGCGAGCGTCTTGCCCGACCCTGTCGGCGCCACAACCAGGGTGTGCTCGCCTCGGGCTATCGCGTCCCAGGCGCCCTCCTGTGCCGGAGTGGCCGCCGCAAAGGCGCCGTCGAACCACGCCTGGGTGGCTGGGGAGAAGCGGGACACGCCGTCCAGTCTGCCTCGCCCCTACGACAGTCTCAGCCGCTCGGTCAGCCGGGCCTTCGCGGCCGGCCAGTCGTCGTCGGTCATGGCGTATTGCACCGAGTCGCGCCAGCTACCGTCCTTGCGGATCCGATGCTTGCGCAGCACGCCCTCGCGCGTGGCCCCGAGCCTCTCGATGGCGGCCTGGGAGCGCTCGTTGTAGATGTCGGTGTGCCACACGACCCGGGCCGCGCCCAGGGTGTCGAAGGCGTGGCCCATCATGAGCAGCTTCGATTCGGTGTTGTGGCCGGTGCGCCACCACCGGCGGCCGAGCCAGGTGTGCCCGATCGAGATCGTGTGCAGCGCGGGGTCGACGTCGTAGTACGAGGTGGTGCCGGCGAACTCTCCCGAAGCGGCGTCGATCTGGGCGTACGCGAACCGCTCGCCGCGGGCGCGGGCCGTGAGCGCGGTCAGGATCTGGTCGCGCGCGTCCTCCACGGATTTCGGCGGCCAGACGGCCATCCAGCGGAACACTTCGTCGCCGTCCCGCTCGGACGCGGCGAGGTAGCCCTCGGCATGCTCGAGCGCGAGCGGCTCGAGGCGGATCTTTGCCCCGGCGAGGACTGGCAGTGCGTACCACAGGTCGGTCACGCGAACGATGGTGCCAACCGCTCCGGGGCTGCCGCGCGGGCCACTCCTACAGTGATGGACATGCGCCTGACCGACTTCTGGAACCGG
>Ga0126374_10000214_pt1 | contig 12859 bp, 14 predicted proteins | sample PanSoiMetPlot_12_FD_89874 | JGI IMG/M metagenome (GOLD analysis project Ga0126374, IMG submission 89874) | Tropical forest soil microbial communities from Panama - MetaG Plot_12 | ecosystem: Environmental > Terrestrial > Soil > Tropical forest > Bulk soil | place: Panama | collected 2016-02-17
CCAACGACTCCAGCTCCGCGCCGCTTTCTGGGTCCATCTCCAGTTGCCGCTTTTCCGCTTCGGCCAATAGGGTGGGATCATTCACCGATTTGTCGAAGGCGTCTCGGAGGATTTTTATCCGGTGCGCTGGTACGCCCGGAGGGGCGACGATAGGACGCCCGAAATCGCCCGAGGCTAAGACGACTTTCGCTAGCCGCCTGATGTTTTCCGAAGTCTTGTACTTGTCCATCAGCTCATAAATCGTTGGAACTTCTTTCAATCTGCCATCGCGTTTGGTTCCGGTTTGAAACAAGACACGAACGAAGTTTTTCTTGCGCCAGGATATAAACGGCTCCCTGGCAAAGTAAGCGGTGATCGTAAAGGCGCGGCACTGGATCTCACCGCGCTCCACCGCCAAGTCGATATCTTGACCAGCCTGATAACCCGAAACTATATCGAACTTCGTGCCGATGGCTTCGTCTAACAGCTTCGGCAAATAATAGCCGGTGGAAGTCACTCCGGTCGCGCCGCACTTGGGCGGCGTGGACGCCCTGTGGACGTCTTCGATGCTCTTGTAGGGCGTATCTGCGCGCATATACATCAACTGGTTCGAGGTAACGGTGCTGCCGATCCAATTAAACTTGGTCCAGTCGAATTTGACTTCCGGTCGCTTTACCAGCTGCTCAAAATAGAGTGCGGGATAAATCGCGCCAAGGGTTAGACCGTCGGGTTTGGAGACGCTGTAAACTTGATTGGCCGCGATCAACGACGCCGCTCCAGCGACGTTCTGAATAATGACGTTGGGATTACCGGCGATATACTTCGTCAGGTACGGAGCCAGCATTCGTGGATAAAGATCGTAAACGTCACCGGCCTTGGTGCCGACAACAATCGTAATTGTTTTCCCTTGGTAGAATGGAGTCTGAGCGTCGCTTCTGCTGCACCACAGGAAAACTAAGGCAAGGGCCGCCCATGGCATTCGCATACGATACAACCTCCCTAAATATGGACTCACGATATTCGTATCCCTTTCATAATCCGCTGAGAGGCAATTAACCGCCGAGTAATTTTTCACGAGCGATAATCCGCAGTGGTTGGTTTACGACGCGATTGGCCAGCTTTGCCAAATCTTCACCGTTCTGCGGATCGACATCCGTTTTGCCTTCTTCTTTCGCTAACAGTTCAGGATCTTTCAGTACCTGGTCGAAGGCGCATCATTGGCAAGGTCCGCGGGCACCCGGCGTGGTAAAGCTCGTCTCTTCCCAAATTCATTGCACGAAAACGCGCTCGACTAGGTCCAGCCGAGCCACGTTTGTATCATTCCGTCTGGAAACGGAAGATTGAGCAGTTTAACAAATAGTCCCCAGAAGCAAACCCACGCGACGATAGTGAGAACGATGGAAATTGTCCATTTTTCGTTTGACTGAATCTTTAAGTAACCAAAAACCATCAAAGCAATTGCGATGGAAAACCCGACCAACCATATGGCGGCGAAGAAGCCAAAGAACCAGGAGAATATATTGATCGCGCGCCGTCGCGCCACCTCCGGGTCGACGGTCTGGGTGATTTGAAAATCCACCGGCGCGGCATCGTCGGCCTTGTGCTCCACCCCCTTCAGGTCGAAAATCACTTGAATGATGGCGAGGATCACCATCGGAATCCCGATCACCCAAGGATAAAGTCGGGCTTGAAGCCGCCAGTCTTTGGCTTGATAAGCGAAGACGATGAAGAAAATCAGAAATATGAAGCTAAAAATCGCTTGTGGTCTGATCTTCAAGTGGCGATCCCTCCCCGGGGAGCCTCAGCACCGTTTCGAGTTTGGAGTTTCGAGTTGTGAGCGCGAAACCCGAAACGCGAAACTCTAACCAGGTTGTTAGTTGGCCCATCCGTAAAGCCTGATGGCATTGGTACGCATGATTTTGTCTTTCTGTTTTTCTGAAATATCTTTGCGCCCTTTGACTGTGGAGGTCATATAGGGAAAGTTTCCGTCCCAGTGCGGATAGTCCGAGGCAAATAGAATGACATCCTCGCCGACCTTCTCCAGGCAATATGGCAATGTGCTTTCTTCCGGCTCCGTGGCATAAAACCAGTTGCCGCTGGTCATGTACTCGCTCGGCTTTTTCTTGAGCAGAGGGGCTTCCGACTGCCGTTTTTCCCATTCCTCATCCATGCGATCCATCCAATACGGGACCCAGCCGCAGCCACATTCCAAAAATGCGATACGAAGCTTGGGAAATTTTTCCGGCACGCCGCCATACATCAAAGCGGCGCAATCCAGTAGAGTTTCAAACGGCCGGCCGATGGTGTGGCGGAAGAGAAACGTATCGAAGCGAATTTCTCCGGCCGGTCCGCGGCGCGAGTTGTGAATCAGCAAGGGCACATTCAGTTTCTGCAGTTCCTCATAAATCGGCCAAAACATCGGTTGGCCTAGATGCTCCTTCATACCGTAAGAGCCGACGGTGATACCCACGAGTCCAAGTTCGGTTATGGCCCGATGGCTCTCCTTAACGGCAGCATCGACGTCTTGAAACGGGACTAACCCTACGGCTTTCAAGCGCGGGCTTTCAGCACAAATGCTGGCCACCCAGTTGTTGTAACCACGACAGAAAGCCGCCGCGTAATCTTTTTCAGGCAGCTGTGTTACGCCGAAACCGCCGGTCGGAAAAAGAACCGAGATGTCGATCTGTTCTTTATCCATGTCCCGAAGCCGGGTCGGCACATCGGTAATGTCCATCCCAAGTTTCCCGTACATGCTCGCGTCCCAAACATCGCTGGGAAGCAGGGACCCCTGCCGTCGACAGTAAGGCTCTTCCATAAATTTCCGCACATCAGAGTCGCGGTCTCTGACATGTCCGTCGGCGTCGATAATTTTAACGTTGGCTAGATTGGGGCTTTCCACGAGAACCTCCTTACCTCGAAATTTAACCAAGCACGGCGAATGGTTGGAATGCTGGACATTAGGAAATACGCATTACACTATGGTTCCGGAATTCCATTACTCCAATCCGCAACCGGATTACCATAGGGATGAACGAGAGGTCAATGGCCGGCAACTCCTTTTTTGCCTGACGGAGGTATGATAAGACAAGCCAACCAAGAATCTTTCATTATGGATTTTCGCCTTTCACAAGAAGAGGAGAGCCTGCGCAAACGCGTCGAGGAATTTGTTCGCGACGAACTGATTCCGTTGGAGCCCGAATTCGAAAATGCTCCGGACGTCTTCGAAGGCAGCCGCTGGAAAAGCCGGGCGCGGCTGAGCGGCGATCCCGAAATCAACCGTTACGTCGAAATCATGGAAACTCTGGAGCGCAAGGCGGAAGCCGCCGGTCTCTGGCATCTCGACGTGCCAAAAGCATACGGCGGCCTCGAGGTCAGCAATGTTGCGATGATCGCGGTCACCGAGGAGCTGGAGAAAAGCAAAATTCCCTTTGAATTTGGGACCCACGTATCGAATATTCTTTATAACTGCAAAGGCGAGCAGATCGACAGATTCCTCTGGCCTTGCATTCGCGGCGAGAAAACTTCCGCCTTCGGGTTGAGCGAGCCAGCCTCTGGCGCTGATCCTTCGATGCTGCAAACGACCGCAACTCCCGACGGCGACGATTTCGTTATCAACGGGACGAAAATGTTTCCCACCTTTGCCGATGTGGCGGATTTCGTGCAGCTCTTTGCCCGTCTTCCCGGAACCAAGGGGCGCGAAGGCGTGACCTGTTTTCTGATCGAGCGGGGCACGCCCGGCTATCGCGTTACGCGCAGCATCGCCACCATCGCGGGAACCGAGCCGTGCGAGCTCGTGTTCGAGGATTGCCGCGTGCCGAAGACACAAGTGCTGGGGGAAGTTGGTAAAGGTTGGGAGCTCAATCAGGCGTGGTTGGGCGCGCGCCGCTTTCAGGTGGGAATTCGCTCCCATGGCATGTCGCAGAGCGTGCTGCGCGCCGTGGCAGATCTGCTGCGTCATGACGCGAAAGAAGCGGAACGCTGGACGAGCGCCATAGGATTTTTCTTGGGTGAGTTAGACGCGCTGCGGTCGCTCACGTATTTGGGCGCGTGGAAAGCCGATCAGCAGGCGGACGTGCGAACCGAAGCGGCGCAGGTCAAGCTATTCGCTACGGAACTCCTGCATCGCGTCATTGATTTTGCTTTGGAAGTCGCTGGCCCTTCCGCGCTGCGCAAGCGCGGTGCCATTGCGCGGGTTTTTCGCCATGCGCGGTCGAGACGGATCGTCGAGGGTCCGTCGGAGATCCAGCGCCATATTATTCAGCGGTCGCTGTTTCGGGAAGGGGTCGGAATATTGGATCTGATCTGAGGGCACAAACATTTTGCACGAATGGAACTATTGGAACGATTGGAACAATAAATGCCGTCTGTTCCAGCCGTTCCAGCAGTTCAAGTCGTTCCAATCGTGAACAAAACATCAGACGTTATGGATCTTAGGTTAAGCGAAGAAGAAAACCTTATTCAAAGAACGGCGGCGCGGTTCGTTGACCAAGAACTGCTCACGCGGGAAGGAGCTTACCTCAAGCAGAAAGCGCTGTTCCTGCCGCCCGGTAGTCCGGAACGCCGGAATCTTGATCCTGAGACGAGAAAAACGCTTATACAATTGGCGAAAGAAGTCGGCTTATGGGCGCTGGAATTTCCCGATGACCCGGAAACTCCGGCGATGAGCGCAGTGGCCCGGGTGTTGATCCACCGTGAGTTTGGCCGGACGATTCTGCCTTTTGAGCCGGCATGTCTTCCGGCGCTAATGGGACAAAGCCCCTATGTCAAACCCCTGAATGACGGGCAGCTTTCGCTGTCGCTGGCTTTCGGTCAGCTCCATAAGACGGGAACGCTGCAAGGCATTGAAACCCATTTCCGTGAACTCCCCGACGGCTACGTGCTTAGCCACTCGCAGTTCGACGTATTTGAGCCTGAAGCCGATCTCTATCTTTTCCCGGCGCGGGAAGAAGGATCGGATCGAGCGGGGCTCTTCCTGTTGGAACGAAGCACGTCCGGATTGTCCATAAGCGAAAAAGAGGACTTGACTACGGACGCGGAGGTGGCGCGGATGACTCTCACCTACTGCAAGGTCCGCCGGGAGCAACTGCTCGGTTATGAATACGACGTGGCGGCGCTGACCGCTTTTGAGCAGCTACGGATCGCCGCGCGATCTTTGGGCATCGGCATGCGCTGTCTCGCGGACTCCATCGAGCACGCGCGCCAGCGCGTGACCTTTGGCCGGCCCCTGGCGTCGCGCCAAGCCATCCAGTGGATGCTGGCTGATCTCTCGGTGAATCTAAGGACTTCTACGTGGTTGGCTCTCGAAGCCGCATGGAGAGCGGACCACGAGCTGCCATTTTTCCGCGCAGCCGCATTGGCCAAGAAAAGAGCGGCAAAAATGGCTTTCGAGGCCGCTGACACGGCGATTCAAATTCATGGCGGCTACGGCGTCTGTAAGGAATTTCCGTTCGAGGGCTTCTATCGCGAAGCGCGGATGCTGCGGCTGCTTTACGGGCGGGAGGATGAATTAGATCGGGCGGCGGGGGAGCGATTCATTCAAGAAGGCAATAGGCATTAGGCAACGGGGAGGAAAAAGAACTGATGGCTCTCGTCTTTACTATTGCCTGTTGCCTATTGCCTAATGCCTGAGAGAGTCGAGGGAGGAGAAGAGATGCGACGCAAGAAAGTTTGTTTGGTCGGCTACGGCTCGACGGAATATTCGAGAAAATCCGAGGCATCGGTATTGTGGTATTACGCCGAGGCCATTCGCAATGCCCTGCGGCAGACGGGCCTGCACAAGAAAGACGTTCGCGGCCTTTCCATCACGACACAAGTGAGTACGGATTATTCTCCTCATGTGGCGGAGCAGTTAGGATTGGAAGTGGATTGGGTGTTGAATGGGGACTACGGTGGGGCCGGCGGGGTGATGAGTATACGCCGGGCGGCGGATGCGATTGAGTGCGGTCATGTGGATCTTATTGTTCTGGTCGGCGGCAACTCGTTCGATAGAAGCATTCCGCAGCAACGGCCGCTGGAATATCAACGCGCGAATTACGTCGACGTGTACGGTTACGGAGGTCCCAACACGCTAATGGCCTTGATTCAAAGGCTGCACATGGCCCAGTACGGTACGACGTTGGAACAAATCGGCAAGATCGCCATGGCGCAGCGTGAGAACGCGCTCAATAATCCCCAGGCATTGTTTCGCGAGCCGATGAGTTATCAGGATTACCTTAATTCGCGGATGATCTCCGATCCGATTCGTCTCTTCGATTGCGTAATGCCCTGTTCGGGGGCCGAGTGCGTAATCCTGGCCTCTGAGGAGAAGGCGAGGCAAATCACCGACAAGCTCGTCTACCTCGTCACCGACGCGGAAATTTCCCACTATCAGGTGGCTAACATGTTGCCGGACAAAACGACCTTCGGGATGAAAGTCGTGGGCGATCGCATCTTCACTGAAGTTAAACGCGAGGACATCGATCTTTTCGAAATCTACGACGACTATCCTATAGCCGTTATGATCCAGATCGAAGACCTCGGCTACTGCAAAAAAGGCGAAGGTGGAAAGTTCGTCGAGTCCCATGATCTCACGTATAGGGGAGATTTTCCCGTCAATACTGGCGGCGGCGAGCTTTCTGTGGGCCAGGCGGGGCTGGCCGGTGGATTTCTACATATTGTCGAAGCGCTGCGGCAGCTAAGAAGCGAGGCCGAGGGCCATCAAGTGAAAAAGGCGGAGCGCGCTTTAGTGACAGGGATTGGGTGGCTGAACTATGGGCACAACCTCGGCACCACGGCGGCGCTGGTCCTGGAAAGGAGAAAGTAATGGCGGAACCAAGTCTCCCCAAGAAAAGCTTACCGAAAATCAACAAGGTGGATGAGCCATACTGGCGCGGCGCGGCGTCCGGAAAGCTCCTGCTACAGAAGTGCAAAGCCTGCGGCAAGCTTCAGTTCTTCCCGCGTATCGTTTGCATGGATTGTTTCAGCGGCGACATCGAATGGCTGCCCGCGGCGGGCACCGGCAAAATCCACACCTTCAGCTGGGTACGCGTCCCGCGCAATCCCGCCTTCAAAGAGGACGTGCCGATTTGCTATATCAACGTGATCTTAGACGAAGGCGTGATCATGGAAAGCCGGCTTGTGGGAAAGGGAATGGAGAACGTCAAGCTCGGCGATCGGGTCAAAGTCGCTTTCCAAGAAACGCATGACCCGTCAATCAAATTGCCGGTGTTTGAGCTGGCGGCGTGAAAAACTAGCGTTTAGCGTGAAGAAACGGTCGTAATCATATCAACGACATGGAATGATTTTAATATCGCCGAGATTGACTTAGTTCACTTGTTAGGTTAAAAGAGAACCATGATTAAACTAAACGTGCACGAGGCTAAAACCCATCTATCACGCTATCTCGAGAAGCTCGCGCGCGGAGAAACAATTCTGCTGTGTAAGCGGAACATTCCGATTGCAGAAATTCGTCCGCTTCCTCAACAGCGCAAGACCAAGCGTCCAATAGGCTTGGCGAAGGGAAAATTTAAGGTCCCGCCTGAGTTTTTCGAACCTCTCCCACCCGAACTGGTCGATGCATTTCATGGCCAAGATCCGTGAGGATTCTTTTAGACACGGTCACGTTCTTGTGGGCGGTGACTGACGACCCCGATCTCTCCGACGATGCTCGGGGATTATTTGTAGATCCGGGCAATGAGATCTATCTGAGCTCGGTTTCTACTTGGGAGATCGCCGTCAAACACTCGCTTGGCAGGCTCTCTCTTCCGGAGCCACCCGTAAGATTTGTTCCTGCCCAGCGAAAGCAACATGACGTTGACTCGTTACCACTCGACGAAGAAGCCACTCTTCATTTGACCCGGCTTCCGTTACTGCATAAGGATCCTTTTGATCGAATGCTGATTTGTCAGGCCATTGTTCACCATTTTGTGATATTGACTCCAGATGAGCTGATTAGCCAATATCCGGTTCGGACCATTTGGTAAACGGCAATCTAGTCGTTTTTGGTTCGCGCGAGAGTGCTGATTCCAAACGAGGCGCAGTAGCGGGGGAACCAGTCATTAGACGGCAGGTGAGCAAGGAAGGAAGGGCAAACAAAGGTAAGAGCGATTCATGAGAAAAACTATTCATGTTGTACTTAGCTTTGTCGGCGCTTTGGCTTTGGCCCTTAGCGGTCCAGCACACGCCGCGCAGAGGGAATTACAAAAGCTAACCGTGGGGTACACGCCGATCGCCGGCGCGTCACTACCGTTCTTCATCGCGGTAGAGGAAAAAATTTTTCCAAAATACGGCTTCGATATATTCCCCGTATTCATGGGCGGTTCGCCGCTCATCAATTCGGCGATTCTGGCCGGGGAATTTCCCATCGGTTACACGGGCGGCGGCGCTATCATCTCGAGCCGGCTCGCAGGCAGCGATTTGATCGCGATAGCATCGCCGTTGCCGGTCTTGACAATCGATGGTTGGGCCAAGCCCGAGATCAAGACTATTAACGATCTCCGAGGAAAGAGAGTTGGGGTTACGCGTTTCGGCGCGTCAAGCTATTTTGCAGGATTGTCTATGTTAGAGTCGGCCGGGGTTAAACCCAACGAGGTGGTCTTCATCCAAAACGGCGGCGTCGGAGAATCCTTTGCAGCTCTTTTAGGCGGTCGAGTGGACGTATGCATGATCGGCTACCCCTTTGGATTGAGGGCCAAGAAGGAAGGCTTCCATCTGCTTTTCCGGCCTTCGGACACCGAATATGGTTTATTTCCTACCGCTGTGATTGCGGCGCGGGAGTCGTGGGTGAAAGAGCCGAGGAACCGCAAGATGGCAATAGACTTTTTACGCGCGCTGAATGAAGGGCAACAGCTCGCCAGAGAAAATGCTGAGGTAAGCAAAAAAGCACTGCGAAAATTCACACGAGTAAACGATGATGCGGAACTGCAAGGCACCTTTGAATTTTATAGGACGGCTTTTGGCGCCAACCTCAAGGTTGTGGAAAAGTCGATGGCGAACGCGCTGAAGTTTATTGATCATCCGAAAGCCAAGCAGTTCGACGTGAAACAATCCTTCGATAACAGCTTGGTGGATGAGATGATGAAACAATAGGCAGTAGGCATGAGGCAACAGGCGATCGCAAGAAGGAAAACTATGAAAAAATCTTCTGCCTTGAAGGAGTGGCTATGAAGAAGATTTTAAGACAAGCTCGAGCGATCCTTTGCGCTACGCTGCTACTAATCCCTTCTTTCCTTTTGGCGCAGACTTCCAAGCTAAGAGAAATAAAAGTCGGTTACCCACTTGGTGGTTCGGCCAGTTACTTCTGGGTAGCCTACCGCTCAGGGTCGTTCGAAAAGCACGGCCTGAAGCTCGAACCGATCTATATCCGGGGCGGACTGATGGGCATCCAGGCAGCGCTCTCCGGCGACTTGCCTTTGCAACTGCAAGGGGCATCTACGGTAGTGGCTGCATGGGCACAGGGTGCCAAGGAGTTTCAATTTATCGGCGCGGTCGGCAACCGTCTGGACTATGTTTTGGTAGCACATCCTTCTATCAAGAGCCCCGAAGATCTCAAGGGAAAGAGGATCGGAGTTAGTCAACTGGGATCGAGCACGGATTTCATTGCCCGGGTGGCCGTGCGACGGCTTGGATTAAACGCAGATAAAGAAGTGCAGATCGTCGGGATTGGGGGGCAGGGAGACCGTTGGACTGCGCTCACGGCGGGGCAAGTTCAAGCGACGGTGCTCCAATCTCCATTTACACTAAAGGCGCGCAAAGCGGGCTACCCCGCGTTTATCGACTTCTCCAAGGAGGATTTTGAATATGTGATTGCGGGACCAGTGACCATGCGATCCTTCATCCGTGCGGAAAGAGAGACAGTCATGAATTTCATGCGCGGGTTGGCGGACGGCATGGATTTTTATCGCGACGATAAAAACAAGGATCGCGTCATTAAGTACCTCGGTGAATACTATCGGTCTAACGTGGTCGAGGAGCTGGAAGAAACCCGTCGGGTTTATAGCCAGGTGACGCCGGGATTACCGATTGTCACGGCTAAAGCGATGGAGAACGTGATTGCCAACGACAAGAATCTTTCCACGATGAAATTGAACGTGAGTGAGTTACTGGATTTGTCGTTTCTTGAACAATTAGCGCAGGAGAGAAAGGCAAAGGGAAAATAAATAACCGTTCCAACCGTTCAAGCGCTTCGCGGAGTTTATCCTGTGCGACGCCGAAGGGTTCACGCCCTCACCCCGGATCAAGTCCGGGGCAGGCTCTCTTTCCTCCCCCGCGGTCGCGGGGGAAGATGAAGGAGGGGGTTGAACAGCTTGAACGTTTGGAACAAAGGATTGGAAACATGGAATTTCAAACCATCATTTACGAAGTGAAAAATCAGATCGCCTGGCTCACATTCAATCGCCCTGAGTCGATGAACGCCATTAACCGACAGATGGCACGAGACATCATAGAGGCATGCCGGCAAACGGAAGAGGATAACAATATCCGCATTGCAATTTTCACTGGCGCGGGCGAAAGAGCTTTTTCCGCCGGCATGGATTTAAAGGAACGCGCGGAGACTGGCTTTTCGCCCATCGAACGGCGCAATCAAAAACTCACGCAAACTATTCATACCCAGTCGCGTGCCATCGCGGCCATGACCAAGCCGACAATCGCGGCGATTCGCGGCTATTGCGTCGGCGGCGGCTTGGAGATGGCGTTGGCTTGCGACCTGCGCGTGGCGGCTCAAGATGCCAAGTTGGGTCTCACGGAAGTGCTGCGTGGATTAATTCCCGGCGCGGGGGGCACGCAGAGGCTGCCGCGCGCGATCGGTGTAACGAAGGCCCTTGAACTTTGTTTAACGGGAGACACGGTGAGCGGGAGCGAGGCGCAGAAGCTCGGTCTTGTTAACACGGCGGTCCCGGGGAATGAACTGCTTCAGGCCGCTGAAAATTTGGCGAACAGAATTCTCAAGGGAGCGCCGATGTCGGTGGCATTCATTAAAGAAGCGATCAAAAAAGGCATCGAGCTGCCGTTGGAGGAAGGTCTGAGGTTAGAGGCTGATCTCTCCGCCCTCGTCGGCATCACCGAAGATAGCAAAGAAGGCCCCCGCGCATTTGCCGAAAAGCGCGCACCGGTGTGGAAGGGAAAGTAGATAGGAATCGGTTTCGAGCTTTGAGTTTCGGCTTTCGCTTGGAGTTAAAGTAAAACCATTTTTGTCGGTTCAAGCTTACGGGTGCGAGGATCGATCGCGTAACCTAGAATTTCGAGGGCAGTGACTCCAAGCAAGGGCGTATCAGTTAGTTCGCCAAATATCGTCGGCACTGTCCGGGCTTTCCCGTCGATGCGAATAAAAACATCACCCAGGGGCCGTCGGATCTCGCTGCCGTCAGCGAGTTGAAAAGTCTCCTCTGCATATGGAGTGATACCGAGCTGATCGAGAGTGCTCTTTGGGATCACACTAAAAATGGCTCCCGTGTCCGCAATCAGGTCCAGTCTCTGCCAATGGGTTTGGTCGCGTGGATTAGTGACCTCTACGGTTACTTCTGTTATTCCCATGGGCAAGACTCTACCATTACAGGCACTCAGCGGCAATGCTGGCATGGCAAACTGGATGGAGTCTTCGACTCCCCGGGAACGCAAGCAAAGGGAGAGAGAAGCTGAGGCTGGCTAGGTGATTCTGCGGAAAGCCGTTTCATTCTTTTACGAGTGACGAGTGAAGAGAAACACTGGAGAAGACATGAAGAAAAAAATCACCGTCATTACCCTTAGTGGTCTGCTCTTGGCTCTTAGCCCTTCCGCCGACGCGCAGCAGCCGGGAAATGTTCCGCGCATAGGTTTCCTGGGCAGGCACCGCCCGCAGGTCCTAACATGAAGGCATTCCGACAAGGTCTGCGCGAACATGGCTACATTGAGGGAAAAACAATCATCATCGAATACCGCTATGCGGAAGGAAAGCCCGATCGCCTTCCACACCTTGCATCTGATCTAGTCCGTCTCAAGGTTAACGCCATCGTTGTTGCCGGAGGGGAAGCAACCTTGGCTGCCAAGAACGCGACGAAGGTTATCCCCATCATCATGGCGAGTGCTTCAGATCCTGTGGGAAGCGGACTCGTCGCCAGTTTAGCGCGACCGGGGGGAAACATTACGGGATCAAACTCCTTGGATCCAGAGTCAGGTGGAAAACGGTTAGAGCTACTCAAGGAAGTGGTCCCTGGGATTTCCCGCGTAGCCGCCATCGGATATAACGCCAACCCGGATTACAAACTCCAGTTGAGAGAAATAGAGGACGCTGCCCAAGCCTTGAAGCTACAACTTCAAGTCGTAGAGGTGCGAGAGTCGAACGATTTTGACGGCGCATTTCGAGCTGCTAAAAAGGGACGCGCCGGAGCAGTCAACATACTAACTTCTGCTTTTCTGGCCGCGCACAGAAAAAAACTCGTGGAGAGCGCAGAAAAGAGTAGGCTGCTCGTGATTTACGCTAGTGACCAATTTGTAGAAGCTGGGGGTCTTATGTCGTATGGGCGGAGCCAAGTGGACAATTACCGGCGCGCGGCTACCTATCTGGACAAGATCCTTAAAGGAGCTAAACCCGCCGATCTTCCAGTCGAGCAGGCGACGAAGTTTGAGTTCGTCAGCAATCTTAAAGCTGCGAAGCAGCGGATAGGGTGATCAAATAGGCATGAGGCAAGAGGCAACAGGCAACAGTAAGAAAGTCCAAGTCTTTGGTTTAGTTCTTAGCGCTATGCTGTTTGCGCTGTGCGTTCCCAGCGCAGCCCAACAGCTAGGAAATGTTCCACGAATAGGTTTCCTGACGCAGGCACCGCCCGCAGGTCCTTCCATCGAGGCATTCCGGCAGGGTCTGCGTGACCATGGTTACGTTGAGGGGAAAAACATCCTGATCGAATACCGAGATGCGGAAGGAAAG
>Ga0126374_10000215_pt1 | contig 12848 bp, 14 predicted proteins | sample PanSoiMetPlot_12_FD_89874 | JGI IMG/M metagenome (GOLD analysis project Ga0126374, IMG submission 89874) | Tropical forest soil microbial communities from Panama - MetaG Plot_12 | ecosystem: Environmental > Terrestrial > Soil > Tropical forest > Bulk soil | place: Panama | collected 2016-02-17
TCGGTGTCGGAGATCGCGTGGACGTCCCGGCAGCTCGGCGTGCTCGCGTGGGAGGCCGGGGACAGCGACAAAGCCGAGAAGCTGCTGCGCGAGTCGATCCGGCTGCTCGCGCCGATGCGGGAACGCGGCACGCTGTGCGAGAGCCAGCGCTACCTGGCGCAGTTGCTGCTCGAGCGCGGTCGCGTGGACGAGGCCGAGAAGTTCGCGCTCGCCGCACTCGAGACGGTCAGTCCCGAGGACACCGTGTCACGCGCCACGACGCGTGTCGCTCTCGCGCAGGTGCGGGCGGCTCAGGGCCGCGACGACGAGGCGGAGACGTTGTTCGCCGAGGCGTTGGACATCGTCAGCGAGGGCGAGCACTGCCGGATCCTGCTCGACGTCGCGCCGCCGTATTCCGAGTTCCTGCGTGCGCGCGGCCGGGCGGCCGAGGCTGCCGACCTGGACGCCAGGCTCGCTCAGCGAGTCCCGACCGCGGCGTAGAGCTCCGCGCGAATCGCCTCGTCCGACTCGAGGTCGGGCGACTCCGTGATCACCGTCGCCGGGCGCTGGAACTGCGCCAACGCCTCGCCGAGCGGCGCCGCGCGCAACGTCCCCTCCCCGTAGGGAAGGTGCTTCGTCTCGTTGCGGTTCGCGTACGCGATGTCGGAAAAATGGATGTGGAACGGCGAGTCCGGCGACAGAACGGCGTCCGCCCCGGCGAGGATCTCGACGAAGCGCTTCGTCTCCGTAAACGCGCCGTCCGTGACGGCGTGCAGGTGCGCGAAGTCGAGCACCGGACGGACCCAGCCCGTCCGCTTGGAGATGACGAAGACGTCGTCCGCGGTGCCGAGCTCGCGGACGCGGCCCATGATCTCGATGCCGAACGGGACGGCGCGCTCCTTGCGCTCCAGGCGCTCGCGGAGCTCGCCGAGCTGCTCGACCACCGAGTCGATCGCGGCGTCACGGTCGCGGCCGAGCAGGAAGCCGGGATGGAAGACGACGATCTCGGCGCCGGCCGCCTTCGCGATGCCGGCGGAGTGATCGAGCATGCCTACAGCCATGTTCAGCTTCTTGCCGCGCTCCGCATGGCCCATGAAGCCCGCGATCGGCGCGTGCACCGAGAGAACGATGTCGGCCTCGCGCGCCAGCTCGCCGAACCGCTCTGCCCACGGGTAGTCCATCCAGAACTTCCCCTCGAAGTCGATCTCGCAGGCGGTGAAGCCTCGCTCCTGGAGCAGCTCGATCGCCTGCTCCGGGCTCTCCCGCGAAGGGACGCGCGCGGGGCCGTAATGGAGCTTCATGCGGCCACGCTAGCCGATGCCGTCCGACCCCCTTCGTACCCTCGCCTCATGGCCAAGAAGCCGTCACGTATCGATTTGCTCGAGCTCGACATCGACCTGCGCCTGACCGACCTCTGGCGCGAGGCCGGGGAGATCACGGAGTGGAACCTCGACGTCGTGGCGGCCTTCATGCGGGCGGCGTACGGAAAGGGCTACTGCGACGCCCTGACCGAGGACTCCCCGGGCTCCCTCTGCCACGACCACGGGTACCGGATCCCGGCGCGCCGTCCTGCGCCGGCGCGCGACTAGCCCGCAGTAGAATTCCGGCGTGCCCGGCAAGCGCAGCCCGGCGCGGCTGATCGTCGCGCTCTCGGTCGCGGCCGTTCTCGCCGTCTTCCTCCTCTACACGTCCATCGCGGGAGGGGGCACGCCGTCCCTGCAGCCGAGCCAGCTGGCGGGGCACGCCGGCCGCGTCTCGCTTGTCGGCATCGTCGCGGGCCAGCCGAGCGGTGACGCACACGCCGCCGGTCTTCATTTCCTCATCCGCGACCGACATGCGATGACGAGCGTCCCCGTCGTCTACAAGGGGTCCGTTCCGGATATGTTCAAGACGGGCAGGGAGGTCGTCGTCGACGGGAAGCTCCGTCGCGGCATGTTCGTCGCGGTGCCAGGCACGCTCGTGACGAAGTGCCCGTCGAAGTACACGCCGAAGAAGTAGATGCCTGATCTCGGCCGCGCGGCCCTCGTCACCTCGTTCCTGCTGCTCGTGTATGCGTCCGCTGCGGGCGCGTTTGCTGCCTGGCACGGTCGCAGGAGGCTCGCGGAATCGGCACAGAACGCGCTCATCGCGGCCTTCGGCTCGACGGCGGTCGCGGTCGTCATCCTGCTGACCGCGCTCGCGCGCCACGACTTTTCGTACACCTACGTCGCACAGCACACCAGCCGCGAGCTCCCGCTCGGCTACACGCTGACGGCGTTCTGGGGCGGGCAGGAGGGCTCGCTGCTGCTGTGGCTGTTCGTCCTCTGCGGCTACTCGGTCGCCGCGGTGCTCACGGCGCGCCGCGCCGGCCGCGAGGTCATCGCCTGGGTCGTGCCCGTCCTCGGACTCGTCGCGTCGTTCTTCGCCCTCCTGCTCGTGTTCGTCGCGAGCCCGTTCGCGACACAGGCTGCACCGGCGGACGGGGCCGGGCTCAACCCGAGCCTGCAGAACCCGTACATGGCCGTGCACCCGCCGCTGCTCTACCTCGGCTACGTCGGATTGACAGTGCCGTTCGCGTTCGCCATGGGCGCGCTCCTGGCGCGCCGCACCGACGAGCGCTGGATCGTCGCGACACGCCGCTGGACGCTCGCCGCGTGGGCGTTCCTCGGCGTCGGTCAGCTACTCGGCGCGCACTGGGCCTACGTCGAGATCGGCTGGGGCGGCTACTACGCGTGGGACCCGGTCGAGAACGCCGCGCTGATGCCGTGGCTCGCCGCGACGGCGTTTCTGCACTCCGTGATGATCCAGGAGAAGCGCGGGATGCTGAAGGTCTGGAACGTGCTGCTCGTCGTGCTCGCGTTCTGTCTCTCGATCTTCGGGACGTTCCTGACGCGCAGCGGGATCATCCAGTCGATCCATTCGTTCACGCAGAGCTCGATCGGGCCGTGGTTCCTCGGCTTCATCTGCTTCGTCACCGCCGCGTCCCTGGCGCTCGTGTTCTCGCGGCTGCCGCTGTTGCGGGCGAAGACGCGACTCGAGTCGCTCGTCTCCCGCGAGGCGACCTTCCTCTACAACAACCTGCTGCTCGTCGCGCTGGCGCTGACCATCCTCTGGGGCGTCATCTATCCGCTGCTGTCCGAGGCGGTGACGGGAGAGGCGGCGACGGTCAGCAAGCCCTACTACAACTTCTTCCTGCACAGCTTCGGCCTGCCGCTGCTGCTGCTCATGGGGATCGGGCCGCTCGTCGCCTGGCGCCGCGCCTCGCTGCGAGCGCTCGGGAAGACGTTCCTCTGGCCGACCGCGGCCGCCCTCACCGCAGGCATCGCGCTGCTCGCAGCGGGCGCCGGCTCGTCCCGCATCGGTGTGATCGCGTACACGTTCTCGGTCTTCGTCCTGGCGACGATCGCGCTCGAGTTCGCGCGGGGCACGACTGCGCGGAAGGCGCTCGGCGGCGTGGGGTGGGGCGGCGCGTTCACGTCGCTCGTGGCACGCAACCGGCGCCGGTACGGCGGCTACGTCGTGCACGCGGCCGTCGTGCTGCTCGCGATCGGCGTCGCAGGCTCGAGCGCGTATCAGACCGTGCGCGAGACGCGCCTGCACCCGGGCCATTCGATGACGGTCGCGGGCAACCGGCTCGTCTTCCGCGGCTTCGAGTCGTCACTGGCGGGGAACCATCGCGCGATCCGCGCGAACGTCGACGTCTACCGCGGCGCCGAGTACCTCGGCCGCTACCGGCCGGGCAAGAACCAGTACTTCGCCGAGGATCAGGTCTCGAACGAGGTCTCGATCCGCCACGACCTGCTCACCGGCGGCGACCTCTTCATGATCGCCGACCAGGTGAACACCGACGGGAGCGTCGACCTCAAGGTGTTGCAGAAGCCGCTCGTCAATCTGATCTGGCTCGCCGGGCTCGTCTTCGTCGGGGGGTCGCTGATCGCGCTGTGGCCGGACGCGCGGGAGGAGCGGCGTCTCGCCGAGCGCTACGAGGGCGTCACGGTGCGCGCATGAGTGTCGCGCTCGTCATCGGCGCCCTGCTCGCGGTCGTGTCCGTCGTGCTCGTCGCGGCGCCGTTCCTCCGTGAGCCGGTCGCCGCCGACGACCGCCTCCTGCAGCCGGACGCGGCGCAGCAGCGGCGGCTCGCGCGCGCGGAGGAGCGCGACCGCGCGCTCGACGCCTTGAAGGAGCTCGAGTTCGACCACCGCACGGGCAAAGTGTCGGACGAGGACTACCGCGCGCAGGTCGGCGTTTTGCGGCAGCGGGCTGCGGCGGCGTTGCGTGAGGCGGATGGCTAGCTGCGCGAACTGTGGCCGGCGGCTGCCGAAAGAGAGCCGCTACTGCCCCGAGTGCGGCCAACCCGTAGGCGATCCCGAGACGAAGGTGCAGGAGCTCCCTCCCGACGAGACAGGTCCGGTGCCTGTCACCGTCACGCACGCTGAGCGCCGCTACTACGGCGTAGCGCCGACGGCACTCGCTCTCGGACTTGCTGTCGCGGCGGTCGTCGCGGCGATTGCCCTGTTCGCAACGGGCCACTGGCCGACCGCGCTCGTCGTGCTCGGTGTCGGTCTGCTCCTGTTGCTCGTCAGCGTCGAAACCGGCGTCTTCCGCGACCGGGCAGGGGTTGCCGCCGACTCGTTCGCCACGCGCGGCCGCGCGACGACGCGCGTGCTCGCATTGCGCCGCGAGCTGCGACGTCTCGAGACCGTGCGCAGGCGCCTTGTCTACGAGCTCGGAGTTGCGGTGTACCGTGACGAGGAGCAAGCGACAACGGTTGCGCGCCGACGCCTCACGGAGCTCGACGAGGCGTGGCGTCAGCGGGAGTCCGAAATGCAGGCGGTGATCGCGCACGCGCACGACCGGATCCGCCGTCGCAGGCTCGAGGTGCAGCCGACGGAGATCGTGGAGCTCCCCGAGGAGCCGACGGTGCCTGCCGGGGAGGATCCGGCCGGCTAGGCCGCGGCAGGGACGTCCGACGTCCCGCCGAACCTTCCGCTATGGCGCGGCGTCTCGCGATCCTGGCCGTCGGCTGCCTCGTCTTGGCGGCGCCGGCTGCCGGGGACAGCGGCCATTCGCTCGGGCAGGTGCAAGCGCAGCTGTCGGCTGCTCGGCAGAAAGAGTCGCGGCTGCAGCAGCAGATCGGCGACCTGACGTCGAGCATCCGCAGGCTCGAGGCGCACGTGGGCGACGTCTCGAGGCGTCTGTCGGTGCTCGAGCAGGACCTCGCGCTGCACCAGCGGCGCCTCGACAAGCTCAACGCCCTCTACGCGTTCGAGACGGAGCGCCTCACCTTCCTGCGCCGTGCGTACGCGAACGCGCTGCATCAGCTCAACCTGCGGATGATCGACCTCTACGAGACGCACGACCCGACGCTGGTCGAGGTCATCATCGAATCCAACTCGTTCCAGGACGCGCTCGACCGCATTCACTACCTCGACTCGATCGCGCAACAGGACAAGCACATCGCGGCGAAGGTCGCGGTTGCACGCAACGCGATGCGCGTGACGCGTGCGCAGACGAAGGTCGTGCGATCGCGCGTGCATGCAGAGACGCAGGTGATCGCCGTCCGCACGCAGCAGCAACGCGACGCGCGTAACCAGCTGCTGGCGAGCAAGAGCCGCCTGGGCGGCAAGCGTGCCAGGCAGCAGACAGCGCTGAAACTGACACGCAAGCAGGAGCACACACTCCAGACGGAGGCCCAAGCGCTGGCCGCAGCCGACGCGCAGGTCCGCGGCCGGCTCGCCGCCGCGCAGGGCGCGACCGACTCGACGCCGTCCTCGGCGGGCCTCATCTGGCCGGTCAGCGGGCCGGTGGTCAGCCCGTTCGGCTACCGCTGGGGCCGGTTGCACGCCGGCATCGACATTGCCGTCCCGTACGGCACGCCAATCCACGCTGCCGCGGCCGGAACCGTCGTCCTCGCCGGTTGGGTCAGCGGCTACGGGAACTACACGTGCATCGATCACGGCGGCGGCCTCGCGACCTGCTACGCGCACCAGTCGTCCTACGCCGTCTCCCAGGGCGCCTCGGTGGCGCAGGGACAGGTGATCGGCTACGTCGGCTGCACGGGCCACTGCTTCGGCCCGCACCTCCATTTCGAAGTCCGGATCAACGGCACTCCCGTGGATCCGCTCGGCTACCTCTAGTCCGTAACCGGATCGGCCTCGCGTCCGTTCACATCGTGTAAGTCGTATTCGGCAGGAGTCGAGGACGGGTCACGTCGAATCCGACAAATCGTCTCCCGACGACGCCGGCCGCCTCCGGGCGGCCGGTCGCTCTCAGGCGAGGTGGAAGGTCTGGGCGAGCAGGAAGATGTTGAGCGCGGAGATCAGCCCGGCGATCATCCACGCCGCGGCGACCGTCAGGCGGCGGTTGACGAGCACGCCCATCACGTCTCGCCGGCTCGTGAACATCACGAGCGGGATCAGCGCGAACGGGATGCCGAACGACAGCACGACCTGGCTGAGGACGAGCGTCCGCGACGGGTCGACGCCGAGGCCGATCACGATGAACGCCGGCAACATCGTGACGAGCCGCCGGAGCCAGAGCGGGATCCGCCGGCGGATGAAGCCCTGCATCACGACCTGGCCGGACAGCGTCCCGACCGTCGAGCTCGAGATGCCGGACGCCGTCAGCGCGAGCGCGAACAGCACGCTCGACGCGCCGCCGAGGAGCGGCTCGAGCGTGCGGTGCGCATTTTCGAGCGACTCGATGTTCGTCAGGCCGCTTCCGAAGAAGACGGTTGCGGCGACGACCAGCATCGAGATGTTGATCAGCCCGGCGATCGCCATCGCGATCAGCACGTCGATCCGGGTGTACTTGTAGAGCGTCCGCGCTTCGTCGTCGTCGCGCGGAACGATCCGGTGCTGTGTCAGTGCCGAGTGGAGGTAGATCACGTGCGGCATGACGGTCGCGCCGATGATCCCGACGGCGAGCAGCACGGACTCGCTCCCCTGGAACTGCGGGACGACCGCGTGCTTCGCCACGGTGCCGAGCGGCGGATGTGCAAGCCATAGCTCCGCGAGGTAGCAGACCCCGATCACGGCGACGAACGCCGCGATCACCGCCTCCAGCGGGCGAAACCCGAAGCGCTGGAGCCCCAGGATCAGGAACGTGATGACGCCGGTGAGCACGGCGGCGGGAAAGAGCTGGATTCCGAGCAGCAGTTGCAGTCCGAGCGCTGCACCGAGGAACTCCGCCAGGTCGGTCGCCATCGCGATGACCTCGGCCTGCACCCAGAGGCCGATCGACGTGCGGCGGGAGAAGCGCTCGCGGCAGATCTCCGGCAGGTTGCGGCCGGTCGCGATCCCGAGCTTCGCGGACAGCGTCTGGATCAGCATCGCCATCAGGTTCGAGGCGACGATCACCCACACGAGCGTGAAGCCGAACTTCGCGCCGCCGGCGATGTTCGTCGCGAAGTTGCCCGGGTCGATGTAGGCGACACACGCGATGAATGCCGGGCCGAGGAACGGCCAGATCGACCTGCGGTCGGCGCGGAGCGCGTGCTCGCCCGCCCCGGGGGGGCGCTCGAGAGTCTCGACGCGGGTGGCCATCATGCCACCCTGAAGTTTAGCCTGGCCTAACTTTCCAGGACGTGGAGGTCAGGCAGGTTTCGGTAGCGCTCGTCCAGGTCGAAGCCGTAGCCGACGAAGAGCTCGTCGGGGACGGTGAAGCCGACGTACCGGACGGGGAGGTCCTCGACCAGCCGCCGGTACGGACGGTCGAGCAGCGTGACCGCGGCGAGCGTGGCCGGCGCGCGGAGCGCGAGCGTCTTGCAGAGATAGTTCAGCGTCAGGCCTGTGTCGACGACGTCCTCGACGATCACGATGTGGCGTCCGGCGATCTCGGTGTCGAGGTCCTTGAGCAGCCGGATGCGGGCGTGGCCGCCCTGGTCGGCGCCGGCCGCGTAGCTCGCGAGCTCGAGGAAGTCGAGCCCGTGCGGGATCCGGAGGGCGCGAGAGAGGTCGGCGACGAACACGAAGCTCGCCTTCAACGGTGCGACGAGGAGCGGCTCGCGGCCGTCGTAGTCGCGCGCGAGCTCACGGCCGAGCTCACGGACGCGTGTCTGCAGCTCCTCCCGCGAGAGGTAGACGTCGCCGAGGCGTTGGCCGCGGCCTACGACGCGAGCTCGAGCCGGTATCGCTCCGCCAGGCGCTCGATGTCGCGTTTGTAGAACAGCTTGACGCGGACGTCCGGATAGCGCTCGCGCAGCTTCCGCAGTTTGCGGTTCTTGCGCGTGACGAGGGACTGCTTCATCACCGTGACCTCGACGTACAGGTCCTGCTCGGGCAGGTAGAAGTCGGGCTTGAAGGCCTCGACGACGCGGCCGTCCTCGTCCTCCTCCAGCACGAACGTCGTCGGCTCGTACTGCCAGGGCACGCCGTAGTAGTCCAGGACCTTTGCGCACTCGAGCTCAGCCCGGTTGGCGAAGCGCGGTGGTTCCTGGCCACGATATGCCTGGAAATCCGGCGTTTCCAGTGTCACCTCGACTCAGGGTAGCAGTGGGTCCGGACGCCCTAAACTGCGCGTGATGGCCGCGCGGAATGGGACGTTCACGATCGTCCAGCTCAGCGATCTCCACTGCGGGACGCAGTTCTTCCTGCCGAACCTGCTCGAGCGCGCGATCACGGAGGTCAACGATCTCGAGCCCGACATCGTCATCTGCTCGGGCGATCTGACGACGTTCGGCTTCAAGGAGGAGTACGCGCTCGCGAAGGATTACCTCGATCGGATCGAGTGCCAGACACTCGTGGTCATCCCCGGGAACCACGACTCCCGAAACGTGGGGTACATCCACTTCGAGGAGCTGTTCGGCGACCGCAACTCCGTCGCCCGCGTCGGAGGAGTGACCGTCGTCGCCGTGGACTCCACCGAGCCTGATCTCGACCACGGCCAGATCGGCCGTGGCCGGTACCCGTGGATCGAGGAGAGCTTCGCTCCGCCGGCGGACTTGCGCATCTTCGTCTGCCACCACCATCTCCTGCCGGTGCCAGGCACTGGGCGTGAGCGGAACGTCATCTACGACGCGGGCGACACGATCGAGTGCCTGCAGCGTGCAGGCGTCAACCTCGTCCTTTCCGGACACAAGCACGTGCCGTACGCGTGGCGGCTCGAGGACCTGTTCATCGTCAACGCCGGCACAGTCTCGTCCCTGCGGCTCCGCGGCAACACGCGTCCCTGTTACAACGTGATCGAGTTCTCGGGGGCGCACGTGGACGTGTGGCGCAAGTACCCGTTCCACGGGCAGGAGAAGATCATCCAGTTCGCGACGGACACGCTCGAGTTCGAGAAGTACACGGCGCGAATCGAGGGTGAGGTCACGTCGCGGCGATGACGCGGGCGATCGTCGTCATCGACGGGGAGCACTATGCGCCGGTTCTGCGCGACGCGATCGCCGGGCTGCCGTACGACGTGATCGGTGCGTGGCTCGCGGGTGGGACGGAGAAGCTTCGCGGCGGCGACGACTACGGCGTGCCCCTCCTAGACGAGCTCGCGCACGGGTTTGCCCGGGCCGAGGTGGTCGTCGACCTCTCGGACGAGCCCGTCCTCGGCCCGCATGACCGCTTTCTGCTCGCGAGTCGCGCGCTCGCGGCGGGGCTGCGCTACGAGGGCGCCGACTTCAGCTTCGAGCCGCCGCGGTATGCGCCGTTCCCGCTGCCGTCGCTCGCCGTCATCGGCACGGGCAAGCGGGTGGGGAAGACGGCGGTCACGGGTCACGTCGCCAGGTTGCTGGGACGCGACCGGGACGTCGTCGTCGTCTCGATGGGGCGCGGGGGGCCTGCGGAGCCCGAGCTCGCGGTCGTGCAGCCGACGCTGCCGTCCCTGCTCGACCGGTCGCGTGCCGGGCACCACGCGGCGTCCGACTACCTCGAGACCGCAGCGCTGACCGGGGTCGTCACCGTCGGCTGCCGGCGCGCCGGCGGCGGGCTTGCGGGCGCTGTGACCACGTCGAACGTCGTCGCGGGCGCGGCTCTTGCGGCCGAGCGCAACCCGGACGTCGTCGTTTTCGACGGCAGCGGCGCCGCGATCCCGCCGGTGCAGACGGATGCGCGCATCCTGGTGTCAGGCACCGGACAGGACCCAATGAGCTACTTGAACCCGTACCGGGTGCTCGTGTCGGACCTGGTGGTTCTGGTCGGGGGTGGTGACGTGGACGCGATTCGCGAGCTAAAGGACGTGCCGGTCTTGACGGCCGATCTGAGGCTGCTGCCCATGGCGCCCCTCGACGGGCGACGCGTAGCGGTGTTCACGACCGGGCCTGCTGTGACCGCGGGGCTCGAAGCAGACGTCGTGAGCGTCTCGAGCAACCTCGCGAACCGTCGGCTACTGAGCGAGGACCTCACGCGCGCCGACGCGGACGTCTATCTCGTGGAGCTCAAGGCAGCGGCGATCGACCTCGTCGCCGAGGCCGCGCTCTCGCGCGGCGTGGAGCTCGTCTTCGCCGAGAACGAGGTGCTCTGCCCCGGCCTCGACGAAACGGTGCTCGGCCTGGTCCCTCAGCGGGCGCCCGTATGAGCCATCCCCGCCATGCCGAGCCGCTGCCCCTCGGGACGCCGGACCAGCCGTACTCCAAGGGGCTGATGGCGCGCGCGCTCGTCGCGGTCGGGATCCCGATCGGCCGGGCATACGAGCTCGCGAAGCGAATCGAGCAGGATTTGGCGGATCGGAGCGAGGAGAGCGTGGAGCTCGATCGTTTCGAAGAGCTGGCCGTCGAGGTGCTCGGCGGGCAGGAGGGATCGCGGGCCGTCGACCGCTTACGGCGCTTCCGCGAGCTCCAGGAGCTCGACCTGCCGGTCATCGTCCTGGTCGGCGGCGCGACTGGCACTGGGAAGTCCACGGTCGCGACCGAGGCCGCCTATCGCCTCGGCATCACGCGGGTCACCTCGACGGACTTCGTCCGGCAGACGATGCGCGCGTTCTTCTCCAAGGAGTTCATGCCGTCCATCCACTACTCGTCCTTCGAGGCTGCGGCCGGATTGCGCGAGCCGGAGCAGGCCGAGGATCCGGTGATCGCCGGCTTCCTCGAGCAGACGCGCAACGTCCTCGTCGGGGTCCGTGCGTCGATCGACCGAGCGCTCGAGGAAGGGTGGTCGATGGTGCTCGAGGGCGTGCACCTGGTGCCAGGCATGCTGCCGCGCATCCAAGGAGCACTGGTCGTGCAGTGCGTGCTGGCCATCGAGGACGAGGAGGAGCACTACACGCACTTCACGGTTCGCGACGCCGCCCTCGACGGCCTCCGCCCGCACCAGAAGTACATCGACCATCTCGACGACATCAGGCGTGTCCAGGAGCAGATCGTGCGCCGCGCGCGCCGGCATCGCGTTCCGGTGATCACGAACACAGACATGCGCTCGGCCATCGACACGGTGCTCGAACTGGTGCTTGCCAGCGTCGAGCAGGTAGAACGGGTCTGATGGCGGAGACGGTGCAGGAGACATCGGTCGTGGCGGGCGACGCGCAGGAGCCCGGTTCGCGCCTCTGCCTCTGCGAGCAATACGTTCGCGTCACCGACGGCGCTGCGCTGACGGCCGCACGGTGGCTCGGGCGGGCCGACCAGGAGGGGGCGGAGCGGGACGCCGCCGAGGCGATGCGTCGCGGGTTGGACGACTTTCCGATCGACGGCCGGATCGTGATCGGCGCAGTCGAAGAGGAATCGCCGCTTCATGTGGGCGGGAGCATCGGCGCCGGGGGCCAGCAGGTCGACCTCGCGCTCGATCCACTCGAAGGGCGCGGCGTCGTCGCGCGGGGCGGAAACGGCGCGATGTCGATGATCGCGGTCGGCGAGCGCGACTCGCTGCTCAACCTGCCCGACATGTACATGCGGAAGATGGCTGTCGGCCCGCTCGCACGCGGGTCGATCGATTTGCTGCGACCGATGGGCGACAACATCCACGCGATCGCCGAGGCGTTCGGGCGGCGGCCCAACGACATCACGACGATCGTGCTCGATCGTCCTCGCCACCACGACCTGATCGAAGACATTCGCGCGTCAGGCGCGCGGATCAAGCTGATTCAGGACGGGACCGTCACCGCCTCGATCTCGGCGTCGATTCGCGGCACGAACGACCACCTCGCGGTCGGGATCGGCGGCACGCGCCAGGCGATCATGTCCGCAGCCGCACTCCGTTGCCTCGGCGGCGAGGTGCAGGCACAGCTGTGGCCGACCTCGCGCCGCGAGATCGAGCAGGCGCGCGAGCTCGGGATCGACGATCCCAGCCGTGTCTTCGTGACCGAAGAGCTCGCGCCCGGCGAGGTGATCGTCGCGGCGACCGGCGTCTCGAACGGCGACCTTCTCCGCGGCGTGCGCTTTCTCGCGGATTCGGCGCGCACCCACTCGCTCGTGATGTGCACGCGGTGCAACTGGGTGCGCTTCACGGACGGGATCCACTTCTTCGCGCGTGAGCGGCGCGAGGAAGTTCGTCTCCTGGGCTACTAACTCCGCCAACCGCGCCTGCCGCTAGCCTTCTGGCGATGCCGGAGCGAACGGCCGAGCCGCTCAGCCCCGAACTGATCCTCGTTTCGCCCCCCGAGCTGGCTGCGCTCGCGCGGGAGCAGCTCCCCGACCCGCCGGAGAGCTTGCGGAGCGAGCCTGAGGTTCTGCGGATTGAGCCGATGGCTGCGGATGCGTCGGAGGTCAACTGGAACGACTTCCTCGCCGATGTCCGCAGTCGACATGTCGAGCCCACGGCCGCCCCGCGGCCTGTTCCGCCCGTGCGAGCCCGGCGGCACGGTCGCAGACGATCGCTCGTTGCAATCGCCGCGATCTGCGCGGTCGCCGCGCTCGTCGGTCTTGCGTGGGCTCGGGATCGAGCGCAGCAGAAGCCGGGGTCGTCACCCGCGTCGATGCCCGTCCCGCAACAGCATCAGGCGAGCCCGCCGAAGTCGGCGGCGCATGCGAA
>Ga0126374_10000217_pt1 | contig 12827 bp, 8 predicted proteins | sample PanSoiMetPlot_12_FD_89874 | JGI IMG/M metagenome (GOLD analysis project Ga0126374, IMG submission 89874) | Tropical forest soil microbial communities from Panama - MetaG Plot_12 | ecosystem: Environmental > Terrestrial > Soil > Tropical forest > Bulk soil | place: Panama | collected 2016-02-17
AAGCCACTCTACGCGCAGCATTGCGCCTCCTGTCACGGCCAGAGTCTGGAAGGCGCGCCTTCCAGCCCGCTCGCCGGGGAGCGTTTCATGGCGAAGTGGGGCGACCGCACGCTCGACGAGCTTTACTACATCACCAAAATGCAGATGCCTTATGGCAAGCCCGATTCGCTCTCGCCGCAGCAATATATTGACATCGTGGCTTTCTTGCTGGCGAGCAACGGGTATGCCGCCGGGCCACGCGAGTTGTCCGCGGACGCGGCGACGCTGAAACAAACCAAAATCAGACGGCAGTCAGGCGCGCCCGAAACAACAATTCCCGCGCCGGTGTTCTACAACAGCGGCGCCAGAGCGAGCACGGCCAAACCCACCCAAGCCGAATTGAACGCCGCGCAAAGTGCGACCGACTGGCTGCTGCCGAATCACGATTACGCCGGGCAGCGCTTCGTTGACCTCAAACAGATCAACCGCCGCAACGCCGCTTCGTTGCAACCGGTCGCCATTTACCAGGTCGGCGACGCCAACGCATTTCACAACAACCCCATCGTCTATCAAGGCGTGATGTACGTTGCGACGACCAATTCGACGATGGCGCTGGATGCGACTACGCTCAAGCTGAAATGGCGCGTTGACCGCAAACCGAAAGGGCCGGACGGCTGGCCGATGCATCGCGGCGTCGCGATCAAGGACGGCAAGGTCGTGCGCGGCACGCACGACGGTTATTTGCTGGCCTACGACGCCGCCGACGGCAAGCTGCTCTGGGAACGTCCGGTATTGGATCGAAAGAAGCGGGAGGCCAGTTTCACGATGGCGCCGCTGCTTTACGAAGACCTGATTCTGATCGGCCCGGCAGGCAGCGAAGGCGGCGTCAAAGGCTGGGTAGGCGCGTTTCGGTTGGAAGACGGTGAGCAGGTCTGGCGCTTCAACACGGTACCTGATGACGGCGAGCCGGGCGCGGAAACCTGGAAAGACGCGGCTGCGCGCGAAACGGGTGGTGGCGGGGTCTGGGCCCCGTTTTCGCTCGATGCCGAAAAAGGCGTGCTTTACGTGCCGGTGTCGAATCCCGCGCCGGATTTTTATACCGACTCGCGACTTGGCGCGAATCTTTACACCAACTCGATGCTGGCGCTCGACGCGCGCACGGGTAAGCTGAAGTGGTTTTATCAGCTCGTGCCCGCAGACTTTCACGACTGGGATTTGACGCAGGTCAGTCCGCTGTTTGAAACGAGGGCCAACGGCAAAATGCGCAAGCTGGTGACGACCGCCGGCAAAGACGGAATGCTGCACGTGCTCGACCGCGAGACGCGCGAGCATTTGTACGAGGTCGAGGTAACGACACGCAAGAATGTGGACGCGCCGCTGACGATGGAAGGCGTCTATGCCTGTCCCGGTGTGCTGGGCGGAGTGCAGTGGAACGGGCCCGCCTACAATCCCGGCTTGAATATGTTGTTCGTCAACGCGGCGGATTGGTGCGGAGTGTTCAAAAAAGCGAAGGAATTTCGCCGCGGCGAATCGCGCGGGTTTATGGGCGGGACGTATACCTACGACCCGCCGGAAAAATCGCGCGGCTGGTTGACGGCGATTGACGCGGCGACGGGCGCGGTGCGCTGGAAGTATGAATCGCAACGCCCGTTGCTGGCGGCGGTGACGACGACTTCGGCCGAGTTGATTTTTACGGGCGAGCTGACTGGCGATTTTCTAGTACTGGACGCGCGCGATGGTAAGGCGCTTTATCGCTTCAATGCGGGCGGGCCGATCAACGGCGGGATCATCACCTATGCGATCAATGGGCGGCAGTATGTGGCCGTCAATTCGGGCAACGCGAGCGGCTTCTGGCGCGCGCAGCGCGGATCGGCGACTGTGCTGCTCTTTGCGTTGCCGGATGGCAAGCCATAAAGGTTCGTAAGGGTTGAGCATTTGGAGGCAGGCAAGGCAAAAGAAAAACCGCGTTGGATAGAAGGCGGATTGAACGGATGCCGCCGATTTGGACAGATGTGATCAGTTTCGATCCGCCGCATCAGTTCGATCCGATTTCTATCGAAGGGCGATTGAAGGTTTGAGATAGAGCGCGCATCAACCTGCGGAATCATCCGCATACCAAGGAGGCAGGTCTTGTTCAAATATAGAGCCATTACCATGCGCATTGTTTGCGCGACGTGGGCCGTCTCGCTCTGCGCCGTCGTCATGGCGCAGACCAGTCAGCAGCAGCCAACGGCGGGAAACCGCCCGCCAGATCCGGCGGCGCAACAGCAAGCCGCGGCGGCCAGCTTCAAACCGCCTGACAATATTGATTACCGCCGCGTGAACATCATGAGTGAAGGCGTACGAATGTACGGTGAACTCTTCTCGCTCAAATCGCTAGCAGGCAAAAAGCTCCCGACAATCATTCAGGCGCACGGTTGGGGCGGCACGGCGGCGGGCTTTCGTCGCGATTCGATTGATCTGGCGAACGCGGGGTATCTGGTGTTGTCCTTCGATTATCGCGGCTGGGGCGAGAGTGATTCGCGGTTGATTTTGACGGGCGCTTCGCCGGTCAAACCCACCTATGGGCAGGCGCAGAAATTCACTGCCGAAGTCGTGGAGGTGCGCGAAGTGGTTGACCCTCTGGAGTTCGTCACCGATTGGTTCAACGCGATTCATTGGGCGATGGGTGAACCTATGGTGGACAAAGATCGCATTGGCCTGCGCGGTTCGAGTTATTCGGGCGGCCACGTCGTTTACGTCGCCGCGCGCGATCCGCGCGTTAAAGCCATTGTCAGCCAGGTGGCCGCGCTCGATTCGCGTCCGCCGGCCATGGCCGTGCTGGCGGGGAGCGAAGCTGACCAGTTGAAACTCGCCTATGACGAAGCCACCAGGCGGGCGCGCGGCGAGCTTGGTTACCCGCCGCCGCGCCAGATGCGCGTGATCGGCAATCTGATCGGCGCGCCGATCCGCGATCATTTGCTGCTTTACTCGCCGGTCGAGGACGCGGCCCGGCTCAAAAATTGCGCGGCGCTCTTCATTGATGCGGAGAAGGAAGAGTTATTCCACATCGAAGATCACGCGAAACTGGCTTACGAGCGCGCCCCGCAACCGAAGAAGTACGTGCTCGTCCCCGGCATTACGCACTACGGCATCTACAGCACGGCGCGCGAGCAGGCGGTCAAGCTCGCTATCGAATGGTTTGATCAGCATTTGAAGAAATAGCGGCAGCGTCCTTAAACAGCGTAAACAGGAGAAAGCAAATGAGCGAACAGACAATCAACGTTGGCGATCTGTTTTCGATCGCGGGAAAAACAGCGCTCGTCACGGGCGGCTCGCGCGGCATCGGCGCGATGATCGCGCGCGGCTACGTCGAGGCGGGCGCGAAGGTTTACATCTCCGCGCGCAAGGCGCAGGCCTGCGACGAGACGGCCAGACAGCTTTCCGAGATCGGCGAATGCATTTCGATTCCCGCTGATCTCGCCTCCGTCGCCGGTTGTCAGCGGCTCGCCCGTGAGATCAAGACGCGGGAGCAGGCGTTGCACATTCTGGTCAACAATGCCGGAGTCAGTTGGGGCGCGTCGCTCGACGAATACCCCGAAGCGGGCTGGGACAAGGTGATGGACACGAATGTCAAGGGAATTTTCTTTTTGACACAGCAACTGCTGCCGCAACTCGAAGCGGCGGCGCGCCCGGACGATCCTGCTCGCGTCATCAACATCGGCTCGATTGACGGCATCCACATTCCTTTCGTGGACAACTACGCTTACTCGGCCAGCAAGGCCGCAGTGCATCACATGACGCGGGTGTTGGCCGTCAAGCTGGGCCCGCGCGGAGTGACAGTGAACGCGGTAGCGCCCGGCTTCTTTCCGAGCAAGATGACCGAGTGGTTGCTGGACAATTTCGAGCAGAAGATCGTCGAGGGCTGCCCACTGCAACGCAAGGGCGGGCCGGCGGACATGGCCGGAGTCGCAATCTATCTGGCGTCGCGCGCCGGGGCTTATGTGAATGGCGCAGTCATCACGGTGGATGGCGGTACATGTCTCAAGTAATTGAACTACAAACCCCAGAGGCGAACTATGAACAAGTTGATGACTATGGTTGCGTTGTGTTGTCTGGCCGTCGCCGGCCCTGCGCAGGAGAACAAGATCAAGAGCGGCCTGACGCCGGAAGACTGGGCATACAAGATGGCCGAAGGCGTGACGGCCAAAGAAGTCACCTACTACAGTGACGGCGTCGGCTGTTACGCGAAGATTTTCTACCCCAAAGGATTCTCCACAAGCGGCAAGACGCCCGGCGTGGTGCTCGGTCAGGGTTGGGCGGGCACGCACTTCTCGATTGAAAAATACGGCGCGCGCTTTGCCGAACGGGGCCTGGTGGCGCTGGTGATTGATTATCGCGGCTGGGGATCGAGTGATCCTTTCATCGCGCAGGCGCAGCCCACCGTGACGACGGCCGATCCCAGCCAGGCGCTCGACGGCAAGCGGGTTATCAAAACGAAAATGGACGTGGTGTTGACGCGGACGCGGCTGCTGCCGATGAAGATGGTCGAGGATTACCGCAACGCCATCTCCTACCTGCAAGGCGAGCCGGGCGTTGATCCCGACCGCATCGGCGTCTGGGGTTCGAGCTTCGCGGGCGGCCACTCGATTATGACGGCGGCGCTGGATGCGCGCGTCAAGGCTGTGGCGGCGCAAGTTCCCGCCATCGCGGGCAAGGCTTCTCAGCCCGGCCCTGCGCCCATTCGAGGCGCGCAGCTCGAAGACGCGATCAAACGCGCGCGCACCGGGCTGGGCGGCGAATTCGAAACTGGCTTTTCGGTACGGCGGATGGTAGACGTAGAGACACAGCAGGCGGTCGCCGAGTACCGCCCATTTCATCACCTTAAAGCCGTCGGCGATCGGCCCGTGCTTTTCATCGTGGCCGAGAAAGAACAATTGATGAACAACCGCGACCACGCCTACGCCGCAATGGAAGTGCTGACCGGCCCGAAGAAGCTGATCAGCGTGCCCGGCATCACGCATTTCGAGATGTACATCAACGAGGCGTTTGAGATCAGCTCCAACGCCGCCGCCAACTGGTTCCGCGAGCATCTGGGGATGGAACCGAAAGGTGAAGCGGCGGGGCAAGGTGCGACCGCTCAAACGGCCACCGCGCCTTACGATCACGTCCATCTGTTAGTGCCCGATCCGGCCAAAGCTATTGATTGGTACGTCAAATATATGGGCGGCACGAAAGGACCGGGCGCAGGCGAGGTCTCTTTCGGTTCGACGCGCCTGATGTTTCTGAAGGCTGACGGGGCCGCTCCTAGCGCCGGCTCTGTGATTGATCACATCGGCTTTTCGTTCAGCGACCTCGACGCGAAGATGAAAGAACTGCAAACGCCCGAAGCCGGCGTCAAAGTTACGATGGCGGTGCGTGACGTGCCCAATCTCTTCAAGCTTGGTTTCATTGAAGACCCCTGGGGCGTGAAGATCGAGGTCGTGCAGGATAGTGAAACGCCCGGCTTCCATCACATCCACCTGCGCGGCGCCGATCCTGAAACGTTGATGAAATGGATCAGCGAGAGCTTCGGCGGCGAACGCGCCAAGCTCAAAGGGCGGATTGACGCGCTCAAGTACGGCCCGGTCTGGGTGCTGGCGCAAAAGAGCAACGAGGAGACGGCGGCGAGCAAGGGGCGCGCGATTGATCATCTGGGCTGGGGCGCGGCCGACCTGGACAAATCCATTGCGGAGCTGAAAGCCAAAGGCGTCAAGTTCACATCAGAGCCGAGAACGTTCGGCTCGCTGAAATACGTCTTTGTGGAAGGGCCTGCCGGACTGCGGGTCGAAGTAATTCAGCGTTGAGAAGGGGTCATTCATTACAGGGCGCTGATGCCCTGAAACAATGCAAATTGATCGTGGGACAAGATGTCGTCTTGTCCCACATTCGCGGAGGAGAACAGGCAGTGTTATTCACCCGCTACGGCGAAGGCCAGCAGCACGTTGCCGGGCTGGCCGAAGAAAACGCCATAGCCGGAGTTGACATAGAGCATGCCGCCCGCGATGGTCGGCCCGCCAACATCCAGTGAGCCGCCGGTCGCCTTCACGCCGTTGACGGTTGTATAGGGTTTGGCCGCTGTGTCGAAGTCCCAGATGATGCGGCCATCTTTGGTGGAGTAAGCGCGCAGATGCCCGTCAATCGCGCCGGAGAAGACGACGCCCGGGATGACCGTTAGCGCCGCCGACTGCGCGGCTTCGCATTTCTCAGCCCCCCAGGCGCAGGCGGGCTTGGGCGTGGGCATGTGCCAGAGCTTCTCGCCCGTAGCAATCTTCAAGGCGGCCAAGCCGGGCGTGCGCTTCCCAATCGGCACCACGTCTGAAATCGCCACGTACACGTTCTGGTCATCGGCGGCGTGGCCCCACTCGACGCCGCCTAGCGCCCCGCCATCGCCCGCTTTGACTTGCCACAGAATCTTACCCTGCTTGTCCGGATCGAGCGCGTAAACAACACCCGACTTTTGCCCGGCCAGGATCACCTGCTTGCCGTTCGGCAGTGTGCGCAAAATCGGTGAGGAGCCGAAATCAACATCCGGCCCCGCATGGTTCGGACAGTTGCCCGTCGGCGTAGGCCAGCAATCAACTAGGAAGTTGTCTTTGGGCGTGACCTGATTGCTCCACTTGATTTGGCCCGTCTCCGCGTCGAAGGCGATGATCGCATCAGCGCCTTTGGTGTCAACATCCGTATAAGAATTGCCGGTCGCGGCGTAGATCACCTTGCGCTTCAGGTCGAGTGTCGGCGCGGACCAGATCGCGCCGCCTGCCGGGCCGTACTGCTGCGTGCCGGCGGCATTCTTCTTGAAGGCTGTAAGCGGCTCCTGGATCGTATGATTCTTCCACAGGATTTTGCCGGTGTAGGCGTCGAGCGCGACGAGCGCGCCGCGAAACTTGCAGCACTCATATTTTTCATCGCGTCCCGGTCCTTCTTCAATCGAAGATACCGGCACGTAGAGCCTGTCGCGATAGAGCACGGGAGCGCCCGTCAGTCGCGCCATCGGATGCTCATCCACTTTCGTGTTCCAGAGTGGCTTGCCGGTCTCCGCATCCACTGCATGGACGAACGTCTTGTGGTCGCCAAAGTAAGCCGCGAATTTGGCTCCTCCGGGATTCGCCTTAGCCGGCAGCGGACCGACGCTGATCGCCGTGCGCACTCGCCCTCCCGCGTCGAATTGCCAATTGGCGCAACCCGTCTGCGCATTCAGGCAATAAACCATCCCGGTCGTGCTCGTGACGTAGAGACGGTCGCCGATAATCGTCGGCTGCCCCCATGTCTTCGTGCCGGGATAGCCGAAAGCCCATTTCAGCTTGAGCTTCGGAACGTCTTCAGACTTCAGCCCGGGGTTGGGTTGGTAGTGTGAATTGTCCAGATCACGACCCCATCCGTTCCACTGCGGACCACTGAGGTTGATGGGACCGCCGCCGACCGCGCAAAGGTTGACCACCTCTTTGGCCCGAGTCGCGGCGCCGGGCTGCTTCCCGGTGAGATAAACGGCGATGGCCTGAATTTCGGCAGCGCTGAGGCCGGCCGCTTGCGGCTTCATAACGCCTATAGTCATGCTCTGCATGACATGCTCCGGCGCCAGCTGCGCAATGATCGCGCGCGGCGGAATACGATTCTGCGCATTGTCATGGCAAGCCGCGCACCTTTGGTTGTAGAGCGCAGCCCCGTCGGCAGAAGCGCCGGGCCTCTGCCTAGACAACACGGTTCCATCGGCAGAGCCGACGCTTCCAGCGGCATTTCCGCGAGGCGGGAGGAAGGATATCGAGGAAATCAATCCGTAGAAAAGCGCGACTGAAAACCACAGTCCGAAAAATGTACGGCCTGATCTTTTCATCATCTTCAATCCTCTTCAATCCTCGGTGTGGTCAGCGCTTGTCTGCTCCCTTGAGGTAGCGGTCGAACCACGCGATGGCTAGGTTATTCGATTGGTTGCGCGCCTCAAGCACATAGTAAATCCCGTAGTGGTCAATGCCAGGGATTGTCACCAGGTTCTTTGGCCCCTTGGCGCGTTCATAGGCCGTGATGCCATTGACGCGGTTGTCGAGCAGTTCCTCTTTTTCAGCGATCACAAACTGCATGGCGCACTGCGGCGCCCACTGGATCTCATCGACCGGGATGTAGTTGGCAAACTTGAAGCGGACCGGAGCGCCGATGAGATTGCCGACTGCTTTGGCGCCGGGCGTCGGGTAACCGAGTTCACCGCGCGCGCGACGGGTGGCCTCGCTATAGGTTTGCGCACGCGAGTCTTTAGTGGTCACGTAGATCTTCGCCTGCTCATCGTTCTCGGCCATCGTCCAGCGCCCGTCGAGCGCCGGGACCTGGGCGTGCAGGGCCTTGATGCGATGGTCGCGGGCGGCGACAGCGACCACCAGCCCGCCGGAGAGGCTGCTGCCCCACAGCCCGAGGCGCTCGCCGTCCACCTGCGGTTCTCCGACCGCCCAGTGAATCGCGTTCTGCCAGTCAACGATCATCTCAAGCGGGTCAACGATCTCACGCAACTCCTGGACTTCAGCCGTGAATCTGTAGTTCGATTTCTCGGCCGGCGCCGGATGCGTGAGGATTACGCGCGAGTCGCTCTTGCCCCAGCCGCGGTAGTCAAACGTAATGACGAGATACCCCGCTTTGGCGAACTCCACCGCCTCGCGGCGCAACGAGGCGGCCACCCCGCCCCAGCCGTGCGCCATGATGATGGTCGGGAGCTTTTTCCCCGCGTTCACCTTGGCCGTGAAGACTTCGGCCGACATTCTTGTCCCCTCGCTAAAGATGTCCGCCTTCCGAACCTCAATGTCGGCGGGCATCTCAAAAGGGGGCAGGGGTTTGTACTTCGACGGCTGCGCCAGGGAGAGGGCGGCGCAAAGGGCGGCTACTATCAGTGTGGCGACTAGACGGCGCATCAGATCCTCCAATGGTGTAAAGACAGCAACTCACTTTAATACCGGCGTTTATCAGGTAAATTACACTAGCCCGAGACGAGAATCGGCCGCAGACTGGGCCGGGGCGGGCATTGACATAGCCTCAAGCCGAGAATAAACTTACTGACCGTTTAGTTATTTGTCAAGCGAGGCGTGGCCGTTGCAAATTCACCTGAATCAATAACGCGACCTAAAAGAGGGTATCTCTTGTAGCCAAGCCGCTCGTTTCCGCTCGCGGTTCGGTACAACTGTTCCAACACCCGTAGATCTGACTTAGCAGTGCGCAACTTGAAGTCTCCTAGATACTGGCATGAGAGGATCACCATCATCACGGTCCGCCTGGCTTCTGCTCCTTTTCCTGACCCTGCTCAACATTATCAACTTCGTTGACCGTCAGTTGATCGTCTACCTGGCGCCGCTGCTGCGCCGAGACCTGGGGTTATCACTGGCGAAGATCGCATTGCTATACGGTTACGTCTTCCTCGTCTTTTACACGCTGATGGGGATGGCGCTCGGCAATGCCGCCGACCGCTTCCACCGGCCGCGCCTGATTGCCGGGGGCTGACGTTGTGGAGTTTGTTGACGGCGGCTTCGGGCGCCGCGCTGAAATTCTGGCGCCTGCTGCTGGCGAGGCTGCTGGTCGAAATCCGGCGCCTCGCGTAAACTAACTAACCGATCAGTAAGTTTTCTTACCGACTGCCAGACAAGCTAACACTGGCGCCGGGAGCCGGCATTGGGCGCAGCGCCGTTCCATCATATTGAGGTCGTCATTCAGTCAGACTATGGCAAACAGGGCAGCGATCTTAACTCCGATGGGCGAAGGCGCCCGCCGTCGCATCACGAGACGCGTGATGCCGTACCTGTTCACTCTCTATGTCATCGCCTTTCTCGACCGGGTCAATGTCGGCTATGCCAGGTTACAGATGGACAGGGAGCCGTGGTTTACCGATCAAGTCTTTGGCCTGGGCTCGGGCATCTTCTTCATCGGCTATTTCCTGCTAGAAATTCCCGGGGGCGTGATTGCGGAGAAATGGAGCGCGCGTCGTTGGATTGCGCGCATCATGATCTCCTGGGGAGTCGTAGCTGTCCTGATGGGCTTCATCTCCAGCGCATCCCAATTCTACGTGTTACGTTTTCTGCTGGGTCTGGCCGAGGCTGGATTCTATCCCGGCGTGGTGGTCTATCTCACCCACTGGTTTCGCTCTGAGGACCGCGCCAAGACCATGGCAATGTTTTTAGCCGCCATCCCTACCTCGAATATAATTGGCGCGCCAATCTCCGGTTTGCTGCTCGGAGTTAATTGGTTTGGGCTGGCGGGCTGGCGCTGGCTATTCATTATCGAAGGCGCGCCCGCCATCATCCTTGGCTTTGTGACGCTCTTTTATCTGACCGACTGGCCGAGCCAGGCTAAATGGCTGCCGCCGGAGGGGCGCGAGTGGATCAGTGCGGAACTGGAACGAGAAAAACAGGCCAAGCAGAAGCTGCATTCCTATGGCATCTGGGAAGCGCTCCGACACCGCGAAATCGTGCTGCTGACGATCGGCTATTTTTTGATCGTGACGGCCGGATATGGCAACGGCTTTTGGTTGCCCGCCTTGGTCAAGCGATTATCTGGCTTGTCCAACTTGGAGGTGACTCTGATCACCACCATCCCTTCCTGCGTCGGCCTGCTATCACTGCAATTGGTGGGCTGGTCGTCTGATCGGAGCAAAGAGCGCCGCTTGCATACGGCTGTCCCGATGCTGGCGGCGGCAGCCGGGTTCCTGCTCGCCGCCCTGCTGCAAAATAACGCCACTCTGGCTGTCGCGATGCTCTGCCTCGTCTCGGCTGGCGTCCATGGTTACCAGCCCGGCCTCTGGTCGCTCCCGGCAAGCTTCCTGACCGGGGCGGCGGCGGCCGCCACCTTTGGCATGATGAATTCGTTCGGCAGTCTCGGGGGATTTCTTGGGCCGTACGTGGTGGGCTATTTGTTTGAAGCGACCCACAGGTCTTTCACCGCGGGGCTGATTTTTCTCTCAATCTCAGCGCTGTCCGCCGGATGTTTTATTCTGGCGCTCCGGCCTGACCAAGTAAAAGCTCCTCTACCGGCGAGCAAAGCATATACCGGAGATTGATTACGAGAGATGAAGAACACGATGACCGAAGCCCAATATCTCGCCCGGCTGCACGATATATGGCAAAAGAATTGGCCGCAGGAAGCGCCGCGCGCACCGCACTACCCGTTCGGCGAGAGGCCGCTCACAGATTACTTGCGCGAGTGGGCGCGCCGCACGCCGGAAAAGCCCGCGTTGATCTTCTACGGCGCAGAATTGTCGTATTCGGAGCTTGACCGGCAAAGCGACCGTTTCGCACTGTGGCTCGCCGCGCACGGCGCGCGGAAAGGCGACCGGGTGGCCGTCTTTCTGCCAAACTGCCCGCAGTTCCACATAGTCTTCTTCGGCATCCTAAAGCTCGGTTGTGTACACGCGCCCGTCAACCCGCTCTTCAAGGAGCGCGAGCTGATCTACGAGTTGAATGACACCGAGGCCGAGATCATCGTTTCGCTCGATCAACTCTTCCCGCTGGTCGAGACGGTCAAGTCCCGCACGAAGCTGCGTGAAGTAGTGGTCACGAGCTTTGCCGATGTGACGCCGCAGGAGCCGACGATTCCCGTCCCGGAAAGCGTCATGCAACCGAAACTCGACTGTCCGGGCGCGACTGATTTGCTCGCGGCGCTCGGCGCGCTGCCCGACGGATGTCCGACAGTGGAAGTCGGGCTTGATGATCTCGCCGCGCTCAACTACACGGGCGGCACGACGGGAATGCCGAAGGGGTGCGCCCACACGCAGCGCAACATGCTTTATACGGCGGCCACCGCTTGTACCATCGGTGGCCGTAATTCCGCTGACGTCAGTCTGAATTTCATGCCGGTCTTCTGGATCGCGGGCGAGGACGTGGCGGTGATTTTTCCGATCTTTGCCGGCTACACCTGCGTGCTGCTGGCCCGCTGGGACCCGGTCGCGTTTATGGCGGCTGTTGACCGCTACCAGGTCACAACCACCGGCATGCTGGTTGACAACCTGGTCGAAATTCTTGAGCGCCCTGAAGTTGGCAATTATGATCTGGGTTCGATCCGGCGGTTGTGGGTTTCGTCTTTTGTCAAGAAGCTCAACGTCGAGTACCGGCGACGCTGGCAGTCGCTCACAGGCAGCAACGTCGTAGAGTCAGCCTGGGGAATGACTGAGACACACACTGCCGATACATTCACAATTGGAATGCAAGAGGACGATTTTGATCTCAAATCAAAACCGATCTTTGTCGGCATGCCGATGCCCGGAACAGAGTTCAAGATTCTCGACTTCGAGACCCGCGAACTCAAACCGCTTGGCGAGGATGGCGAGATCACGGTGCGCTCGCCTTCCCTGCTCAAATCGTATTGGAACAAGCCCGAAGCGACGGCCGAGGCCTTGCGCGACGGCTGGTTTCATACCGGCGACATCGGGATGATTGACGAACAGGGCTACTTACACTTCCTCGGCCGTCGTAAAGAGATGCTGAAGGTCAAAGGCATGAGCGTCTTTCCCGCGGAGATTGAGGCGCTGCTCGGCCAACACCCGTCGGTGCTGGGCAGCGGGGTGATTGGCGTAGAGGACGCCGAGCGCGGCCAAGTTCCGGTAGCCTTCGTGCGCGTCCGGCCGGAAGATCGTGGACTCCTCACCGAAGCTGAGTTGATCGAGTGGTGTCGTCGCAACATGGCCACCTACAAAATACCGCGCATCCGCTTTATCGATGAGCTGCCGCTGACGGCCACGGGCAAGGTGAAGAAAGAGGAGCTGGTCCGGCTGCTCGATGATGCGCATAATTCAGGCGTATGAAGATCGCGAGCCTACTGATCGCCAATCGTGGCGAAATCTCCATTCGCATTGCGCGCGCCTGCGC
>Ga0126374_10000218_pt1 | contig 12827 bp, 9 predicted proteins | sample PanSoiMetPlot_12_FD_89874 | JGI IMG/M metagenome (GOLD analysis project Ga0126374, IMG submission 89874) | Tropical forest soil microbial communities from Panama - MetaG Plot_12 | ecosystem: Environmental > Terrestrial > Soil > Tropical forest > Bulk soil | place: Panama | collected 2016-02-17
AGGCTTGACGGTCTGCCGGCTCTACGGCCGCCGGGATGGGGCGAGCAGCCCCAGCTGGCGGGCACGGGCGACCGCCTCGGTGCGGGTGTGAGCATCGAGCTTGGCGTAGATGTGGCGCATGTGCGTGCGCGTGGTGTTGCGCGAGACGCAGAGCTCGGCGGCAATCTCGGATGCTTTCAGGTTGCCGGGCAGGTACCGGAGAACGCGCAGTTCGGCGTCGCTGAGCTCCTGCATCGGCGGCGCCACCTGGCCGCGGGGCTGGGGTGAGGTTCCGGCGAGCACGTCAAGGATCGCTGACAGCAGCGTGGCGTGGGCGGTGCGGTGCCGGGGGTGGCGCTGAAGCAGGCCCTGGGCGGGAGCGAGGGTGAACGGCAGGATGATCCCTTCGGGCTCGGCAAGCTCGAGCGCCTGCTCAAGTGAGGCTTCTGCCGCGCGCGGATCGCCGAGCTGGTCGCGTGCCGCGGCCTGGTACAACACCGCCTCGATAGCCGGGCAACGCGGGGGAAGTGCCGCCGCCGAGCCATCGATCACCGGCACGAGCACGCCTATCGCCTGCTCAGGGTGGCCTTCCGTGAGATGGATGGCGGCGGCGGCGATACGCATCGCCTCCCGGTCAGGCTGTTCTTTCCCGATCCTGGTGAGCGCGGCACCGGCGGCAGCGGCCTGTCCCATCCGTACCTGCGTCTCCAGCAGGCGCGCCCGCGTCGGCGCAGCGAACGGGTGTTCATCGGCGAGCAATCCTTGCATCCGCTCGGCGGCGGCGAACGCCACCAGTGCTTCCTCAAATCGGTGCTGCGCCAGGCGGAGGAGACCTCGTGCGTGGTGGGCGATCAGCTCGATCCCGGGCTCTCCGTCCGGCTGCAACACGCTGCGTGCCCGCGCGAGCCATCCCTCGGCCTCCTCGAACCGTCCAAGACACAGCAGCGCGATGGCTCCTGTGGCCAGCCCGGTAACGATGACCGGATCCTCATCCCAGCCGTGTTCCTCGGCGATCCTTACCGCATCCTCACTGCACTGGAGCCCCGCGGAGACCGGTAGCCCGGTCCACGGATCGGCGATCCCAAGGTGACCAAGACAAGCGATCTGGAGCCACGGCCGGCCAGCCTGGCGGGCCAGCCTCAGCGCCTGCCTAAGGTCGCGGCGGGCGTCATCCGGCCGCGAGGACCACAGCTCGGCGATCCCGAGATTCTGGTGCGCGACAGCCCGGTACGCGTCACTGAGGGTTCGCTCGCCCGGGGAGAGAGCCGCCAGCGCCTGCTCCAGGGACCGCTCCGACTCCAGCACCGTCTCAAGGTCGCCGCGCCAGCGCGCGACCACCAGCCGCATCTCGGCCAGTTGTACGTCGAAGCGCCGCCTGCGCTCCTGGGGAACCGCGTCGGCTAGCCGCGCCGCGAGATCTACGTACGCGGCGCTGTCTTCCCGCTGCCCGGCAAGAAGGCGCACGCCACTGAAGACGAGTGCCAGCTCCGCATCGGCCGCCGTCACGTCGTCCGGGAACGCGCGCAGCAGCCCGCGAACCGTTGCGGTGCGGCCGTCGAAGGTCAGGTTCAAGTGGTTGTCGGCGAGCAACCGGGAGGCGTGAGGCCAGTCATGTGCCGCCTGCGCGTGCCGGATCGCCTCGACGACATATCCCTCTTCCTCATACCACCGGGCCGCCGCCCGGTGCAGTGAGCGAATGATCGCCGGAGCGGCGCGCCGCACCTCCAGCTGCAGCAACTCGGCGAACAGGTGGTGGTAGCGAAACCACGAACGCCCCGCGTCCAGCGAGGACACAAACGCGTTGGCATCCTCGAGCTGCAACAGGATCCGCTCCGAACCAGAGCCGCCGGTGAGGAAATCGGCCAGCGGACCGCTTACCCGCTCCAGGACCGAGGTGCGCAGCAGCATCTCGCGCACCTCCGCCGGCTGGCGCTCGAGCACCTCCGCCAGCAGATAGCCCGCCACGGTCCGTTCGCTGCCGGAAAACTCTCTCACGAACCGTTCCGGGTCGGCATGCCGGACCAGCGAGATCACCGCCAGCCGCAGACCAGCTGCCCAGCCCTCCGTCCGGTCGTGCAACAAAGCCACGCCCGCGTCCGAAAGCGCAATCCCTGCCTTGGCGAGCAGTTCCCGCGTCTCGTCTAGCGAGAACGTCAGATCAGGGCCGCGGAGCTCGGTCAGCTCACCCACCAGGCGCAGCCGGTGCAGCCCTAGCCGCGGATCCTCACGGGTCACCAGCACGATCCTGAGCGCCCGCGGCAGCCCCGCCACGAACCGCTCCAGACACCCCAGCGCCTTGGCCGAACCCAGCTCGTGCAGATCATCGATCACCAGCATGGCCGGCTCCTCCAGCGAGCGCAGGTCGGCCAGCAGCCGGTCGACCACCGCCCGGCCGCGAAACCCTGGTGAAGGGCTGACCCGCGTCACTACCCCCTCCCCGGCCACATCCGCCAGCGCATCGATCACCGACAGCCAGAACCGCTGCCCATCGCGCTCCCCCCGCTCCACGGGCACCCACGCGGTCCGGTCAGCCAGCCCCGCATCGTGCACCCACGAGCGCACGAGCACGGTCTTCCCGCTCCCCGCCGGCGCGCAGACCAGAATCACCCCACCCGCCGAGGGCGCCGACAGGGCAGCGAACAATTTCCGGCGCGCCACCATCCCGCCAGCCGCGGCAGGCTTGCGCTCCCCGCCGTGCCGCTCCGCTGTGTCGCGCCGATCTGACAGGTCCCGGCCGTGCATCAGGCCTCACATCGCGGGTCGGCGTCTCTCTCCCCAGCATCGCAAGAACCGCATTGGGCGTTCAACGTCAAAATCACGCAAAATATGTGATGACCGCTCACCCTGCGGCCCCTAGCCGACGCGGGATCCTGCCACGCGGCCGTGCCTCTGGGCAGCGTCAGGGGCATTCAGGCCAAGAGGAACTGGACCGCCGCGGTCATCTTCGCCGATTGGCCTGGCCGCCTGGCAGTTTCCTGCGGTCGCCCGTGGCGGTGGACGCTCACGTGTGTTCTGGCGGGCGTCATGATCACCGCCATGTTCCTCGCCTCGCTGCTGGCCCGCGAAGCGGCGCGCTCGCTGGTGCCACGCCATCACGGGCTTAGGGCGAAGAGCGTCACGCTGTGGCTGCTCGGCGGGGTCTCCGGCCCGGCGGGCGAAGCGCCCAGCCGGCGGCCCAAGCGTGGATCGCAGGTACGGTGCCGCTTATCAGCCTGCTCCTGGTGCGGTTTCCTGGCCGTGGCCATGCTGCCCGACGCATCCCACCCCGCGCGCTAGCAACATCACCTGGATGACCGGCCGGCTTGGCCCCGGGCCGTCCCCGCAGCCGGGCGGCGAAGAAGAACGGCAGACGACGCTGGCCTGGCGGGCCCGAATCATCCCGGCGGCATGAGGACGGCTCACCCCGGCTGCCGCCAGCGTCATAAGCGCCATCTCGAGTGAGGTGATCCGTGCTCGGTGAGCTGCGGACGATCGATGACGTGGACGTCGAAGACCGGCGTGTGCTGCTGCGGGCCGATTTCGATGTGCCGCTCATACAGGCGCCCGCTGGCGCGCCGGTTCGCGTTGCCGATGACGCCCGCATCCAGGCAGCGCTGGCGACAATCCAGGAACTGCGCCTGCGGGGCGCGCGGCTGGTGATCATCTCTGGTCTGGGTCGGCCGCAGGGCCACGATCCGGCCCTGTCGATGCGGCCGGTGGCCGACCATCTGGCAAAGCTGACCGGCGACCTGGTAGTGCTGGCGCCGGCCGTGACCGGGCGGCACCCGCGGGACCTGTCCGAGCGCCTTGCGCCTGGGCAGGTGCTGATGCTGGAGAACGTCCGGTTCGAGCCAGGTGAGATGGGCAATGATCCTCGGCTGGCATCAGCGCTGGCCGAACTGGCGGACCTCTACGTCAACGACGATTTTGGCAGCGCGCACCGCGCTCACGCCAGCACCGAGGGCGTCGCCCACCGGCTCCCCTGCGCGGCGGGGCGCCTGCTGGCGCGCGAGGTAGGCGCTCTCAACGCGATCGCGTACGCCCCCGAGCGTCCCCTGGTGACGATCCTCGGTGGCGCCATGCTCGGCGGCAAGATTGCCCTGGTCCGGCGGTTTCTCCAGTTGGCCGACGCGGTGTGCATCGGCGGCGGCATGTGCTTTCCGTTCCTTGCAGCCCAAGGGCACAGCGTCGGCAGCTCGCTGTGCCCGCACGAGGATCTGGAACCGGCCCGCGTGGCGCTCACCGCCGCTGGGCCCGGTTGCCGGCTTGAGCTTCCACGGGATCTGCTGCTGGCGAAGCGAGACGATGAGGAGAGCATGCCGGTGCGGGTGCTGGACGGGGCTGACGTGCCCGACGGCTGGATGGGCCTCGACATCGGGCCCGCCACGGCGGGCCGGTATGCGGCCGAGATAGCCGCAGCGGCCACGGTGTTCTGGTATGGCCCGATGGGCCGCATCGAACTCGCGCCGTTCGCAGCGGGTACCCACGCCATCGCCGGCGCCATCGCCTCGACGCCGGCGGTGACCGTCGCCGGGGGCGGGGAAACGGCCATGGCGCTGCGGTCCTTCGGGCTGCGGCACCACGTGAGCCACCTGTCGTCCGGCGGAGCAGCCACGCTCGAGTTCTTGGCGGGCCGCGAGCTACCGGGGATACAGGTCCTGCGGCGGGCGCGGGGCCATGAGCCTCCCGTCCGGCCGCCCATGCGCCCGCAGGGGGAAATCTGAATCGCTTCCGCCGGGCAGATCACGCGGAATGCGTGATGACCGCTCACCCCGCCCGCTCGCAAGCTCGAAGCGTGGGCAGCATCACCGCAGTTCATGCCCTGGGGCGCTTGGCCAGCCGGAGGCGTGGCCTGAGCGGCATGCCGGCCTGGCTTGACGCCCTGATCGATGTCTTGGACAGCTCGGGAGACGACAGCACACGGACGCCCTTCGGATGCTGGACGGCGGCGACGGGCCCGCACGGCTGGTCTTCAAGCCCACCAGCAAGCGACGTCGCGTTGCCAGGCTGTCGCGCCGGCTCGCCATCGTCCGCCCGCAGCCGCCGCTGGGGCGGGAAGCTGGGCCGAACACGACACGGTCGTCGCGGCGTGGAAGGCCGCCGACGTCATCGAAGTCGTGGACAAGCTCTCCGTGACCGGCTGACCTCCTCATGCTGATCTCCTCAAAGACCACTTACATCACGCCGGCTGGCAGCCGCGGGCCGTCCAGGACAGCGCGGCGTCACGAACGAAAGGGAAACGTGTCATGTTGAAATCGATGTCCACCTCATTGATCCTGCGTGGCGTGCTCGCCGTCATCGTCGGGATCATCGCACTCGCCTGGCCGAGCGTGACGGTCCTCGCGCTCGTCTACCTTTTCGCCATCTACGCGTTCTTCGCCGCGGGCGCGGAGGGCGTGCGTGCGTTCAGCAGTGCCAAAGCCGGCCCGGTCATCGGCCACCTGCTGCTCGCGCTGATCGACGTGGCGGCCGGAGTGATCGCCCTGGTGTGGCCGGGCCCCACGGCTCTGGTCCTGGTCCTGATCGTGGGGATCTGGGCCGTCACGGCCGGCGCTGCCGAGATCTTCGCGGGTTTCGGCGCCGGCGAGACCGCAGGCACCCGGGCGCTGTTCTTCCTGGCCGGGCTGGTGTCGATCGCGTTCGGCGTGGTCCTGTTCGCCCGCCCCGGCATCGGCGCGGTGACCCTCGCGCTGCTGTTCGGGTTGTACAACCTGGTCTACGGCGTCTCGGAGATCGTGATGGGAATCGAGGCACGCCAGACCGGGAAGCACCTGCACGCGATCCAGCACCACGCGGCCTGACCAGTGGCGTGGCGCTGGCAGCACCGGCGGCGGGCCGGCGTCAGAAGCTCGCGAACAGCGGGTAGACCGGAGAGTGCCCAGGGCGAACCGTCGGGTCCGCCGGCGCCTCCCGCCCGATCTGGCTGGCGAGCTCCCGGGCGTTGTCCTCATTGTTGGCGCCGGCAACGAGAAACCTCCACCAGCGGGCGACCGTCCGCAGGGCGCCGGCGGCGAACCGGCTGGACCAGCGCAAAGGCGCGGACGCGGCAGGCGCTGATCGGCACCGCGGTGCGGCTGATCGCCGAGGGGAGGGGAGAGCGCGAGCATCCAGGAGATCATCGAGGCGGCCGACGTCGGGTTCGGTCGTTTTGCAACCACTTCCCCAGCAAGGAGCAGCTGTTCGAAGCGGCGTCGGCGGAGGTGCTGGAACGCTGGGGGCAGATGATCGACCATCAGCGACCCCGCCGAGGTGTTATCCATGCCCCCCCGGGTCCCCCGGGCGGCTGGGCTGGACACATCCCGACGTCGCCAGCTTCCTCACCCGGCGCAGCGCTCGACGCGCTGGGCGCACCGGGCGGGCAAGCGCCGCGTGCCCTGCGTGACATCCAGGCCGGGCAGGCCGCCGGGCGCTTTACCATTCCCAGCGTGGAGCTTGCGCTGGCTGCCGTTGCCGGAGACCTGCTCGGGCTGCTGTGGCTGCACCAGCGCCACCCCGACCGCATCGCGCAGACGTCGGTCGACCGGCTCGCCGAGGCCACCCTGCGACTGCTCGATGTTCCCGCAGCAGAAGCAGCACGCCTCGTCACCCTCCCGCTCGAACACCAGGAACTGGTACCGCTGCCCGTGACCGTTCCCCCCGGTCTGCTGGACTGCCGCGCGGACGTTCGCTGCGATTACCTCCGCGCTGCACTAGTGCACATGCGAGGCGCCCAAAACGGTGCGCTGGCAAATCACACCAATTGGATGACGCCAGCTCATCCCGCACCACGCGACGCTCGGTAAGCGAGTACGACCTCGGGCCGGTCGCTGGGGCTGGTCCCGGCTTCGAAGGAGATGGTGGTATGCCTGAGTATGCAGTGGCGATCACGTTCCCGCAGAACAGCACCGCGTATGAGGCGCTGAGCAAGTTGCCTTCCGCCACGGGGCTGGAGATCCGCTCGGCGGCCATCGTGGAGCGGGACAAAGACGGCCACCTCCACGTGCCGGAAGGCGATGACACGATGGCTGGTGAAGGTACCGTCGGCGGCTCCCTCATCGGGATGCTCGTCGGGGTGCTCGGTGGCCCGGTGGGGATGCTGCTGGGCTGGGGCGCCGGCGCGGCCGGCGGGGCGCTGTATGACGCGGACCGGCTCGACACAGGCGACGAGGCGATCGAACAGTTCGGCGCCCTGGTGCCTGCGGGCGGGAACGCGCTGCTGGCCGAGACGGTAGAGGACACGACCGAGCCGCTGGACAGGTTCGCCTCCGGGATGGGCGGCACGATTGTGCGCCGACCGCTCGATGAGGTCATCACGGAGCTGGAGGCGCAGCAGGCTGCCGCCGAGGAAGCCGACAAGGCGGCGCGCAAGGCGATCCGCGAACAGAAGAAGCAAGAACACAAGGAAACCCGTCAACAGCGCGTGGACGCGCTGAAGGCGAAGTTCCACAAGCAATAGCACACTGGCCACCCTGACCGGGCTGGTCATCACCTACCTTGCGCTGATCGAACTCGGCAAGCATCTGTTCTATCGCTACGGGAGCCCCGCGGCCATGCCCCAACCCCGGGACCGGGCACCCGGCCACCGTGTGTGCCGCCGCGCCGCCCGCTTCACCACCACACCCTCCGCCCGCCCCCACGCACGGGATCTGGCTCCCTCAGCCTGTGACGTTAGTCCCTGCCGCAGTGCCATGGGCGAAGAACAGCGGTCCTGGACTGTCGTTCGGCAAAAGCAAATGTGACCTTCGCCTCTAGGCGCCGGAATTGGGGCGCGGCAGTGTGACCGGCGAGGACCGCATGCCGTGGCCCTGGTTCCCTTGAGCGAGGGGCCGCTATGGCTAGCGTCATAACGACCAAGCATCGCCACATCCGTCAGCCCGCGCGGCGGAGGCTGACGTCCTGGCTGGCGGCGTGGCCGCTTTCGGCTTCGGGAAGGCCGCCGGGACTGCCACGCCTCACCGAGGGCGTCGGCCAGCGCGCACTCGTATTCAGCGAGGGGCACCTGGCCGGGATCATCACGCCCAGCGACGCCAGCCGCATGGTGGACCGTCTCAGCCCGCCCGGTCCCGGTAACCCGGCGGCGGGCAATCGTTGGCGGCCTCGACTTGACGATATGAGCAATCATAATTGATGATATATCACAGAAGTGACTAACCCGAGTACCAGGTGGTACGACAAGGAGCTGATCGCGATGGAACTCAGCAGCCAGGCCGAGGCTTCCCGGACAAACGGCACAACGCCCGCCGGCCCGCCGGCCGCCGCTGGCCCAGCCTCGCCCGAGAGGTCCTCTGGTCCTTCTGCTGGCGGTGAGCCCAGCGGCCCGCGCTGGCGCCGGCGCGGCAGCGAGAAGAAGTCGCGCCCGCCCTGGCGGGTCGAGGGCCTACCTGGCAAGGAGCATGATCAGCGAGACGGCCGCCCGGGCTGGCCGCGATTCTGGTGGATACTGCTGGCGCTGCTGATCGTCAACTGGACCTTGACGTCGGTGCTGATGAGTGCGGTGCGCCCGGCGGTGCCTTACACCTTCTTCCTGCACCAGGTGAATGCGGGCAACGTTCAGCAGGTCGACGCGACCGGGAACACGATCCAGGGGACGTTCCGGCACGAGGTGCGCTATCCGCCGGGGGCGCAGCTGGTGCAGGAGTTCACCACCGAGCGGCCGGCCTTCGCCAACGACCACCTCTTCCAGCGGCTGCAGGCCACGGGCGTGACGGTGACCGCCAGCCCGCAGCGGACCCCGTTGTGGGAGCAGCTGCTGCTCTGGTTCGGTCCCGCCTTGCTGCTCGGCGGCCTGCTCGCGCTGTATTGGCGCCGCGCCGGAGGCGGCGGGCTGGGCGGCTTCGGCGGCATGGGCAAGTCCCGTGCCAGGCGGTATGACCCGGGGTCCGCGAAACGGACCACATTCGCCGATGTCGCGGGCATCGACGACGTCAAGAACGAGGTCATGGAGGTGGTGGACTTCCTGCGTGACCCCGGCAAGTACCGCCAGCTGGGCGCGCAGATCCCGCACGGCGTGCTGCTGTCCGGCCAGCCGGGCACCGGCAAGACGCTGCTGGCCCGGGCGGTGGCCGGCGAGGCGGACGTGCCGTTCTTCTCGATCTCGGCCTCAGAGTTCGTCGAGATGATCGTCGGGGTGGGGGCCAGCCGGGTCCGCGACCTGTTCGATCAGGCCAAGCAGGTCGCCCCGTCGATCATCTTCATCGACGAGCTGGACGCCATCGGCCGGTCCCGCAGCGGCGGCGCCACGGCGGGCGGCCATGACGAGCAGGAGCAGACCCTCAACCAGATCCTCACCGAGATGGACGGCTTCACCGGCACCGAGGGCGTCGTCGTCCTGGCGGCCACCAACCGGCCGGAGATCCTCGACCAGGCGCTGCTGCGCCCGGGCCGGTTCGACCGGCGGGTGACGGTGTCACCGCCGGACCTGCGCGGGCGGCGGCAGATCCTGGGCGTGCACACCCGGGGCGTGCCCCTGGATCCCGGCGTGGACCTGGACGCGCTGGCCGCCGCAACCCCCGGCATGGTCGGCGCGGACCTGAAGAACCTCGTCAACGAGGCCGCGCTGCTGGCCGCACGCCGCGGCGAAAGCAAAGTGGCGATGGCGGACTTCAGCGATTCCCTGGAGAAGATTGTCCTGGGCACGGTCCGCGGGGTTGTGCTCTCCGCCGGGGAGCGGGAACGGACCGCGTTCCACGAGTCCGGCCACGCCCTGCTCGGCATGCTCACCCCCGGCGCGGACCCGGTCCGCAAGATCTCGATCATCCCCCGGGGGCAGGCCCTCGGCGTCACCTACCAGTCGCCGCAGGCCGACCGCTACAGTTACTCCGCCGCCTACCTGCGCGGCCGGATCACCGGCGCGCTGGGCGGGCGGGCCGCCGAAGAGGTCGTCTACGGGGAGGTGACCACCGGCGCCGAAAACGACATGGAGCACGCCAGCAGCATCGCCCGGCAGATGGCAGGCCGGTGGGGCATGTCGTCGGCGATCGGGCCGGTCACGGTGCTTCCCCCGGCCGGCCAGGAATCGCCCTACGGCCTGGACGGCGTCGCCCCGGCCACCAAGGAGCTGGTGGACGCCGAAGCCCGCAAGATCATCGAAGACTGCTACGAGCAGGCGCTGGCCACCCTGCGCGGCAACCGGGACCGGCTGGACCGGCTCGCGCGCACCCTCTTGGAGCGGGAAACCCTCGATGAGGACGACGCCTACGCCGCCGCCGGCATCGGCCAGGACACCGCCCCCGGGGCGATCGCCCGCGGCGAGGCAGCGGGCCCGGCCCCAGCGCCGGGCCTGAAACCCGTAGCCGCACCGGCAACCGGGGAAGGAGCCACAGCTGCCAAGAGCACGTGAAATGCCTGGCCGGCGGCGCCCGGTCAGACAACTGACATGACGGGCGCGTCAACCAGCCGGGCGAGGACCTGGCTCAGCGCTGCAGCCAGCGCAGGCCGGGTGTCGCCGGTGCCGGCGGGGTGCCGCCAGGCGATGAACCGGTCCGGGCGCACCAGGACGGCGCCGTCGCTGGCGATCTGGCGATGGCGCAACCACCTGCAGCGCGGGTCGTACAGGTCACCGTCGAGGTGCCCGATCCGCACCGTGTCGATAGGGACGTTCGCCCCGGCCGCGAGGTGCCGGGCTGCGTCGCACCAGGCCTGGCCGTCCTCGCCGGCGATCAGCAGAAATCGCCCCGGGGCAACCAGGTCCTTGACCGGCCGGCGGTTGCCGTCCTCGTCCTCGATCCAGGCGTGGGGCAGCGGGGCACCTGGCCGGGTGGACGGCTGGTACACGCGGACGTCGCCGGCCGGGGGCGGGCGCGACGGTACCGTCGGGGACGACGGCCGCGGATCGATAGCTGGACCCGTATTCGACATTGAGCTCGCTGAACTCCATCGACTGCGCCCGCATTGCCCGCAGGACGCCTGCGCGGTGCGCGGCGTCTTCAGGCCGGCCGCTCCACATCCGGCGCAGCTGCTCCATGTTCTGCCCGGGCGTGTTCTCGTGGGAGATGCCGAGTTTCGCGGCGATCCCGAAATGGTTGACCGCGTTCTCCAGTGAGCGCTGGGCGTTGCGCTCGTCGACCGGTCGCCGCTCGGCTTCGTAGGTGTCCAGCAGCGCCGGCGCCGCGGCGTCGGCGACCACCAGCGCGAGCTTCCAGCACAGCTTCTGCGCACCCTGGATCGCACTGGTCAATCCGAGCCCGCCGGTGGGCGGGTGCCGGTGCGCCGCATCCCCGAGCAGGTACACGCGGTCGGCCCGGAACGCGGACGCCATGACCGCCTCGACCGACCAGCGGGTGATCTTGTGGATCTTCCACGGCATATCCGGAACGCCGAGTGCCGTGCGGGCGTCGGCTTCGACCTGCGCGTCGGACTGCGCGCTCGGGCCGTCCACGGGGTAGTTGAGCTGGATCACCCACTCCTCCGAGTCCGGGCTGCTGCAACCGCTCGTGCCTTCGCTCATCGCATCCCGGCGGGCGATGCTGGCCGGGGCGACCGACTCGTCCGGCGGTGCCGAGAGCACGGACCGGCGCGGAAAGCCCTAGGACTCTTCCGTCCGGCGCCTCTGCGCCCGTACGGCGGCCCGACTCCGCCGCTCCGGGCTCTGCCGCAGCCAGGTTCCGCCCGGCCGCCTGGCTGCTGGCACCGTCTGCTGCGGAAGATCCCCAAACTGCCCACTTGACAGAGTCGTGCATCATAACTGATACTTGATAACAGTATTGATGAATCTTGACAACAAGTTGAGTGAGGGAGCGATCGTAATGAAGACTGACAGCCCGGCCCAGCCGCGGCCTGGCGAGAGCGGCAGGCACGACCCGCACCGTTCGCTGCACAGCCAGACCGGTGCCATGCCCGGGGAGCACCCCGGGCGATCAACGGATCCGCTGGTCAAGGTGGCCGGCCTGGCGTGGCTGGAGTTCGAGAAGCCGGACCTGGATGCGGCAGAGCGGTTCCTGGCCGACTTCGGCTTCACGGTCGCCGACCGGACGCCGCAGACGCTGCTGCTGCGCGGCCGGTGGGCCGGCCCGGCGTGCCTGGTCGTCCGCCGCGGCCCTGACTCCCGTTTCGCCGGCACCGCCTACCAGGCCGCCGCCCGCGATGACCTCGATCGGCTCGCCCGCGGCACGGGCGGAACGGTCGCGGCGCACTCGGGCGGCCACGTCGTGGTGCTGCGGGATCCCAGCGGGTTCCCGGTGCGCGTGGTCCATGGCGTGACGGAGTTCCCGGCCCTGCCCGAGCGCGCGCCGCTGGCGCTGAACTTCGGGGCCGGCCCCGTGCGCGTCAACGGTACCCAGCGGCCCGAGCGCAGGCCGGCGGAGATCCAGCGGCTGGGGCATGTGGTGTTGGGCACCACCCGGTTCCGCGCGGCCCTGGACTGGTACCTGGACACACTCGGGCTGATCGTCAGCGACTTCCTGTACCTGGACGCGCAGCGTGAGCGCGGCCCGGCGATGGCCTTCATCCGCTGCGACCAGGGAAGCGTCCCCACCGACCATCACACACTGGCCATGGCCCTGATGCCGCGTACCGGCTACGTGCACTCGGCCTACCAGGTCACCGACCTGGACGAGGTCGCGGCCAGCGGGGAGTATCTACGCCAGCGCGGCTACCGGCACGCCTGGGGCATCGGCCGGCACATCCAGGGCAGCCAGATCTTCGACTACTGGCGCGACCGCGACCGGCTCATGTTCGAGCACTACGCCGACGGCGACGTGTTCGACTGCACGGCCGAACCGGGCTGGGCGCCGCTGTCGGTCAGCGGCCTGTCCCAGTGGGGGCCGAAAGCCACCGCGGAGTTCACCGGCACCCGCGACCCCTCGGTCGCCGTGGCGGCGATCAAGGCGCTGCGCGACAAGGGCAACGAGATCGATCTCGCCGCCCTGCGCGGCCTGGTCAAGGCGATGAGC
>Ga0126374_10000219_pt1 | contig 12823 bp, 10 predicted proteins | sample PanSoiMetPlot_12_FD_89874 | JGI IMG/M metagenome (GOLD analysis project Ga0126374, IMG submission 89874) | Tropical forest soil microbial communities from Panama - MetaG Plot_12 | ecosystem: Environmental > Terrestrial > Soil > Tropical forest > Bulk soil | place: Panama | collected 2016-02-17
ATTTCAGCTCGTCTTCGTCGAGTTTCTGGCTGCCCTCGCCTTGTTTGAGTAACTGAATCGACGGCAGGCGGTAGTTGGTCGAGGTTTTCGCGAGCTTGGATTCCAGCTTCTTGGCCTTTTCTGGCTTCTCGGAATTCAGCATTAGGATCGGTGTCTTGTGGCCGGATTCGTTTACGGGCTCCTTTTCTTCTTCATCCTCGGCAAGGCCTTTTTTGTTTCGGAATATTTCGCTCACGTCTTCAAGGTGAATTGACTTAAGTTCCTCGGTCGGCTCGGCCTTGCCGACAATCTGCGTAGCTACTGGCTTACGACCGGCGATCTTTCTCTCTTCGACTTCGCGCCGCATGCGCTTGTCTTCGCGCTCGTCACGCCACGCGTGCCACCGCGCCTGTGCCCGCTGGAGGATACCAAGCTTCTCCATGCGCCCTATTGGCCCTTTGTCACTGTTCGCCCAAGCATGGGCACCGCTGAAGGAAAATCTCGTGGTCAGGAAAATCGCGGCTACGATGACCGCGATCTCGACGAGAAGAGCTCCGCTAAAATTGAAGCCGGAGCGCAGTGCGCGCGAAACCAGCGAGCCGAGCAGGCCGCCGGCCGGGAGCGCTCCTCGCACATCCGGAAAGTGAATGAGCGACAGCAGAGAAGGCAGCGACAACAGCAGCAGCACGTAGCCCACGACAGTCGCCGCCTGCGAATTGACGGGCCGGCTTCTGATCCATCGATATCCGAGCAACCCGACCGCGACAGGGAGTAAGAATGCGGCAAAGCCAAAGATCTGGAAAAGCACGTCCGACGAATATGCGCCTGCGGGTCCGATCCAGTTCTTCGCTGCATGCTCGCCATCCGCGGGCCCGCTGACGTTGAACGCCGCGTCTGCGGGATTGTAGGAAATCAGGGCCAGGCCCATCAAGACCGCCAAAACAACACACAAAAACCCGATCAGCTCATTCAGCCGCTTGTTTTCTGTAGGGGTTAGAAAGCACACAAAATTCTCCTCAGCTTTTTTGGGGAAGGCTGAGTGCCGCGAGGAGCGCGGCGCTGTTGCGCCCCTCAATTGGAGGAACGATGCCATGATACCAAAGACCTCGCTGCGCACAAGGCCTTCCTCGGCCGGGTTTCCAGGCAAGGCAGCCACATCCACCGGTCTAGGAGTGCGCCAATCCGACTGCCGCTACCCGGTTTGTTGGTTACTTTTCGGCTCGCAGAAACGGCGAGCTTGGCTTCCGCACGCCGAGAAAGGTCTTGCGGAGTGACACTGACCCCGACGGAAGGGGGGGTGTGCCGAGATGCAAAGCTGAAAATCTCCGAATTCAGCTTTCGTGTGGGTGGGCAAGATAGTGCTGCCTGAGCAGATCCTTTCCGTAGTCATTCCCGTTGGGCGTGCGCACCACGGTGTGAATGTGCTGTTGGGTTGGTTTCTTCGGATCGCTCGCAAACTTCGCTAGGTTCGCGGGACGTTGGTGGTCGAATTCGATGAGAATCACAGGGCTCTGGATCCGGTAGTAAAAGGGACTGTCGTCCAGCGTGCCGCCGATCCATGCAAACCAGGTGTTGTCGATGTGTTTGTCCACTTCGTTCATTTTCACGCGGGCGTGGCCTTCATCCATGTTGATGGTGTAAAGCTGCACCAACTCGCGGAGCCGGCGCCGGACTGGATCCATGAACTCGTTTGCGCGAATGCCCGCGTACTCGAGAACGATGTTGTCTTTGAAGGCCTCTCCTAGGTTGTTGTTGCCGGTTTTCGAGAAATTCAAAATGGCCTTCTGCTGCTGGGTATCCGACAGGGCTCGAACCATCTCGAGCCCGTCATTCTGTTCCTGCTGAAGAATCGTGATGCCTTTGTACTTTCCCGAAGTGGCTCGAACCGGCTCCGAGCCGAGAAACAGCGGCGTCATCACGACCTGATCGCCTAGAACGAAGTAATTCACGATCGCGTGATGACCGCTGAGCTGCCAACCCCATGGTTCGGTGGCGGAGGGCCGTCCCATGATTGTGATGAAGTACAGCCATTCGCCGAGGAATACGCGGTCGTCGGCGAGCTCCGCCAGCGTTTCATTCAAACGCATCACGTTGCGTGTAACTTCGAAGCCTCTTGCGCTTAGAGATGCTCGCATCAAGCCAAAGGCAAGGTCGCGCTGCGCGTCGGTCATTTCCTGAAAGCTGATACCCTGGCGCACGTAGAAATGCTGGTTCATCCACTTGCGCCATTGAACGTCGTCGACCGGGAACATTGCTCGGGCGAGCTGTACGGCGGTCAGCGAAGCGATGAGCTTTTCCGCGGCGTTCCGAACGGATTCGGTCGAGACGCCGGTCGGGCTGATCTCAAACAAGCCCGGCACGACCTCGCCGTTCGTCGTGACTCCCTTGAATGGCGCGGCGAGGCCTTCCCGCTCGTATTCTTCAGACCACTGGCGGAATTTTTCCGCGGTGCTGACGGGATTCTTGTCCTGTCCATAGGCACAGGGGAGCAGCACGAAGGCCGATACGAGGGATGAAAGAAACTCGCGGCGGGAAGCGCAGAACAAGTGAGCATGGCTGTCAACTGGGTGGTGCACCTTGTCGCACATTGTTTGCCTCGCGTTGAGGAAAGCGGGGCGAACGTAACATAGATAGGATCTTCAATCAATCGTTGCAGATTGTTATGAATTCTGATTGCCGGTGTCTCCGTGTATCGTTATGTCTCCGTGGCCGTCCTTATTTCTTACCCGACGAGCTTCGAGGCGAAGTACAGCACTGCGATCCCGACAACGATCCGGTAGACCGCAAACGGTCCAAACCCGCGCTTTCTAACCCAGGCCATGAACCATGCCACGCTTCCGTACGCAACGATAAAGGACACGACAAATCCGATCGCCAGGACAATCCATCCGTGAGAGTCGATACTTGACGCTGCGAAGGGGTTTCCGTCTTTGCCTCGGAGCGACTTGTAGAGCGTATAAACCGTCGCCATCGCCATCGTCGGCATGGACAAAAAGAAAGAAAACTCAAGCGCCGAGGCCCGTGACATTCCCGCGAGTTGGCCCGCCGCGATCGTGGACATCGAACGCGAGGTCCCCGGAAACACTGCCGACAAAATCTGGCAAGCGCCGATCCAGATAGCCTGTCCCAAGCTCATTTCCTCCATGTGCCAAGTGTGGATCAGTCCACCCGTTGATGCTTCGCCCGCGGCCTCCGCTTTCGCGTTCCTTGTGTCTACGAACCACATCACGATACCGCCAATGAGAAGCGACGATCCGATCACGTATGGGCTCTCCAGGTGCTTTCCGATTACTTTTACCAGCAGATACGAAGGGATGGCCGTCACTACGAAGGCCACCAGGACCAGGCTGAGCGGGTGGGTCCAAATCGTGCGGTCACCGCGTTCCCCCTTTGGGAACGTCGCTAGAAAGTTCGCAATCCGTTCACGGAAATAAATCGGCAGCGTCAGGATCGCGCCCAGTTGGATCACGATCGAGTACATCTTCCAGTAGCCACTGCTCAAATCAATATGCAGAAGGGCTTCGGAGAGTCGCAGGTGCGCGGTCGAACTCACAGGTATGAATTCCGTCAATCCCTCGACAATTCCTAGAATCACACTCAGAACGTAGTCGTTCACACATCCGCTCCGATTTTGTGCAAAGGATAAGCCGCTTGTCAGGCCTTCGGCTTCGGTCCAACTTTCTTGTCATTCCGAACGAAGTCCGCGGAGTGAGGAATCGGTCGTTTCTCTCATACCTGAGAGGGATTCCTCGCTTTCCGTGCCGGCGGCAGGCAGGCTCGGAATGACGCGAAAAAGCGCTCTATGAACCCTGATTCGTGGACGCCAGCCGCTTCCTCATTTCGTATGCGTCCACGCGGCCGAGATAATACCGTTTCAAGACTGCTTCCGTACGATAACCGTGATGTAGCCAGAAGGCAATGGCACGCTCATTGTCAACTGCCGTTTCGAGCAGCACCGAATGGACGCCGTGATATTGGAAATGTTTCTCCATCTCTGCGAGTAGAGAAGTACCGACACCTTCCCGGCGATGCTCTTCCGCAACGTCGAGTGTAATAATGTGAGCGAGCGGGGGATTGGCCTCGGCAAGGATAAATCCGGCCAGCTTTTTTCCTCCTTCCGCGACAAGGCAGTCCGCGGCCGGAAGATTCAAGAAGTATTGCAGAGAAAATTTGCTGTAGGAAATCCCCGGAGGGAAACACACCTGATCAAGCCTGTAGAGGGCGCCGAAGTCACGGGCCTCATATTGCCGAATCGCTATGGCCATCGTTGCGGCCAATGCTATCACGGCCTCTGCGCGTTCCCGTCCTCAAACCCATCCCTCGAAGGCTCTTGGCCCTTTTTGATAAGGGGTCCAGCGGCGCTGGACCCCTTATCTGGCAGTCTTACATCTTTACCGTGACTGTCTTCACCTCGGTATAGTTCGACAACGCATATTCGCCGAGTTCGCGGCCAATGCCCGACTGTTTGAAGCCGCCAAATGGCGCCCCAGCGTCGAACACGTCGTAGCAATTGACCCACACCGTGCCCGCGCGTACTCCATCCGCGATGGCATGGGCCTTGCTGATGTCCTTGGTCCATACCGCTGCCGCTAAACCGTACAGCGACTTGTTGGCGCGTTCTACGACCTCGTTGATGTCTTTGAACTTCATGATGGACATCACAGGCCCAAAGATTTCCTCTTGCGCGATCTTCATATTGTCTTGGACGTCGGCGAACACGGTCGGCTCAATAAAGTAGCCCTTGTCGCCCACTCGGTTTCCGCCCGCGAGCAGTTTAGCCTTCTGCTGCTTTCCGGACTCGATGTAGCTCATCACCTTGTTGAACTGGTCCTGATCGACCTGCGGGCCCTGCTCCGTCTTCTTGTCAAACGGATTGCCAACAGTGCGCTTCTTGGCGCGCTCGACGCTCTTTTCTACGAAGTGGTCGTAGGCCTTCTCCTCGACGTAGAGCCGCGAGCCCGCACAACAGCACTGGCCCTGGTTGAAGAACAGCGCAAAGTGGGCTCCTTCGATGGCCTCGTCCATGTCCGCATCGGCGAATACGATGTTCGGGCTCTTTCCGCCAAGCTCGAGCGTCACTCGCTTTAGGTTGGTGTCGGCCGCGGCCCTCATGATGAGGTGGCCCACTTCCGTCGAACCTGTGAACGCCACCTTGTCTACATCCATGTGGCGCGCGATTGCCGCTCCCGCCGTCGGTCCGTAGCCCGGCAACAGGTTTACGACGCCTTCGGGAAAACCGGCCTCCAAGAGCAGTTCGCCGACCCGAAGCGCCGTCAGGGGTGTCTGCTCGGCCGGTTTCAGGACCACGGTGCACCCTGCGGCGAGCGCCGGTCCCAGTTTCCACGCCTGCATCAACAAGGGAAAATTCCAGGGTATGATCTGGCCCACGACTCCCACCGGTTCGTGCTTGGTGTAGCAGAAATAGTTTCCCTGAACGGGAATCGTCTTTCCTTGAATCTTGTCGGCCCATCCCGCGTAATAGCGGTAACAGGCGATTGTGAGGGGCAGGTCCGCCGCGAGCGCGACGTGATACGGCTTACCGTTGTCGAGCGACTCGAGCTCCGCCAGTTCTTCCTTGTTCTTCTCGATGAGGTCGGCCAGTTTGTTCAGGAGCACGCCGCGCTGCGCTGCGCTCATCTTCCTTCGCCACGGCCCTTTTTCGAAGGCTGTGCGCGCCGCGGTTACGGCTTTGTCCACATCGGCGGCATCGGCTTCCGCCACCTGCACTAAGGTTTCCCCGGTTGAGGGGTTGATTGTCGGAAAGGTCTTTCCCGAAGTCGCTTCGACCCACTTGTTGTTGATCAGTAGTTTTGTTGCACTGATTTTCACCTTTGGCTCAATTGCGCTCGTCGCTGTTGCCATGTAAGCTCCTCCCTTACGTCGTTCCGAATGCTGCTTACGGTTTACCTTCTCGCGTGCCCTCGTTGTCGAAAGGCGCACCTTTGTGGTTCGCAAATAAGCCTATACCGCTGCGCTCGCGGAATCAAGAAAGCCGATTCCCAACATCGGTTTTCTGCATCTTACGGAAATGCGGGAGAGGGTTGGCTGATCGCAAGTTCAGTCGGCTTTTAAGCGGCTCGGTGCGAAACGACGACGTGCCGCGTTACCGCCACAGCCACCAGCAGAGCGCACAACAACAACAACGCCGCCAGAAAATACGGTGCGCCCGGCAAATGAACCGGTGCTCCGGGGGAAATAGCCGCTGAGAAGACTTGCGTAAACAGCAGCGGGCCCGCCATTCCCGTAAGGGCGCGCAGCGAGTTGATTGCGCCCTGCAATTTACCTTGCGACGACGCGTCTACCCTCTGCGACATCAGTGATTGCATTGCCGGTCCCGCCACTCCCCACAATGCAATGAACGGAATGGCCGCGATGGCTGCCCAGCCGCGCCAGGCCAGACCGAACCCAGCGAATCCCAGAACGCCATAAAACAATCCCGATGCCAGACTGAAGCGCTCGCCCAGCTTTTTTACATATGGCCCAACGAGACCGCCCGAGACGATCACCGCGCAAACGCCGACCACCGCTAGGGAAATTCCGACGCTCTTGGTGTTCCAACCGTATCGATACTCGGTGTACAGCACCCAGACGTTTTGCAGCGATTGGTGCGCCAGATAGTAGAGTGTAACGACGATGGACAAGCTCGCCAGTTCTGGATGTGAGCGCAGCAAAGTCAGCGATCCCAGCGGATTGGCCATGTGCCAGGCGGATCTCGCGCGCTTTTCTTTTGGAAGCGATTCGGGCAGTACAAACATTCCATACAGGAAGTTGGTCAGGCTGAGACACGCCGCTGCCCAAAACGGCGCGCGCAGATTATAGTGGCCCAGCATCCCGCCTACGGCCGGCCCAACTACGAATCCCACGCCGAACGCCGCTCCGAGCATCCCGAATTTTTTCGCCCGCTCGGCAGGCGGCGTGATGTCCGTTATGTATGCAAAGGCAGTCGAAACGTTCGAGGCGGTGATCCCCGAAATCACGCGGCCCACAAAGAGCCATTTCAACGAAGGAGCGAGTGCCATGAAAATGTAATCGAGGCCCAATCCCAGGCACGAAAGCAGGATGATGGGCCTCCGCCCAAAACGGTCGCTCCACGCTCCGAGCACCGGCAAGAAAATGAATTGCATCAAGTTCCAGACGAACCCAAAGTACCCGGTAACGTCCGATGCTCGAGCGATGTTTCCGCCCTCGAAGCGGATGATCAGGTTGGGCAGCACGGGTGCAATGATTCCGAAGGCCAGAAAATCGAGCATCACCGTTACGATGATGAAAACCATCGTCGCCCGTGACGTCCCGCCGTGGAGCGTGCCAGAGGCCGGAGGAGGGAATTGGTCAGAATTAGAAACTGCGTTCTCAACGTCTGCCATTAGCGTCTGATTTTAGCCTATTTGCGCATCCGTAAAGCGTACGACCTCGGTTCTAGGATGGTTTCACAATCGCCGACGATTGCACCGCGTCGAAGGCTTCCGTTCACTATTCGAGGGAGAGAGCATAGGGCGCGCGATCGCCGTCTATGTTGCGAGCCGGCGAGGAATGGACACTTACTTGGCACAGGGCGAAGGGAAATTCAAATGCGAGCGAAAGGAGGTTCAGGCCAGGGACCCCGTCTTCGGCGAACGGGTTCGATCGTTGCTGCCTCACTGCATGCAATTTGGCAAAGCGACGGAAGTCTGCTTCGCGTTTGTCTAAACCTCCAGGATCACCGGCAAGATCAGCGGCCGCTTGGACGTCTGTTTGTTGATGTACTTTTTTAAATCGATGCGGATTTTTTCCTTGATAACCGACCAGTCTGCGCGTTCTTCGAGGTTCGACGACTCTACCGTTCGTGCCACTACGTCTCGCGCACCGGCGAGAAACTCGTTGCCGTTCTCGCTCATCAAGCCGCGGGTGACAATTTCCGGCGATGACTCTATTTCCCCGGTATGTTTGTCAATCGCGATGATGGGGATCACAACACCTTCTTCCGATAGGTGCTTCCGATCGCGCACGACCATTTCTTCAATCTCCTCGAGCGAGCCGGAGTCCACTAGGACGCGTCCTGCCGTAACGGGTTCGCGCCGGAATACCCCATCTTCTGTAAACTCGATGCACTTTCCGTTCTCCAACAGGAGAATTTCTCCGCTGACACAACCCAGCTGGTGCGCGAGAGCGGCGTGACGGAACAAGTGGCGGTACTCCCCGTGCACCGGCACGAAGTACTTCGGTTTCACCAGCCGCAAAAGCAATTTCTGTTCTTCCTGGCTTGCGTGTCCGCTGACGTGAATCGTCCCCCCGGAGTTGTCGTAATACACCAACGCACGACGGCGGAACATATGATCCAGCATGCGGAAAATCGCTTTCTCGTTACCGGGAATGATTCTGGCCGACAGAATTACCGTGTCGTTTTCTTCGATGGTCACGAGGCGGTGGTTGTCAACCGCGATTCGCGACATCGACGACATGGGTTCCGCTTGCGAACCGCTTACGAGCAGCAACAGCTTCTTCGGATCGAATCCACGGATATCCTGCGGCCGCACCACCATACCATCCGGGATCCTCAGATAGCCTAGGTCGTGCGCAATCTCGACGTTGTCGACCATGCTGCGCCCGACAAACCCAACCTTTCGTGCTACTCGCTCCGCGATGTCGATTACCTGCTGGATACGGTGAATGGACGACGCAAAGCAGGACAGCACGACGCGCCGCGGAGCGAGCCGCGTCAACTCTTCGATCCGCGGAACCACGGCCCTTTCCGACGGGGTGAACCCTGGCCGCTCGACGTTTGTGGAGTCACTGAACATCGCCAGCACGCCCTCATTTCCGTATCGCGCGAACGCGTGTAGGTCGAACGGGGCGTCGTCTACTGGCGTCTGATCGATTTTGAAATCGCCGGTATGGATGATCACGCCCAGAGGAGTTCGGATCGCGAGGGCGACACAATCAATCGTGCTGTGCGTCACGGGAATAAACTCAATCTCGTAGGGACCGATCTCGACCAGACGTCCGGGTGTGACCTCGAACAACTTTGCCATTTCCAGGAGGCCGGCTTCTTCGAGACGCTTCTTCGCGAGCGCGAGCGTGAACCGCGTTCCATAAATCGGAACATTCAGATCACGTAATATATACGGAAGCGCCCCGATGTGATCTTCGTGGCCGTGAGTCAACACGATTGCCCTGACATGGTCGCTGTTCTGCTTCAGATAGGCGATGTCCGGAATCACCAGATCAACACCGAGCAATTCGGATTCCGGGAACATCATCCCGGCGTCGACAACGATGATGTCGTCGCCGTAACGGAACACCATCATGTTCATTCCGAATTCGCCGAGACCGCCGAGGGGAATCGCGGTGAGTGTCTGCGTAGGCTTGCTCAAGAAGTCTTTCTCTCCACTGGGTGAACCTAAAATCCTATCACACTGGTGCGAACTTTCTTGACCGTTACCGCCTCGCTGGCCCTTTGCCGCGTTATGATCGCCGCACTGGTTTCGAGCGCGGTATTACTTCGCAACGCAATGCCTGCGGGGCGCATTCCACCCGCCAGCGCGCCGCTTCTCCGTGGCCTTCACAGATTTCAGGGAACCGTTTGGGGGAGCCTCGTATTCCAATTTTGGGGAAAGCGCAAATTATGAAGCGCATTTCGGCTCCGTTGGCTCTCGTTAGTTGTTGCACTTTTATAATGTCCTGTACCGGGTCTGCCCTGGCGCGCAGCAACTCTCGCAGACGGACAAGGACAAGGCCCTGCAGCTCCTCGAATCCACAAGGAAAGATGTCCTCGATGCGACCAAGGGTCTTTCCGATGCGCAGTGGAATTTCAAGATCGTTCCGGACCGCTGGTCGGCTGCGGAGTGTATAGAACACACCGCTGCGGCGGAGGATTATATCCCGGGGGATGATCATCGAGAAAGTGATGGCCGCTCCGGCCGCCCCCAACCGCGACGTCGCTAAGATCGATGCTGGCATCATTGCCAACGTTCCAGAACCGTAGCAACAAGGTCCAAGCTCCCGAAGCATTGAAGCCTACCAACCGGTTCGGCTCCCCGCAGGGCTCGATCGACCACTTCGTTGAGAGCCGAGCCAAAACCGAGGATTTTCTCAAGACCACGCCGGGCCTTCAGGATCATGCCGTCGAAAGTCCCGCTGGAGGCAAGTGGGACGCGCAGCTAATGGTTGCGGCCGCCAAAAAAAAGATGCGCAATTGAAACCAGCACCACTGCTCCGACCGTCGCGGCTGCGAGTGAAATCAGAAAAGTATTCTCGTGAACGATGCCCAGCTTCGTGAAGATCCAGCCGCCGACCACCGACCCGATCAATCCCAGGAGAGTGTCCCCGATGCAACCAAAGCCCCGGCCGCGGGCAAGCTTTCCTGCAAGCCATCCGGCGATCAACCCGAGAATGATCCAGCCGAGCAGGGTGCGACCCGGACCAACTTGAATGTACACGTCCGTCTCGCGCGCGGTCGCTTGCGCCGCCAAGTTCATCAGTAAAGTGATCACGGAATCCCCCAGTCATCCCGCTGCGGGTTGTTGCTGCGTCATGCAATGCAACGTCCCAAGCCCCAGCACCAGGTCGCGACAGTGTATCCCGATCACTTCGCGGTCCGGAAACAATTTTCTCAACGTATTTAGTGCTACCGGATCGTTGGAATCATTAAACGTTGGGGCAATCACAACTCCATTCGCGATATAGAAATTCGCGTAGCTCGCCGGCAATCGTTGGCCGTCAAAATACACGGGCTTTGGCATGGGCAGCGTTTCGACGTGCAGCGGATGTCCGTCCTGGTCTTTCATCCCGCGCAGACGCGCTAGGTTTTCCTGCAGGGCCGAATAGTTTTGGTCGCTTCGGTTCTCTTCCACAATTGTCACCACGGTGGTTTCATTCACAAATCGAGTCAAGTCATCCACGTGGCCGTGCGTGTCGTCGCCCGCAATTCCGTTCCCTAGCCACAGCACATTCGTTACACCGAGATACTCGCGGAAAACTTCCGCGTAATCGTCCTTGGTGAGTCCTGGGTTTCTTTCCTGGGTCTGGCTTTGCAAACATTCTTCGGTCGTCAGAAGAGTCCCGCGTCCGTTCACGTCAATCGAGCCGCCTTCGAGCACAACTCGCCGGCCATGACGCATGGGAAAGAAAAGCGGCTGTTTGAGTCGCGCGTTTGCCTTGCGCACCACGGCTGCATCCTTCTTATGGTTCTCGTATTTCGCCCATCCATTGAAAACGAAGTTGTTGTAGGCTACCTCGCCCGCCGCGTTCTTTATACAGATCGGCCCGGAATCCCGCATCCAACCGCGATCCGTGGGCACGCGGAGGAAATCCACCGCCTCCAGCTCCGCGCCTGCCTTTGTTAGAATCGCGCGAACGCGTGTCTCGGCTACGCGGTTTTCCACCAGCAAGAACACCCGTTCGACCTGCGACAGCACTCGCACGATCTCCGAAAAAGCCCACGGAATCGGCGCGAACTTGCCTGGCCAGTCCGTCAGCTCGTGCGGCCAGCCAAGCCACGTGGCTTCATGCTTCTCCCATTCCGCCGGCATTCGGAATCCTAGTCTGCCAGGGGTTTTGTTTTCGGGGTTTGTGCTCATAAAAACAGATCAACGTTCGTTTGAAGCGGTAACGATTTGAGATAGCAGAGAGCTAGAACGAGCGCAGGCGTTTGACAAAAGCTCAGCCCGAAATCCCATGTTTACTTCCGGACTTCCTCTTTTCCCCACCGCTCCAGCAGCGGCCCGAACGCATCAATTCGTCGATCGCGAAAAAACGGCCAATTGCGCCGCACGTCTTCGCTCCGCGATGGGTCGCACTCCGTCACAAGAATCTCTTCTTTGTCGTTCGAGCCCTCCGCGAGAAACTGGCCCGACGGATCAGCAACAAATGAATTTCCCCAGAACTCCAATCCCGGATCGCCTTTTTCCGGCTTTCCCTCAAACCCTACACGATTGACTACGGCGACGTAGAGTCCATTCGCTACCGCATGCGCCCTCTGAATCGTTTTCCACGAATCCAATTGCGCCGCACCAACTTCGGCCTTCTCGTGCGGATGCCACCCAATGCTCGTCGGATAAAAAATCACCTGAGCCCCCTGCATTGCGGTGATGCGCGAGCCTTCCGGATACCACTGATCCCAGCAAATCTGCACGCCGATGCGGGCGTATTTCGTATCAAAACTCAAGAAGCCCAGATCGCCTGGCGTAAAATAAAACTTTTCGTAATACAGTGGATCATCCGGAATATGCATTTTCCGGTATTTGCCCAGGTACGATCCGTCGGCGTCCAGAATCGCACAAGTGTTGTGGTAAACGCCTGCCGCGCGCCGTTCGAACAACGAGACCACCAAAGCGACCTTCCTATCTTTCGCCACCTTCGCCAGCCGGTCTGTCGTCGGCCCCGGTACCGGTTCAGCAAGATCAAAAAGTGCGGCGTCTTCCGTTCGGCAAAAATATTCCCCTGCAAATAATTCATGAAGGCACACAATCTGCGCTCCCCGCGCAGCCGCCTCGCGAATTCTGCCCTCAGCCCGCGTCAAGTTATCGTCCTTATCCGTCGTGCAGCGCATCTGCACAAGACCCACCGTGAATTTGTCAGCCATTCCGCCAATCCTCTTTCAGTCCGCTTTCTGTCCGCGTGTTCCGTGCCTATCTTTGAGTTCCAACTGGCGTCTTGAATTCTACTTTCCTTCTTCACTTGTTTGTACTATCAATTCCTTTCGCATTACAATCCTTCCGCCGCTCTAGAAAAAGTCTTGGGCCAATTGTTACGCGCCGTTAACCTTAGCCCGTCAGGAGACTCGATGGCTAAAAACTCCAGCAAGACTGCTACCGGTCGCGTCCTCCACGATCCCGTCAAAGACAAGCTCCGCCCGATCTACCCGCTC
>Ga0126374_10000221_pt1 | contig 12804 bp, 10 predicted proteins | sample PanSoiMetPlot_12_FD_89874 | JGI IMG/M metagenome (GOLD analysis project Ga0126374, IMG submission 89874) | Tropical forest soil microbial communities from Panama - MetaG Plot_12 | ecosystem: Environmental > Terrestrial > Soil > Tropical forest > Bulk soil | place: Panama | collected 2016-02-17
GCGACTTCAGTAAGCCGAGGGCCGCACCTTCTTCAGCGATTGCAACCGCGAAGTCGTACCAGCTCGCAACGCCAGAGTCGCACCAGTGATAGGTGCCGGCGACCCGCAGGCCACCGAGAGCCCACAGCACGCGCGCCAACCCCGAGCCACAAGTCGGTGCTCCGATCTGATCGCGCACTATTCGCAGCTGCTGTCTCTCGGCCATCAAGCCCAGCATGCGGTTGACGAAATTGCGGCCGGTCGCGGTATACAGCCAGGAAGCGCGCACCACGGTGCTTTGACGTGGACACACGCGTGCGATGGCGAGCTCTCCCTCCAGCTTGGTTGCGCCGTAGGCATTGAGAGGTTTCGCAGTAGCCGCCGGTGCGTACGCCGTCGACTGACGGCCGTCGAAAATATAGTCGCTCGAGACGTGAATCAGCCACGCGGCGTGGCGCAGGCAAGCGGTTGCCAGCACTGCGGGTCCGAGGCTATTGACGCGACGGGCAGCCTCGAGCTGGCTTTCCGCCGCATCCACCGCGGTGAAAGCGGCCGCGTTGATCACGAGCTGCGGCTGGAAGTCCGCAAACACCCGCTCGACGGCCGCCGGTTCGGCAATGTCCAGGGCCGCGTGAGCTAGCGCCCGAACTGTCATGTCCGGCTGCGTGGTGGCGTTCAGCGCAGCTCCGAGCTGGCCGCCGGACCCGGTAATCAACACCCTCACGTAAAAGTCTCCGCCTCTCCCAGGGGTCTACCCAGCCGGTCTTTCGCGGAAAGAATCGGTTCAGTACCCGCGGGCAACGGCCAGCTGATTGCAAGCTCAGGATCGTTCCAGGCCAGGGTGCGCTCACAGTCCGGCTGCCAGAAATCTGTCACCTTGTACTGAACGCAGGTGTCGTCCGCCAATGCCAGCAGTCCGTGAGCAAAGCCGGGCGGCACCCACAAGGACCTGTGGCATGAAGCCTGCAGGCGCAGCGAGGCGCTCGTGCCGAACGCCGCCGACGAGCGCCGCAGATCCACAACTACATCGAAGATTTCGCCACTGAGCACGCGGATCAGTTTTCCCTGCGCTCGCGGAAGCTGGTAGTGAAGGCCGCGCAGCACGAAGCGCTGCGAGATGCTCACATTCTCCTGTTTGAACATCGCCGGTAGGTCCAGTGCCGCATAGGCGCGCGCATTCCAGCTTTCGAAAAATGCGCCGCGCGCGTCACGGAAGATCTCCGGCTCGATGAGCAAGGGTCCCCGCAAAGCGAGCGGTGTGACTTTCATCGATCCACGGTCTCGTTCAGCACGTCTCTGAGGTAATTGCCGTAACCGGCCTTCCCCAGACCATCCGCGAGCCGCTCGAGCTGGGTGCGGTCGATATAGCCCAGGCGGTAGGCAATCTCCTCGGGACAGGAGATCTTCAGTCCCTGCCTCAGCTCGATGGTTTCGACGAAGTTCGCAGCCGCAAGCATCGCGGCGTGCGTCCCGGTGTCGAGCCAGGCCACGCCGCGGCCGAGCCGCTGCACACGCAACTCCCCACGGTCGAGGTAGTTTCGATTCACATCGGTGATCTCGAGCTCCTTGCGAGCGGAAGGAACGAGGCGCTGCGCAATCTGCACGCAACGCGCGTCGAAATAGTAGAGTCCGGTTACGGCAAAGCGCGAGCGTGGAATGCGTGGCTTCTCCTCGATCGCAATCGCCCGCCCGGCCGCATCGAACTCCACGACTCCATAGCGCTCCGGATCGCGCACAAAGTACGCGAACACAGTTGCGCCGTGGTCATGTGCAGCCGCCTGGCGCAGCTGCTCCGGCAGGCCGTGACCGTAGAAGAAATTGTCTCCCAGGATCAGGCTGACTGGCTGTCCGTCGATGAAATCCTCTGCGATGAGCAGCGCCTCAGCGATGCCGCGCGGCTGCGGCTGGACCGCATACCGCATACGTATCCCCCATTGGGATCCGTCCCCGAGCAGCCGCTCGAACAAAGTGCGGTCCTCGGGTGTCGAGATGAGCAGCAGGTCGCGGATGCCGCCCAGCATCAGAGTCGCGACCGGATAATAGACCAGGGGTTTGTCGTAGAGCGGCAGGAGTTGCTTGGAAATCGCCCGCGTCACCGGGTACAGGCGCGTACCGGATCCGCCAGCCAGGACGATTCCTTTGGTTATCACGCTACCAGTTGCGCGCCGCAGCTACAGCACGCCGCGAACCGTGAAGATCAGCAAAGTGCATAGGGTGGAAAACTGCAGCACGCGGCGACTGGACTTGCCCGCCGTGCTGCCGACGAGAATCTCGCAGGCGTACATGAGCACTGTCGCGAACAGCACCGCTTCGACCACCTTGCGCGAATTGGCATCGATGCTGCCGCAAACCAACAGTGCGAGCGCACCGCAGACGATCAGGTAATCGGTGGGCGTGGTCCCTAAACGCCGCTCGGTGCTGAAACACACATACAACACGACGGCCGCCGCCAGTACCACAATCATCACGGTCGTCAGCGACTCTGCATTGGGGGGAATTTCTCCCGGATAGCTGATGAGCAGATACGCCGGGATGATGGCGGTCGCATAGAAAGCGACGCGCAGCAGCGCGGGATTCACCAGCTTGGAGCTGAACAAATAGATCGCAGGCACCACGCTCAGCAGTGCCGCGGCGGCCGCAACATCCGAAGGGATGCGTGTGGCCAACAGGGCATTCAACATCATCATGGCAGGTGTGATGGCCGCGATGACCAGCAGTGGGCCGTTGACAAGCCACTTGCTGGCCTTCAGCGCCGTCATGGTCTGGGTGAGCGCCGATCCCAGGCCGTGGGCGCGCGCTACGCGCCAGCCGCGGCGCTCTGCCACGGCGAGCACCGCGAACAGAGTCACGATGATCGCCGCATACCACAGAGCAACCGTGGTATCGCTTTCGTAGCGCATGAGCACGGCGCTCACCACCAGCGCGGCCTGAATGGAGTAGATGATCACCACCGTCTCGTAGTGATCAAACCCCATCAGCAGCAGCCGATGATGTACATGGTTGCTGGTGGCCTTGAACCAGTTCATGCCAGCGCTGATGCGCTGATAGAGCACGAACAGGATGTCCGCGATCGGCACGCCGAGTATCAACAACGGCAGCGCGGCGCTCACTGCCGTGTTGGCGATCTGCGTGAGATACACGACCAGGAACGCAAGTATGAATCCCAGCACCTGGCTGCCGCTGTCTCCCATGAACACGTACGCCGGGTGGCTGTTGTACCGCAGGAATCCCAGTATTCCGCCGATGGTGGCGAGCGCTATGCTCAGGATGAGTGCACTGCCCGAAATGTTGCCCAGAGTGGCCAGAGCGATCAGGCTCAGAATCGATTCGCCGCCAGCAAGCCCGTCGAGTCCGTCCGAGTGGTTGATCGCGTTGATGACCCCGACGATCGCGAATATCGTGAATGGCTTGCCGATCACGGGCGGCAGGGCGCCGTCGACGAATGGCATGCGCGACACCCACAGGTCGCCGTAGTAGACGACCACCGCTGCGGCGGCAAGTTGGCCGAGGAACTTCGGCCAGTGCCCGATTGTCCGCGCATCATCCCAGATGCCAAACACAAACAGCGTGACGCTGCCGATCAGCAGCGACTGCACCACGGGGTCGGCCCTGAAGAAGAGTAGCACCGGCACGAGACTGCCGAGCGTGATCCCCCAGCCGCCGATCCGGGGAATCGGCACCGTGTGGACTTTCCGCGGGTCCGGCATATCGACCAGGCCGAGGCGCGGGGCAAACCGCCGTACCAGCGCGATGACCAACATGCTGACCGCAACCGCAAGAGTGAGCTGGAAGAAGGAATTCATGTCAGTTCGGCAGGTAGTTCGCCAGCGCCGGTCGCACCGTGGTGACGAACTGCGCGAGCCGTGCATCGGCAGCGGCAGGTGCCTCGCTCTGCCGCAGTGGCGTGATGAGCCGCACGAGTGCGCCGTCGCTGCGATTGCGTAGCAATGCGTCCTCGAACAGGTACCACTTCACCAGGTACTCACTGGTGATATTGCGTCCGCGCTCCTGAAACCAGTAGTAGACGAGCTGTCGCTCCGAGCCATGCTCCACCAGCGCACGGTTGACGCGCAGCGCAGTGCCATTGCTGCCGGCGCCCGGAACCTCGCGCCGCCCGAAATCCAGGATGTCCCAGCCACCGCCCGGCAGGCACGAGCGCGGCGAGTGCGCCGATTGGCCGCCGCGCTGCGAAGCGTAGTAGGCGACGTAGAGGTTCACCGGCGCTATGCCCCCCGTCGGCTCGCCTGCGGCGTCACTGCGCACGAAATCGGCGAGCACGTAGTCGTCGAGCCTCAGGGTATCGAGATAAATCACGTCCAGGGTCGTACGTCGCCCGTGCCACTCTCCGACCCGCAGGGGAAACTCGGCAAAACTCTCCCGTTTGGGCCGCAGCTCCGGACGCTGCTGCAGCGCGCGAGCCGGCAGCACCGCCGCGAGCAGGACGAGCAGCACCGCCACTGCGGGCTTACCCACCTCGCGCGGACGCGCCGCCGGAGCTGCCGTCAATGCCGGCGCAAGCTCGGGAGTGAGCACCGTGCGCAACGAGCGCCGATCGCCACTCAGGCGCAGCATTGCCCACGCCTCTGCCAGCAGCACGAGCAGGCAGATCATGAAAATGACCCAGCCTTCGAACCAGTGCAGGAATCCCTGCGCCTGCTCGATGCCGAAGCGATCGACCAATATGCCGATCACGCCGACCCGGAAGCTGTTCATCACCGCGGTGATCGGAATGGTCGACAGAAACAGACACCAGCGCATCCAGGTCTTGCCCTTGAAGAGATACGCGATGATCACGCCGAGCGTCATCAGGGGAAACAGATAGTTCAAGCCGCTGCAGGCTTCGGCAACCTGCAGCTTGTAGTTTCCCAGGTCGATCACGTTGCCCTCCAGAAACACGCTGACCCCGAAGAGACGCATGAGGGCCACGCCGAGCTGGGATGACAGCAGCTGCAACTCGAGCGACAAATTGTTGTAGAAGAATCGCGGTACCGGGTTCATCAGAAAGAGCAGCGCGATGGGAGCCAGCGCCACCTTGAATGCTTCCCAGCCCATCACTCCGAGGACGCACCCGGCAATGACGATCACCAGCGCGTACGCATCCAGCGTGGTGATCGAGCCGAGCCTGCCGAGAAAGTAGAGCGCAAGCCCGACGAGCGCGAGTGCCACACCGCTCCAGGAGGTACGCCAGCTCAGCTGCGCAAAGCGCGCACGCTGCCGCCACAGCAGGTAGGCGCTGATGAGTGGAATCACGAAGCCATGACTGTACTCAGCGCGCTGCCAGAACCCGTAGAGATAGCTGAAGGTGCCGCGGAACAGCAGCACCACCACCGCGGCAGCCATGGCCAGCACCACGAGCTGCGGGGCGCGCAGCGCCAGCGAAGGGTTGCTGAGATCCCTCATGCGAACTGGCAAGGCACGTTGCAGCACGCGGGTCACCCTCGCAGCTTGCTCAGCTCGCGCGCACCGCGGCCCGAGCTACTGCCGGTGCCACGGGAAGCTCGGGGGTCAGCACCGTGCGCAGCGAGCGCCGATCGCCCGTCAGGCGCAGCAATGCCCACGCCTCGGCGAACAGCACCAGCAGGCAGCCGATGAAGATGACCCAGCCTTCGAGCCAGGGCAGAACCCCCTCCGCCTGCTGAATGCCGAAGCGACCAACCAATATGCCGATCACGCCGACCCGCAAGCTGTTCATCACGACCGTGATCGGGATGGTCGACAGAAACAGACACCAGCGCATCCAGGCTTTGGTCCTGAAGAGATAGGCGATGATCACGCCGAGCGTCATCAGCGGAAACAGATAGTGCAGACCGCTGCTCGCGGCGACGAGCTGCAGTTTGTAGTTACCCAGGTCGATCACGTTGCCATCGAGAAGCACGCTGACACCGAAGAGACGCATCAGGGCCACGCCGAGCTGGGATGACAGCAACTGCAACTCGAGCGCCAGATCGTTGTAGAAGGACTGCGGGACCGGGTTCATCAGAAAAAGCAGCGCAATGGGAACCAGCGCTACTTTGAATGCTTCCCGGCCCATCACTCCGAGGACGCATCCGCCAATGACGATCACCAGCGCGTATGCATCCAGCGTGGTGATCGAGCCCAGCCGCCCGAGAAGGTAGATCGACAGCCCGACGAGCGCGAGCGCCACGCCGCTCCAGGAGGTGCGCCAGCTCAGCTGCGCAAACCGCGCACGCTGGCGCCACAACAGGTAGGCGCTGATGAGTGGAATCACGAAGCCATGGCTGTACTCACTGCGCTGCCACTGCCCATAGAGATAGCCGAAGGTACCCTGGAACACCAACACCACCGCGGTGGCGGCAAGAATCAGCAGCCAGGGGTTCTTTACAAATTGCCACGCAAACGACTGCAGCTCGTCAAAGGCGCGTTGCAGCACGGCATCGCGCTCCCAGTTGGCGAGCGCATAGGCGCGCCCGGACGCACCGAGCTGCTGCCGCAGCGCTGCGTTGTTGAGCAGCCGGCGCAGGGCACTTTCCAGAGCCTGCCCGTCACCCGGCGGAACCACGATGCCGCCCTCACGCGCGATGCGCGCGACATCTGACCCGGCGGCCGCCGTGGCGACCACCGGGCGTCCGCTCGCCATGATCCCGGTGAGCTTGGACGGCATCACCAGATCCTCGGCCGCAGCGCGTTGTGGCAGCAGATGCACCTCGGCAAGGTTCAGCAGCTCGTTGAGGCGCGCGAGCGGCTGCAGCGGGACGAATCTGACGTTGGCGAGGTCCGCTGCGGCCGCCTCCAGCTGCTGCCGGACCGCGCCGTCCCCGCACAGCAGGAACAACACATTCGGGTCCTCGAAGCGCCGCGCGACCTCGAGAATGATCTCCAGGCCCTGCTTCTCACCCATGTTTCCGGAGTAAAGCAGCACACGCGCGTCGGCGCCGATACCGAGGTCGGCGCGCAGCGTGCCGGCTTCTTCACGAGGATGGATCAGGGATACATCGACCCAGTTGGGGAACAGGAATGCACGCCGTCGATCCACGCCTTTATCCAACAGTCGCGCCAGCATGCGCTCGGAGATATTGGACACGCGATCGAAGCTGCGCATCAGCGCTCGCTCCGCAGCGAGGATCGCGCGTCGCAGCGCACCGGCGCGTATCAGGCCCAGCTCGAAGGCCGCATCCACCTCGAAGTCCTGCACGTGCAGCCAGGCCTGCGCACCACAGAGCTTCGCAGCCAACCACGCACCCGGAGCGGCGCCGAGAGGCGGCTCAACCACGAGTACCACGTGCGGTCGCCAGCTCACCGCCAGCCATAACAACAGCGGCAAGCTGGAAAGCGCAAATGACAACAGATGCAATATGCGCGTGAGGCCGCGCGGTTGTCGCGGTACCCACAGCGGACAACGATAGACCTCAACCCCGGCGACGCGCTCCTTGCGGTAGCGCAGCGCGGAGTAGCCGTTGGCAACGCTCCATGCTGGATAGTAGGGCGGTGCGGTGACAACACGTACGGTGAGTTGCTTTTCGGTCGTCAACCATTCCGTCATCTCGCTGACATATTTCCCTATCCCTGTGAGCTCTGGTGCATAATTCAACGCGACGACGAGCAACCGCCTCGAATCGTTTTTCTTCATCCGCAACCCTGCCGAAGCCGCGTACTCATTCTCGGGGCGGTCACAATAGGGCAGTAATGTGACAGTCAGGTATCTCAGCCGCGATAGGACGGCCGTGTGACAGTCAGATATCTGCACGTCCTACATTCGCTCAATCCTGAGCATGGAGGTCCTCCGCACGGAGTGAAGCAACTCGCATCCGCGGCGATCCGGCTGCAGCAAGAGGTCGAGGTTGTCACCCTGGACGGTCCGGCCAACCCCTGGCAGCGGGATTGGCCGTGCCCGGTCCATAGTCTCGGTCCGGGGGCCTTGAGGTATGGCTATACCCCGCGATATGCGCCCTGGCTGCGGGCAAACCTCGCGCGCTTCGACGCGGTGGTGGTGAATGGCCTGTGGCAGTACCACGGCCTGGCGACCTGGAGGATCCTGCGCCAATCAGCGGTTCCCTACTACGTCTTCACCCATGGGATGCTCGATCCCTGGTTCAAGCGGCGCTATCCGCTCAAGCATCTAAAGAAGCTGCTGTACTGGCCATGGGCGGAATATCGCGTGCTGCGCGACGCACATGGCGTGCTGTTCACGTCGGAAGAGGAAAGGCTGCTCGCCCGGCAGAGCTTCGCGCTCTACCGCGCCCGGGAGATCGTCCTCAACTATGGCACCCCGGGGCTCAGCGGCGACGCACAGGCGCAGCGCAGCCTGTTCCTGCAACGTTTCCCGCACCTGCGCGGCAAGCGCTGCTTCCTTTTCCTGAGCCGCATTCACCCGAAGAAGGGCTGCGATCTGCTCATCGAGGCATTCGCACCGCTGTTGCGCGCCGATCCTGCGCTGCAGCTGGTGATCGCCGGTCCGGACAAATCCGGCCTGCAGCCACAGCTGGAAAGGCGTGCGCAGCGGCTTGGCGTCTCCCAATCGATCACCTGGACCGGCTGGCTGAACGACGATGTCAAGGCTGGCGCGTTTCGGGCAGCCGAAGCCTTCGTGCTGCCTTCACACCAGGAGAACTTCGGCATGGTGGTCGCCGAAGCCCTGTCCGCTCAACTGCCGGTGTTGATTTCCAATAAGGTGAACATCTGGCGGGAAATCGCGGCCGATGAGGCCGGCCTGGTCGCCGAGGACACCCTGCAGGGCACGCGGCAGATGCTGCAGCAGTGGCTCGCACTGAGTGACGAGGAGCGGCGGGCCAAGGCCCGCGCTGCGGGTGAGTGCTTCCGCCAGCGCTTTCACATCGACAGCGGTGCCTGCAACATTCTGCAGCTGTTCGCTCAACATGCCAGCAAGCCCGAGCAGAGCTGCGCCGCATGAACCACGCGTTTGTCGATCCGTACCTGCTGCCGCAGACTTCGGCGCGCAACCGCATCGCCCGTGCGTTGTGGCACATCGTCTATGCGCTGCTGTTTCGGCCGACGCCCCGTCCCTTGCACGCCTGGCGGGCCTTTCTGCTGCGCTGTTTCGGCGCGCAGCTCGGCCCGCACTGCCGCATCTACGCCAAGTGCGAGATCTGGGCGCCGTGGAATCTCCATTGCGATGACTGCGCGGTGATTGGCAACGGCGCCGTCATCTACAATCCGGCGCGCGTGCACCTCGGCTCGCACGCCACCGTGTCGCAGCAGGCCTACCTGTGTGGCGCGACGCACGATTTGGACGATCCCGCCTTCCCGATGATCTGGGCCCCCATCTCCATCGGCCCCTACGCGTGGATATGTGCACGCGCGACCGTACTTCCGGGTGTGTTCGTGCACGAGGGTGCGGTACTCGGTCTCGGAGCTGTCACCAGCAAAGACCTCGAGGCGTGGCAGGTGTACGGCGGCATCCCGGCGCGGCGCATCCGTCAACGCAGGCGTCATGCAACGAGCGCAAGGTTGCCGTCACCGACGCCTTGACTCGGCTCAGCCGCACGCGGCGTCATCATTCTGTAACGCCTACTTCAGTATCGTTAGCGGTTTCGGGCTGCGCCGCCGCCCGGCCTGGCGGCGACGTTCCAACACAAACACATAATAGATGAGGGACAAAACTGCACTGATCTGCGGCATCTCCGGCCAGGACGGTGCGTACCTCGCCCGGCTCCTGCTCGACAAAGGTTACCGCGTGTGCGGCACCTCGCGCGACGCACAGATGTCCAGCTTCCACAATCTGGTCAGGCTCGGCATCAAGGATCGAGTGCAGCTGCTCTCGATGGTCGGCACGGACTTCCGCAGCGTGCTCAACGTGGTCACTAAGGTCCGGCCCGATGAGATCTACAACCTGGCGGGGCAAAGCTCGGTGGGCCTCTCCTTCGAGCAGCCGATGGAGACTCTCGAGAGCATCGCCACAGGCACTTTAAACCTGCTCGAGGTGCTGCGCTTCATCGGCAGTCCGATGCGCCTTTACAACGCAAGCTCGAGTGAATGCTTCGGCGCCACCGGAGATCGGGCGGCGGACGAGACGACGCCGTTTCATCCGCGCAGTCCATATGCCGTAGCCAAGGCTGCGGGCTTCTGGGCGGTCGCGAACTATCGTGAGGCCTATGGGCTGCATGCCTGCTCCGGACTGCTGTTCAACCATGAGTCGCCATTGCGGCCGGAGCGCTTCGTCACGCAGAAGATCGTGAGCGCAGCGTGTCGCATCGCCGGCGGAGACCGCCGTCCCCTGCATCTCGGCAATCTCGCTATTCATCGCGACTGGGGTTGGGCGCCGGAGTTCGTCGAGGCGATGCACCGCATATTGCAGCGCGATGAGCCCGAAGACTTCGTGGTGGCGACCGGAAGCACTTTCTCGCTGCAGCAGTTCGCCGCGGCTGCCTTTGAGGCGGTGGAGCTCGATTGGCGCGAGTGGGTTACCACGGATCCCGCACTGCATCGACCCAGCGATCTGACAGCGAACCGGGGAAACCCGGCGAAGGCAGAGCGGCTGCTGGGATGGAAAGCGTGCCTCACGATGCCCGAGATAGTCACCGAGATGGTCCGCGCCGCCTCGAGCCACTCTGCGGCAGGCTGAATGCACATCTGCTTCCTCAGCAGCAGCTTCGAGCCGGGCCGGGATGGTGTCGGCGACTACACGCGTGACCTGGCGGCGAGCTGCACTGCCCAGGGATGGAGTGCGCGGCTGCTCGCGCTCAATGACCCTCATGTCGCGGTTCCTCTCGGCGAGACCCAGACGGCGCGCGGAATCGCACTGCAGACGTTGCGTCTGCCGGCTTCGATGCCGTGGCGCGAGAGAATCTTGTCGGCGCGTGACTTTCTGGAGCAACAGCCCACGGACTGGGTGAGTCTGCAGTTCGTGTGTTACGGCTTCCACCCGAAGGGCCTGGTCATCGGCCTGGAACGGCAGCTCATGCCCTTGATCGGCGACCGGCGTCTGCAGGTCATGCTGCACGAGCTCTGGATAGGAGCCAGTCGGGGCGCCGGCCTGCGTCAGCAGATGGTCGGCTCGATGCAGCGATGGGCGGTTCGCTCCCTCATCGCCAGGCTGAATCCAGCGGTGGTTCATACGAGCAACAGCGGCTATCTGCACCTCTTGGGGAAAGCTGGCATCCGTGCCCGGATCCTGCCGCTTTGCGGAAGCATCCCGATCGTCGCGAACGGGGACAAGGACTGGCTGGAGCAGGAATTGGTCAGACTCGGAGTGACCTCGAGCACTGCTGCGCCCGCTGGTCAGTGGCGCTTCGGATTCTTCGGGACTCTGCCCGACCTCTGGCCGCCGGAACCGCTCTTTTCGTACATCGCGGCGGCAGCCGAGCGTACCGGCCGCAGGATTGTGGTGGTCTCGATCGGTCGGCTTGGTCCCGGAGAGGCCCTGTGGCGCGACATGCAATCGCGCTACGGACAGCGCTTCGGCTTTGCGCGGCTCGGCGAGCGCCCGCGCGAGGAAGTCTCCGTGTTCCTGCAGAGCATCGACTTCGGACTCGCCACCACACCCTGGCAATTGATCGGCAAGAGCGCCAGCACCGCGGCCATGCTGGATCATGGCCTGCCCGTCATTGTTGCCCGCGATGATGTGGACGTCGGTACCAAAGGATCGCCAGCCCACGATCCTCTATTGCGCCGGATCGGTGCGGATCTGCCCCAATGGCTTACACAGGTACGCCGCCGGCCACCGCGCGATCGCCTCGCGGCCATGTCCACACAATTTATCGCGGACCTCGGCGCGCCTGACTCGCATCGCAACGTAGCAACCGCGCTGACATGAAATAAGGAGCCGCCTGGCCCCGATGGAGATACAGCGCCTCGCTTCCTCGTTCGTTCGTCGCGCAGTGCTTCCGCTCACCCCGGCGCGCAAGCGACTCGAGTTGCTTGCCTGGAGTAATCGTGCCTTCGAAGGTGTCGAGCCCGAGCTCGCAATGCTCGAGCGACTCGTGCCAATCGGCTGCCGGACGGCAATCGATGCCGGCGCCAATGTGGGGCTGTACACGATACGTTTGGCCAAATTGTGCCGTGCGGTCTACGCGTTCGAGATCAATCCCGCAGTCACTGGACATCTGGAGCGGGCAAAACTGCCCAACGTCAGGGTAATGCACGTCGGACTCTCCAGCGTCGAACGTCCTGTCACGCTGTACATTCCGCTGTTGCACGGCAAGATGCCCCTCGAGGGCTGGGCCAGCCTCAATCCCGGCAATTGTCCTGATACCACCGTTCACCGGGAGATAGGCGGTTACGTTCGAACGCTCGACAGTTGTGCCATCACCGACATCGATTTCATGAAGATCGATGTCGAGGGGCACGAAATCGAGCTGTTGAAGGGGGCGCGCGCGACCCTGCTGCGATGTCGTCCCAGAATCCTTGCCGAAGCCAAGGATCTCCAGCCGGTCGCCGACTACCTCGCTCCGCTGGGCTATCGACCCAGGCGAGCCGACGATTTCGGTGTTTCTGGCTCGCTGCCATGGATGCACGTCTTCGATCCCGACTGACACGGCTGCAGCTCACTTGGAAATTATCCCGCGAATCAGAAAAATGGCTGCGGTGCTGGGTGCGATCGCCGGCGCCCGCACGCGAGGGCTTGCGAAGGCCGGCGATGCACCCACGTATCTCGATGTCGGAGCGCGGCATGGGCTCCCGGCACGGTGGGAAATGGTCTACCGGGCCGGTCTTATCAAACCGGCCTTCGTCGAAGCTGACCGAACGGAAGCCGCTTGTTTGAGCTCGCGCTACCCGGGCGCCCTCGTCATCCCCAGCGCCCTTGGGGACGTTGACGGCGAATCGGCCGAGCTCAAAGTCACTCGCGAGCCGGGTCGTTCCTCGTTGCTCGAGCCTGACATCGAAATGCTTCGTCCCTTCGACGCGTCA
>Ga0126374_10000222_pt1 | contig 12783 bp, 13 predicted proteins | sample PanSoiMetPlot_12_FD_89874 | JGI IMG/M metagenome (GOLD analysis project Ga0126374, IMG submission 89874) | Tropical forest soil microbial communities from Panama - MetaG Plot_12 | ecosystem: Environmental > Terrestrial > Soil > Tropical forest > Bulk soil | place: Panama | collected 2016-02-17
CCGCTGGCCGGGACGTGACGATCGCGGTGGGCAGCCATACCCGGGTGCCGCGCACGTACCGCGGAATGGACATTTACTGGTGGCTTGACCGCCTGGGCTTGCTCGACAAGACGATCGACGAGATGCGCGACCCCGTGCTCGCGCGGCGGGAGCCCTCGCTGCAGCTGGTGGGCAGCCAAGATCGGCGCTCACTCGACCTCGCCACCCTGCAAGCCGACGGCGTGCGCCTGGTCGGCCGGCTGACCGGAGTCGACGGCCATCGCGTCGATCTCGCATCCGACCTGTCCGCGACCGTTGCCGAGGCCCGGCGCCGGATGAACCAGCTCCTTGCCGGCATCGAGGACCACATCGCGGCGAATGGGCTGGCCACTGAAGTACTCGCCCCGGAGCCGAGCCGGGCCATCGTCGCTACCCCCGGCGTACGGAAGCTCGATTTGCGTGCATCCGGGATCAGCACCGTGCTGTGGGCCACCGGATATCGCCGGTCCTACCCATGGCTGCTGGTGCCGGTGCTCAATCGGGACGGCGAGATCCAGCAACGTCGCGGCCGTACGCCGGTGCCCGGGCTATACGTCCTCGGACAACGCTTCCAGCACCACCGCAGCTCCAACTTCATCGGCGGGGTCGGGCGGGACGCGTCCTTTGTCGCCGACCGAATCACCGGACGGTCTCCGGCCACGGATCGCCACAGCTGCGCGCGGGCCGGCAACTGATCTTGGCGCGAATCGGAAGGGATCGTTTGTCATGTTCACACTGCACCGAGGTGCGACGGCGCGCCGCAGCCGCGCCGTCACGCGCCGTGACATCGTCTTGTTCACCGAGATCACCGGAGATCGCAACCCGATCCACTACGACAAGCAGGTGGCCGGGCGCAGCCGGTTCGGCGGAATCGTCGTCCAAGGCGGCGTCACGACGGGTCTGCTCAACGCGCTCGTTGCCGAGCAACTGCCCGGGCCGGGCAGCGTCTTCCTTGAGGTCTCATGGCGCTTCCTCGCGCCGGTCCGGCCCGGTGACGTGATCACGGCAGAAGCAACCGTCAGTGATGTCCGCGCGGACAAGCCGGTGACGACACTTGCCACGCGGATCACCAACCAGGACGGTGTCATCGTGGTCGACGGCAGCGCCGTCGTCTGGCGCGACCCGAGCGTCGCCGCGGCCGTGCCGAGCGAGGAAGAGCGCGAGGCCGCGTCATGAGCGGCCGGTACGACGTCGTGGTGGTCGGGTCGCGAGTGGCCGGCGCGTCGACCGCATTGCTGCTCGCCCGCGGCGGTGCGCGTGTCGCACTTGTTGAGCGCGCAGCCCATGGCACGGACACAGTGTCGACCCATGCGCTGATGCGCGCCGGGGTGCACCAGCTGCACCGCTGGGGGTTGCTGGACGAGATCGTCGCCACAGGTGTGCCGGCGATCCGGCGCACCACGTTCCACTACTCGGACGGCGAGCCCGTGGAGGTCGCGATACGCAGCAGCGCCGGGGTAGCTGCCCTGTATGCGCCGCGGCGCCACGTCCTCGATCGCATGCTGGTCGATGCCGCCGGCGCGGCCGGCGTCGACGTGCGGCATGAGGCGGTTGTGACTGCGCTGCTTCGTGACAACACGGGTCGCGTCGCCGGCGTGCGCGCCGCAGACCGCGCCGGGCGAGCCTTCGACGTCCCGGCGATGATCACAGTCGGAGCGGACGGCATCCGCTCTACCGTGGCGGATGGGGCAGGTTCCGCCGTGGTCCGGAGGGGCCGGTCGTGCAGCGCGATGCTGTACCGCTATTACACACACCTTCCCGCAACGGGGTACGAGTGGGCGTACGGCCACCGGGCCGCAGCAGGCTTCATTCCCACGAACGAGGGCCTTACCGGCGTCTTCGTCGGCACGACGCCGTGCCGGCTGCGTGCGCTGCGGCGCGACGGGACAGAGCGTGCGTTCGCGACGCTGCTCGCCGCGGCCGCTCCGCGTCTTGCAGAGCGGATCGCCTCCGCTGCGCCGGACAGCCGCGTACACGGCTGGGCGGGCGTTACCGGGTTCATGCGTCGCTCATGGGGACCCGGTTGGGCCCTGGTCGGAGACGCCGGCTATTTCAAGGACCCGATCACGACCCATGGCATGACCGACGCGCTGCGCGACGCCGAACTGTTGGCGGACGCGATCCTGGAGGCGCTCGCCGGCGTCGTACCAGAGGCGGTCGCGCTTGCGCGATACCAGGCGATACGCGACCAGCTGTCGAGCGAGCTGTTCGACGTCACGGAGCGGGTCGCGTCCTACGCGTGGGGTCTCGATGAGGTCCGGAGTCTGCTGCGACAGGTCAGCTCCGCCATGAACGCCGAGGTGAGGCATGTGCAATCCCTGCCGAGCCCGCGGACGAGCAGAAGACACGTCGTGGGCCACTCGGTCCGTTGCTAGCGCCGAGGCCTCCTGTTAGTGCAGCCCAGCTGTAGATCCGGGCCGGTTCGACGACCCGTGAGGGTTTCTGTGGAGATCGCGTGTGGATCACGTCAAAACAACCCCCAGCGGCACGTGAGCGGACAGATGCTGGTCGAGCCGGCTATACAGCCCGGCTGTTGGGTCGGCTGTCGCCGGCTGCCGACGAGCACATGACCGTTGTCGGCCAGCACTGCGAGTCTGGCGACGTCTTGATCGAGGATGCCCTCCTGCCGGCAGATGTGCATGTCGGCGAGTTGCTCGCCGTGCCCAGCACCGGCGCGTATCACCATTCGATGGCGTCGAACTACAACCTGACACCACGCCCGCCGCTAATTGGTGTTGCCGGCGGGCGCAGCCGGGTGCTCGTCCGACGTGAAACCATCGACGACCTGCTCGCCCGGGACGTCGGATGAGCCGTTCGACCGTCGTGAGGTTCCCGCTGGGCGACGACCACGCGATGCATGAAGGAGACCACGCCGGTCTCGCGATTCGCGGATCGCATGTCGATCGAAAGTGCCGCAGCGGCTACCGCACATCCGCAAATGGGAACTGCGTGGTTGGCGCGGTGAAGATCGGCCCCGAAGCCTGGCCGGCGTTCGGACGCATCGCCGTGCTGTTCGCGCCGTTCGCCCACAGCCCCTCCCTGCGTCACATCCTGTGCGAGGTTCGCCTGATCGTCGAGGACGGCCAGGTGCGGGGCGCGCAGATCCGCTCACATCGATGACAGTGCTCGTTCCCGTTGGGGGCCTCACGATCACGCAGCAGCGATGACGCGAATTCTCATCGTCGACGACGAGCCACATCTTGTTGCGCGCACTCGTCCTCAACCTGCGGGCCCGTGGTTACAACGTCACAACAGCGACTACTGGCAAGGACGCGATCGAGCAGCTGACCGACCTACCACCCGACATCGTCGTGCTCGACCTCGGGCGGCCCGATCGCGACGGACTCGCCGTCATCGGCGAGCTGCGCAGCTGCGAGCCGATGCTGCCCGTAATCGTGCTCTCCGCCCGTACATCCGGCCAGGACAAGGTCGCCGCGCTCGACCTCGGAGCGGTCGATTACGTCACGAAGCCGTTCGACATGAACGAGTTGATCGCCCGGCTGCGCGCCTTGCACCGCCGGTCCGCGACTACGGCCGACGCCACGACGATCGCCGTAGGCGAGAGCATGATCGACCTCTCGAGGCACACCGCCCGGGACGGGAACGGCGCCGCGCTGCACCTGACCCCGACGGAGTGGGCAATTCTCGACGTGCTGCTTCCACACCCGGGCCGGCTCATCAGCACCCGAAGCCTGCTCACGGCCATCAGCAAGAACCCTGATCACACGGCGAGCAGTTACCTGCGCATTTACTTTGCCAACTTGCGGCGCAAACTGGAGCCGGTGCCCAGCCGGCCCGCTACCTACTCACCGAGCCGGGCATGGGCTACCGCTTCGAACCGTGATCCGGGAGTGCCGATGACGCTGGTGGACAACGCCGTCTACGTCAACGGGCACCGCAGCGCGGACCCGAAGAGCCTCGACGAGACCTACCAGCTGCTGCGCGAGCGGGACGGTCTGGCCTGGATCGGCCTCTATCGCCCGGACCTCGAAGAGATCCGCTCGGTGGCTACCGAATTCGACCTGCACGATCTGGCCGTCGAGGACGCCGTCACGGCTCACCAGCGGCCCAAGATCGAGCGCTACGGCAACACACTTTTTGTCGTGCTGCGGCCGGCCAGGTATCTCGATGACGTGGAGAAGGTGGAATTCGGCGAGCTGCACGTCTTCCTCGGCAAGGAGTTCGTAGTCACGGTTCGGCACGCCGAATCACCGGACCTCGCCAAGGTGCGCCGACGCTTGGAGGCCAACCCTCGGCTGCTGTGCATGGGTCCGGAAGCCGTGCTGTACGCCATCCTCGACCAGGTCGTCGACGAATACGACCCCGTGGTAGCCGGACTCGAGAACGACATCGACGAGATCGAGAACCAGCTCTTCAACGAAAACGCGGCGGTCTCACGACGCATCTATGAGCTGTCCGGCGAAGTCATCGAGATGCAGCGCACCGCGCATGCGCTCGGCAACATCGTGCAAGCGCTGCAACACGGCTTCGACAAGTACGCCGTCGATCTCGAGCTACAGCGCAACCTGCGTGACGTACTTGATCACGTGCTGCGGGTCGTCGACCGCGTGGACGCGTTCCGGGTCCTTCTGCACAGTGCGCTGACCGTCAACAGCACGCTGGTCGGCCAACGGCAGAACGAGGAGATGCGCCGCCTCACCGAAACGAGCTTGGCGCAGAACGAGGAAGTCAAGCGGATCTCCGCCTGGGCAGCCATCCTGTTCGCGCCGACGCTCGTCGGCACGATCTACGGCATGAACTTCGACCACATGCCCGAACTGCACTGGCAGGTCGGCTACCCGCTCGCGGTCCTGCTCATGGTCGTCACATCGCTGACCCTGTACGTGATCTTCAAAAAACGCGGGTGGCTCTAGCCGAGACCGAGAACGAACGGCAGTCAGTGACCGGTGGTGGAGGCGTGCTTGCCGATGTCCTGGCTCATCGCCTCGAGCTTGTCGGCAAGCGGAGCGAGCGCGCCGAGGCCCGCTTGCTCACCGAGTGACGCGCAGGCCCCTTGCAGCGCGTCCAGCCGCTCTTTGATGATCTTCCACGCCGCGTCCTGGTGCGGCAGCAAGAAGATGGCGGGTCGGACGATGTCGAATGCGGGACCCGCGGTGCGGCCGGGGTGCGATGGACCCACGGGCAGCGTGGTCAGCACCGGCCCCAGCGCCCGCATCACCCAGTTCATCAGGTGCTTCGCGGTACGGGCCAAGGTGTCGAATTCGGCCGCGGTTTCGCCGTGGTGGATGTAGTACCGGCTCAGCACCTGGAGCACGACTTCGTAAACGCCGTTCGCGAGGTCGGCGACCTGCGCAGTGGTGCGGTCCTCGATAACGGTTCCGGAGTCGACGTCGGGGGGCAACCGGACGAAGGCTGGCTCGACCGGGCGGGCCGGATTGAATGCCGGATCGGCTGCCTGCTCGGCCAGCAGGTCCTCCAGGATTCCCACGAAGGTGCCGAAGTGTGAGCGGATCCAGTCGCCGCGAGCACCTTCGCCCTGCTCCACGATCGTTTCGATCGCACGGCCGGCCGACGCGCGGTCGGTGACGGCGATCAGTTCGGGCCACTCGAAGATGTCGGTGACCGCCTGCGCCTGCGTCGGCCCGATGAACACGGCGTCTTCGCCATACCGGGCGCACAGGTTCGCCAGGCCCGCCTCGATCCCTCGGTAGAGGTGGCCGACCGTCTGCCACTCCTCCGGGACGGCAACCAGGCCGGCGTCATCGACGGTCAACGGCTGGGCATGCTGGTCGGCCGCGAACCCTGCCGCGTCGTCCAGCGCCATCGCCTCGGGCCGTTCCAAGTAGATGAAATGGCGCAGCGCCCGCTCCCCGAACGGCACCAGCGCGATCTGCACGCCCGGCGGATACCAATGGGACAAGATCGGGAAGTTGGGCCGCTCGAAATGAGGCGCCGCCCCGATGGCCGTCAAAACGTTGGTGGCCAGCGCCAGGTGCAACATCTCCTGCTTGATCACGCTGATCATCGCAGCTTCCCAGGCCTGCACCCGCACCAGCTGGGCCGGCGTCAGGCCCTCGTCAGTGCCGCGTTTGAGCGAGAACTGCGCGTACAGGTATTCACACATCAACCCGTGCTCGATTTCGCACGCCTGACCCAGCAGATACACCAGCTCCTCGCGGGTATCCACCTTCAACACCGGCTCAGCCGGTGGATCACTCGTCACGTTGCCCGACACCGCCATCGCCTCACTCCTCGTATGCCGCTACGAGCCTCCCAGACTGAGGTCGGCGTCTCGAGGCCTCTGGTGGCCCAAGGAGCGGACGCCCGCACGCCACGTGACCCTCGTGTCGACGAGGTCAACGGCGAAGATGCCAAGGCGCGGATCCACAGGTTTCATCCTTGACGACAAGTGCAAGCGGAGTCATGCTCCTCGCGGTTGTCGCGTTCTGTGTGCGCACGCTATGTGCCCGTCGGGGGGTTTCGGTGCCTGAGCGCTGCGAATTATCTCGCGGACCAATCAACGCTCACCCAGTTCGCCGCATACCAGGTGTTGCTGGGCCATCTATCCGTCAGCAGTCAACGCTAATGCAAATGAACCGGGCACATATCGATGTGCCCCGAAAAGGGGGAAGTCCATGACCGAATCTGACATCGTCCGCAGGACGCTGCCTGAGCAGATGGTCGAGGGACACCGACTCGGCCGGCACGTCGTCCACGATCCACGGTCGAGGAATTTCTCGGCCGACGCCGCTGCGGCGATCAAGAGCGTGCAGCACCAGGCCGTAGGCCTGCCACTCGACCAGGGCAACATCGGCTCCTGCACGGCGAATGCCATGTGCGGCGCACTCGACTCAGCCCCAGACAACGCGACCGGTCGGCAGTTCGGCGAGAACGACGCCGTGAGCCTCTACGAACTGGAGACCCAGCTCGAGGGCCAGCCGTACCCGCCCAACGACCCGGGTGGCTCCGGGCTCATGGTCTCCAAGGCGGCCAAGCAGCTCGGCTGGATCAGCTCGTACACGCACGCGTTCGGCATCGACCATGCGTTGCGCGCGCTCACGCTGCGCCCCGTGATCACCGGTGTGAACTGGTACACGAGCTTCGATGCTCCGGACGCGAACGGTCTTGTCGCGATCGCGTCAAACGCCACCGTGCGTGGCGGGCACGAAGTCGTCGCCGATGGGATCGATGAGCCCAACAGGCTGGTCTGGTTCTGGAACAGCTGGGGCGCGAGCTACGGCCTCGGCGGGCGTTTCTGCATGTCGTTCGACACCTGGGCTCAGCTACTAGCCGAACAAGGCGACGTCACCGTACCAATGGTGTGACCACCCGTTGAAGCCAGAAGCAACGCGTCTAACTGCCCTGACTTGCATATGAAGGCGTGCTGTCTACTCCGGAGCTGATCGGCAAGTCTCTCCACGGCTATGTGCGGCACTGCGTCTACGCTGTCGACCACACCCCGGTCGGGGTGCGGGTGGCGAAGCGGGGGGCGCGGTGAACCTGATGACATGCCGGTTCTGGGACACCTACATCCACGACGCGCACGCATTGCTGCGGTCAGACGAGTTCGGCGTGGCGGCGCTGCGCTCCGCACTCGGATACCCGCGGATGCCGACGGCGGTCTGACATGCCGCAGCCCGGCGACATCGGCCTCATCGCGATCAAAGGCGGCGTCGGCTGGCTCATCCGCGTCGGGCAATGGCTCAACGGCGACGGATACCGCGACTACGAGCACGCGTTCGTGTACGTCGGCGATGGAGATCTCGTCGAGGCGGAACCGGACGGTGCACGCCTTGCGTCGCTGTCCGAATACGACGCGGCGGGCGTGCTGTGGCTACCCTGCCCGGACCAGTACCGGACCGCGGTCGCCGCCGCCGCGCGCTCCCTGATCGACACGCCGTACAGCGCGCTTGACTATTTCGCCCTCGCGGCCCATCGGCTGCACATCCCGGTTCCGGGGCTCCGCGAGTACATCAGCTCGAGTGGGCACATGATCTGTAGCCAATTAGCAGATGAGGCCGCTCGTCGCGGCGGATGGCACCTGTTCGCCGACGGCCGCTGGCCCGGCTACGTCACGCCCGGCGCCCTCGTCGGGCTTGCAAGGGCCGACTGAAGGCCTAGGGCAAGAACCCGTCGGTCTACTGCGGGCGGATGCGAATCTGAGCCAGGTGTGGCGGTTGCCGGCCCAGCACCAGCCGACCTTGGCCGCCCCGGTGTTGGTCTTGCCGTCGCGCCCCGTGCCGCCGCTGATCCAGATCGCCGGGGTGCGGGCGTCCAGCCCGACGGCGGTGGCCTTGCGCGAGGCGATGGTCATGAAGCAGTGGTTGCGTTCGAGGAGTTTCGGCTCCTGCAGCAGCCAGCTGATGCCCTCGCTGACGGTCAAGGGGGTTCGCCGCAGCTTGCGGATGGCCGGGAGGGCTTCGTTGGGGTCCAGTTACGCATGTCGTCTCCGCGGTCGATGTCGACCTGCTCGACTCCCGGACGCCTGACATCGACCGGCCCAGATCGCCCGTTGACGCCTGATCAGACTCTGTTATGCGCTACCCGTCTGGGCTGATTCAGGCGGCGTCGTCGCGCCGAGCACGCAGCTGTGCGCATACCACCTCGGGATTCGCGCCGAGGTGCTGGATGAGCTCGACGGCCATGTTGCCTTTGGGGTCGAGCAGGCCGAGCAGCAGCTGGTCGAGATCCAGCTGGTCGTGCCGGCTGCGCTCCGCCTCCATGCTCGCGCGCTCCAGCGCACGTTTCGCGCGGGGCATGAACGGCAGTTTCTCCGTTGTAGCGTCGCGTTGCTGCCGGTAGTGCCCGAACAGGGACCTGCGCCGGCAGCGCCGCACCGGTGCTCGGTCGAGCGCGCTCGGCCCGAAGCTGGCCTTCGCCGCGTGGCGTACCTGAGCCAGATCGATCCCCACGCTGTGCAGCGCGGCGGCGTCACGTTCACAAAACCCGCCCCGCCCTACGAACTGGTCGAGCGCGAGGCGAGCGGCGCTGCGGGTGACGCCGGCTTCGGCAAGCAAGGCGACGCCCGGCGTGTCGGCTGCCAGCACACCAAGCAGCAGGTGTTCGGTACCGATCCACGGGTGCGCGAAGGCGAGGGCCTCGTGTTGCGCGCGGGCCACTGCCTGGCGTGCATCGGCGGTGAAGCGCTCGAACACGATTACCTCCCGCCGTGCTTCTTGTGCACGGCTTGTTTGCTGACCCCGAGTGCTTGGCCGATCTGCTGCCACGACCAGCCGTGCCGGCGAGCGTTGTCGACCTGCAGTGCTTCGAGCCGCTCGGCTAGCCGGCGCAGCGCGGCGACCGCCTGTAGCCCAACCTGTGGGTCCTGGCTGGTCGCCGCGGCCGCGGTGTCCACCGACTCAGTCACGCCGTCAACCTACATTGACCCGCACGGCCGCGTCAACATGAGTTGACCCCGTCCTTGTCGGCTCGCGATCTCGGGTGATTCCGGTGGTTACGGCGTTGTTATCGCTGCCGCTTTAACGTCTCGCATGGATCCTGACCGATGCACGTGGTGACCTGATCCGAACCGGTGATTTGGACAGGACGACGGCTAGGGCGGTGATCGTGGCCGAGTCGGAAAGAGATGCGCCTGGGCCGTGCGGGGTTCAGCGGCGCAGGGTGGTAGCGGCGGGTGCCGCGATGTTGGCCGTTGTGGCGGCTTGTACCGGGGCCGTGCACTCGCCGGTGGGGTCGCGCTCCTCGCCGGTCCCCGGTTCGAGTTCGTCCGCAGCCGGCCCCGGTGTGTCTGCGCCCGGGGCGGCGCCCGTCGGCATCCACAAGATCGCGCACGTCATTGTGATCACGCAGGAGAACCGGTCGTTCGACACATACTTCGGCACCTATCCCGGTGCTGACGGCATTCCGATGTCCGGGGGCCGGCCCAGCATGTGCCTGCCTGCGGGGACAGGTCGGCCGTGCGTGCACCCGTATGTCGACCACGCCGACGTCAACGGCGGTGGCCCGCACGGGCAGACCAACGCCACCGCCGACATCGACGGCGGGAAGATGGACGGCTTCGTCACCGAGGCGTCGCGTGCGCGTAAGGGCTGCACGGATCCGAACAACCCAGTCTGCACGCACTCCGCAACACCCGACGTGATGGGCTACCACGTGCGCGGCGACATCCCGAACTACTGGTTCTACGCCTCGCACTACGTGCTGCAGGACCACATGTTCGAGCCCAACGCGTCATGGAGCCTGCCCGAGCACCTCTTCCAGGTATCAGAATGGTCTGCCGCGTGCACTCAGCACGACAACCCGGAAAGCTGCACCACCGCCCTGCAGAGCCCAGGAACGCCGAAGCACGCCGGCTTGCCGAACGCCGCGATCATCGCCGGCACGGGCAGGGGCAGCGGGCCGATCTACGCCTGGACCGACCTGACCTACCTGCTGCACAAGGACAACATCTCGTGGGGCTACTACGTGGTGGCCGGCACCGAACCCGACTGTGAGAACGACGCCGCGCTGTCTTGCGCGCCAGTGAGGCAGAACGCCAAGACGCCAGGAATATGGAACCCGCTGCCCTACTTCGACACGGTCCGGGTCGACGGGCAGGAAGCCAACATCCAATCGGTGGACCGCTACTACTCCGCCGCGAAAGCCGGCACGCTTCCTGCCGTCAGCTGGCTGGCCCCCTCCGGCGCGGTCAGCGAACACCCGCCCGGCGCGGTCAGCGCGGGGCAGTCCTACGTCACCAGCCTGATCAACGCCGCCATGACCGGCCCGGATTGGAACTCCACGGCGATCTTCCTAGCCTGGGACGACTGGGGTGGCTTCTATGACCACGTCGCACCGCCGTCGGTCGACGTCAACGGCTACGGGCTGCGCGTGCCCGGGCTAGTGATCAGCCCCTACGCCAAGCAGGGCTACCTCGACCACCAGACGCTTTCGTTCGACGCCTACGACAAGTTCATCGAAGACGACTTCTTGCACGGCCAACGCCTTGACCCGCGCACCGATGGACGCCCGGATCCGCGTCCCGATGTGCGAGAGAACGCGTCCATCCTCGGCGACCTCACCAACGACTTCGACTTCACCCAGCCACCCCGCCCACCCACACTGCTGCCTGTCCACCCCACCACCACCCTTACCGCGCCCTAGACGAACGGGTGCGGCGCAGCGGTTCTGTGTAGATCGGCGTGGCAGTCCCAAGCGATACTCGGGATGTGCTCGGCGTTGACGACAGCGCTGCGGAGATTCGCGCGAAGCTCGCTGCACAGTTGCCCGCACTTGCGGGCGACGGCGAGTTGCAGGTGGATTCCGGGAGGGTCTATGGCACGAGACGTCCCGTGCTGATTCGGATCCGCCGACGTGGGCGTCGGTACGATCTCAGCGACGACGGGACTGCCGTGTCGCTGTCAAGCAGGCCGCCAGGCTGGCTCGAGTCGGTGCGAGGCGTGGTCGCGGCCGAGGGGTTCAACGTCAACCGTCGCGGCGTCATCTTCGTCCCGGCCGTGGAGGGCCGCGACATCGCCGCGCTGGTGAGGCGACTGGCTCTGACATCGCGGACCGCGTACCTCACGCTCCTCGAGCTGGAGGCAACTGCCCGCTGACGAACCCTGACCGGGCACCCGCGACGCGCAGAACCTCGGTTCTCGGATACGGGACGGAGGCCTAGTCGAGCGCAACATCGGGTTCATCGCGCGTGTACTTCCTTGGCGAGTCCATGCTCACCCGCTGCAGCCAGCTGCTGATTACCGCCGTCGCGCTTGACAAACTGGCGACCACGTCGAAGTATGTTCGGGGTTAAGAATCGGGGGTTAGCTGGGGGGCTGCCGCGCATCGGTGGTATGCGGGCGTTTCTGAATTCGCGCCGGGGCTACGGCTGTGCGGTGCCCGCCAACTAGTAGGACCAGACGGACCGGAGGGTCGCGCCGGCTTGACGGGCGCGCGGGCGTCGCTCGGCGTTCGGAACTGAGCGGGGCAGCCGACGGCGCCGTTGGAACGGTGGCAGGCCATGACCGATACGGCGGCCTACGAGCAGTACACACAGCGCACGGCCCCGCTGCGTAGCTTCGGCTGGCAGTGTGACTACGCGATTTGTACCTGCGCCCGTGGCGGGGACGAGTGCCCGCATTGCGGGGTGAGCGGCTCGGACGCTCATCACCGCGGACGATGCCATGCCCGGTCACTGAGCTAGCTGTCGTCACCTGAGAGGTTGGGGACGCGGCTGGCTGGCGGGCGTCCTGCGAGTTCGGTGGCCGCGGCCGGCGTCTTTGGTGGCGCGCCTCTCGCAGCAGTCCGGATGCTGACCGCTGTCGACAAGCTGGCTCAGGCCGTCCGCGGTGGCATCGGCTGGGCGTGAGCCGGCTGCGTGGCTTGGGCGTCGGTCGTGATGTGCCCGGCGAGGTACGCAGCGTCGTCGTCAACGAAACCGAGCAGCGCCGAGCCACGGGTGTGCTGCCACGACAGTCCGAGGAAGTACAGCCCGGGGACCCCGGTGACGCCGCGCTGGTGAACCACCTTGCCGTCGCGGATCACGCCCGGGATGCCGATCCAGGAGTAGTCGGGGCGGAAGCCGGTAGCCCAGATGATGATGCCGGTCTCCAGCGTGGTTCCGTCCCTGAAACGGGCGGTGCGCCCGTCTGCACCGGGCAACCCCGGCCGGAACCGGACCCCCGCGGCTTTGAGCCGGCGGCGGCTGCTGCCGATGACGAAATCGGGCCGGGTCGACATTCGGCCGCCCAGCCGCGACGTGACGCTCACCCGCATCAGCCCCAGCCGGGTGAGCCACCAGAACAGGTCGTTGCCGGCCAACCGCTGCGGCAGCATGGGCGCTTTGGTGGCGACGGACAGGTCGGC
>Ga0126374_10000224_pt1 | contig 12769 bp, 9 predicted proteins | sample PanSoiMetPlot_12_FD_89874 | JGI IMG/M metagenome (GOLD analysis project Ga0126374, IMG submission 89874) | Tropical forest soil microbial communities from Panama - MetaG Plot_12 | ecosystem: Environmental > Terrestrial > Soil > Tropical forest > Bulk soil | place: Panama | collected 2016-02-17
AAACGCGCTATGGGGAACGCAGTGCTGCACCCGATGGGTTGGGACGCGTTCGGGATGCCGGCTGAAAACGCCGCAATCGACCGCAAGGTGCATCCGAAGGCGTGGACCTACGACAATATCGCGGCGATGAAAAAGCAGCTCCAGTCGATGGGGCTTTCGCTCGACTGGGCGCGCGAGATCGCCACCTGCGATCCGGCCTACTACAAGCACCAGCAGAAAATGTTTCTCGACTTCCTCAACGCGGGGCTGGTCGAGCGCAAGCAATCGAAGGTCAACTGGGATCCCGTCGACCAGACGGTTCTTGCCAACGAGCAGGTCATCGACGGACGCGGCTGGCGCTCCGGCGCTCCGGTCGAGCAGCGTGAACTGACGCAGTGGTTCTTCAAGATCAGCGACTATTCGGAAGACCTTCTCGAGGCGCTCGACACGCTCGACCGCTGGCCGGACAAGGTCCGGTTGATGCAGAAGAACTGGATCGGACGTTCGGAAGGATTGCTGCTGCGCTTTGCGCTTGATCCCGCGACGACCCCGAACAAGGAAGCCGAGCTGGAGATTTTCACCACGCGGCCGGACACTTTGTTCGGCGCGAAGTTCATGGCGCTCTCGCCCGATCATTCGCTTGCGCAGGCGGCAGCGGCAAAAAATCCGAAGCTCGCGGCCTTCATTGAACAGTGCCACCGAATGGGCACCGCACAGGCCGAGATCGAAACCGCCGAGAAGCTTGGTTTCGACACCGGCATGAAGGCTGTGCATCCATTCGATGCTAACTGGAAACTGCCCGTCTATGTGGCCAATTTCATTTTGATGGATTACGGCACCGGCGCCATTTTCGGCTGTCCGGCACACGATCAGCGCGACCTGGACTTCGTCAACAAATACGGCCTCGGCAACACGCCCGTTGTCTGCCCGCCAAACCAGGATCCGAAGACTTTCGTCATCACCGACGTCGCCTATGACGGCGATGGCCGCATGATCAATTCGCGCTTCCTCGATGGCATGACGATCGAAGACGCAAAGGAAGAAGTCGCAAGGCGCCTCGAAAAAGAGACGCGCGGCAACAGGCCGGTCGCGCAACGGCAGGTGAACTACCGGCTGCGCGACTGGGGCATTTCACGCCAGCGCTATTGGGGTTGTCCGATCCCGATCATTCATTGCGAAAAATGCGGTGTCGTTCCTGTACCGGAGAAAGATCTGCCGGTCACGCTGCCGGAGGACGTCACCTTCGACAGGCCGGGCAATCCGCTCGACCGTCACCCGACCTGGAAGAACGTGAAGTGTCCCACATGCGCAGGGCCGGCGCGTCGGGAAACCGACACGATGGATACGTTCGTTGACTCCTCGTGGTACTTCGCGCGCTTTACCGATCCGTGGATCACGACAGCGCCCACCGAGCGCACAATCGTCGATGAATGGCTGCCGGTCGATCAATACATCGGCGGCATTGAGCATGCGATTCTGCACCTGCTTTATTCGCGCTTCTTTACCCGCGCGATGCACAGGACGGGGCATGCCGGCATCGACGAGCCGTTTGCCGGGCTGTTCACGCAAGGCATGGTGGTTCACGAAACCTATCGCGCGAAAAACGGCGACTGGATCGAGCCCGCCAATGTGAAGATCGAAGGTACCGGCGACGCGCGGCACGCGGCGATCGCCGCGACCGGCGAGCTGGTCGAGATCGGCTCGATCGAGAAGATGTCGAAATCGAAAAGGAACACGGTCGATCCCGACGACATCATCGCAGCCTACGGTGCCGATACCGCGCGCTGGTTCATGCTGTCGGATTCCCCGCCTGATCGCGACGTGATCTGGACCGAAGAGGGCGTGCAGGGCGCGTGGCGTTTCGTGCAGCGCCTGTGGCGGCTGGTCGGCGAGATTGCCGATGTCGAGGCCCCAGCCGCGCGGCCCGCCAAATTCAGCGAAGAGGCTCTCGTGGTGCGCAAGGCCGCGCACCGCGCGCTCGCGCATGTCTCGGAGGATATCGACAAGCTGCGGTTTAACCGCTGTGTGGCGCACATCTACGAATTCGCCAATGCGCTCAGCGATACCCTGAGCGGGGTCGAAAAGACGCCGGCCGAGGATTTCCGCTGGGCGCTGCGGGAAGCTGGTAATATCTTGATCCGGCTGTTCCACCCGATGATGCCGCATCTGGCCGAGGAATGCTGGGCGGCGCTTGGGCACAAAACGCTTGTGGCGAGCGAGGCCTGGCCGCAGGTTGAGCCCGATTTGCTGCTAGAAAGCAGCATTACCTTGCCGGTTCAGATTAACGGCAAAAAGCGCGCCGATGTGACGGTCGCCCGCGATGCAGGAAATTCCGATATTGAGGCTGCCGTTCTGGCTCTCGATGCGGTAAAAAAGGCGCTGGAGGGCAAGAGCCCGAAAAAGGTCATTGTCGTCCCGCAAAGGATAGTCAATGTCGTTGTCTGATACCTCGCGACCGTCCTCAGCCGAGATGACGCGTATCGGGTCATTCCGGGCTGCGTGGGCCGCCTTGTTTGGCGCGCCGGAGTGCAAGCGCGTCTTTTGGCCGGTTGTGTCTGGCACGTCGGTGGGGAAACCCGTCGGGCTGGTGGGTCGAATCTTTTTCGCGATGGGGCACGCGGGTCTCGGCCGAACTTTCTTCGCGATGGGCCCAGCTGGTCTCTGCAGGACCTTTTTCGCATTCGGGCTCGCTGGTCTCGTTGGCGGGTGTTTCCAGCCGCTGTACGCCGAGCATCCTTTGCCGGTCGGGGCTGCGGGCAATCCGGGAGTCGTCGGACAGCTGCGCGCCGTCGACGTCGCCGCAATCGACGCCCCCGCCGGTAGCCGTCTCGCCCGCGTCAGCGTAAACGTGCGGAACGAGTTGATCTACGATTTGACCGGCGGCGGCGGCGGTTTTTCGCCGACGCACCGACTTGACGTAAAGCTCGTCGCAACTCAGTTGCAGGTTATCGTTGACATCAATACCGCGCGTCCCGACGTGAACAACTACGGCATCGACAGCACCTATACCTTGACGGAGCTCGCAACCGGACGAGTTGTTGTTAAAGGCCAAACCTTCGCGCGCGTGTCGTACAATATTCCGGGTCAAGAACAACGATTTGCCGGCGAACGCGGCTTGCGTGATGCAGAAAACCGGGCCGCCAAGGAAATCGCAGAAAATATCCGCTCGCGACTCGCCTCGTTCTTCGTGGCGGGCACGTAATTCTACGCGGCGTCATGACTGCCATCAAAGCCGCCGACGTCGATCGCTTCATTGCCAATCCAAACCGCGCGCAACCCGTCGTGTTGGTCTTCGGCCCCGACATCGGTCTGGTGCGGGAAAGGGTGGACGCACTCGTGCGTGCATCCGTCGACGATCCCAATGACCCGTTCGCATTGGCACGCATCGAGGCTGACGAATTGGTCGGCAATCCGTCGCGGCTCGTCGAAGAAGCGCAAACGGTGCCGCTGTTCGGTGGCCGCCGGGCCGTTCTGGTAAAGGCCGGCGGGCGAAATATCGCGTCGGCGGTCGAACCGGTTATTAATGCCCCTTCCAATGAGTGCCGCGTCATTATTGAGGCTGGCAATCTCAGCAAGAGCGCGCCATTGCGCGCGCTGTGCGAGAAATCGAAAGTCGCTGCCGCTTTGCCCTGCTACGCTGATAGTGAGCGCGCGCTCGCCCAATTGATCGACGAGGAAATGCGTGCGGCTGGTCTCACCATAGCAGCAGACGCTCGCGCCGCGCTGCTGGACCTGATCGGAGCCGACCGGCTGGCTTCCCGCAATGAGATCCGCAAGCTCACGCTCTATGCAAAAGGTCAAAAAAGCGTCGAACTCCCTGACGTGATGGCCGTCGTGGCGGATGCCTCGCAGATCGCGCTTGATGGATTGATCGATACAGTTTTCGCCGGAAAAACGGCTGAAGCCGATGTTGAATTTGCCAAAGCGCGGGCAAGCGGCTCATCTCCGCCGACCATCGTTTCGGCGGCAATTCGCCAGGTTGCCAATTTGCACAAAATGAGGCTGGCGATCGCGGGCGGCGATTCAATCGAGTTCGCTATGAAGCGCGGTGCGCCGCCTGTACACTTTTCTCGTGAGCATCATGTCAGCGAAGCGCTGCGCGTCTGGACGCCACAACGCCTGATCCGTGCGATGGAGCAGCTCGCAGATGCTTCGCTGGAGATGCGCCGGAATGCTCCTCTCGCAGAGGCAATCGCGCAACGCACTCTGCTGTCGCTTGCCACCAACGCGCGCAAATCGGCCTAGCAAAGCTCTCTGCTTTCCTGCCTCGCCCAAATTCAAGCAAAGAAATTTAGAGGTGATCAATCATTTTTCGTTACGCATTTTGATATGACCACGATCACTCGCCCGGGAATAGAGATGACGGCCGTCGAAATTCGCCGCGATTTTCCGGTCACAAGAAACCCGTGCCAAGTTCTGGCATGTCGCAATCGTGTCTCTATTTTTCGTGGCGGTCGTTGGATCCGGCCTATTCCTCGGGGGGGTCGCGGTTATGAGCACGCGCCGAGGCGATGAAGCAAATGAGCCGACGGCGGATAGACGCACCGCCCAGATTCCCCGCTCACCGCCGGACGGAAATCTTTGCCACGACAACAAGACAGCGACCGCGGTCGAGGACCGGGTTGGGCGCTGCGACGAATCAGCTGGGGCAAATAGCATCGTCGTACCGTTTACAAATTGAGTTGATAGCTGTGTGGGACCCAGCGATAGCCGCCCTGCCCCTTGTCGATATAGCCGATCCCGGGAAATGGCATGTGGAAGCTGGCCACAAAAATCCTGTCGGCGGCTAGCATGTCCAAGATACGCTTGCGGGTCGTGACGGCTTTTTCTTTGTCGTCGTCCATCTCGAAATGCCATTCCGGACGCTGGACTGCCATTACAAATTGCGTGCACGTGTCCGCGGTAATCATCACGCGTTTTCCCGCGCTTTCGACGTGAAACGCCAGCAGGCCGGGCGAATGGCCTGCCGCATCAACAGCGGTAATGCCTGGGACAACCTGATCGCCGGGCTTGATGAACTTCGAACGATCGGCCAGCGGCACGCAAATCTTTACGAAGAGCTCCCGATTAAACTTGCGGGCCTCTCGTACGTTTTCGCCGCGCTTCCAGAAATCAAATTCGGCAGCACCGAACACATAGGCGGCGTTGGGAAAAACAGGTTTCCCCGCTTCCACCAGACCACCAATGTGGTCGGGATGGCCGTGCGTAATAACAATGACATCGATGTCCTCAGGCCTGTATCCACCGGTGGCTAGCCGTTCAGCCGTTTGCCCGGGCGGCAATCGTTTGCTGAGCTGTTCATACTCGCGTGGCAGGGCGCCGTTGCCGGTATCAAAAAGCACCAATTGCTTTCCGGTGTTCACAAGCGTCGGGATGTTAGGATGTTCGAACCGCTGAGTATCGATATTGTTGGCACGGGCAAGCGCATGCACTTCGCCAGGAGAGGCATTTGCGCCGTAGTGTGGGTGCAATCCATCGCGGATCGCTTTGGCATCGAGGACGGTAGCGACCTCAAATTCCCCGAGCTTGAAACGATAGATTGTCGGCTGTAATTCGCCTTTCAGTGATGCAGGCACGTTTCGGCTCCTCTCCCGAATTGTTAGGCCTCAGGCCACGATGCTTAGCAGTCAGAACAGGCTGCAATCCAGCCCGGAGTTCAACGAACGATGTCTTCCTGGAAGTGCACTCTCGCTCTATGCTGCACATGAAATCCACTGAGCCGCGCGGAGATTTTCGAATGGCCCGGAAAAAGCGCAAGTTGGCTGTTGGCAAGAAGAGAAAAGAATCGAGAGTTCGGTCGAAGCAAAAGAAGCGAGGCGTCAAGGCGCGAAAGAGCAAACAGCAGTCGCGCAACGTGGGCGAGAGAATTAAAACCGCCTATCGGAGCGTTGTCGATTCGATCAAATATACTGACAACTTGCGCAACAAGCTGGAGCCCCCAGGAACATCGGAAACTGAGTAGCCGCCAGATCCTCGCGCCAAAACCAAGCCAGTCCACAGGTAGTCAATTTGCTATTGGTCGCCCGATGGGCGTTTGAGCAGCTGCCTGATCTTCCGGGCGAGGACGCGTTCGGTCAAAGGCTTTGGAATAAGTTCGATCCCCGGATCCAACCGACCCTGATGAACGATCGCGTTTCGCGAGTAGCCGGTCATAAAGATGATTTTCGTTCCTGGCCGCCGCCGTTCGACTTCGTCAGCGAGTTCACGACCATTTTTTCCAGGAAGGACGACATCGGTCAGTAATAGATCGAATTTCTTGTCAGCATCCAAGAGCCGCAAAGCGGTGGCCGAGTCCTTTGCTTCGATGACCTGGTAATTCAGGTCTCGCAGAATCTCAGATGCATACTGACGAACGCCGTCGTCGTCCTCGACAATCAGTATCGTTTCGCCCCCACCGCGTTCGGCATTCAGATCATCTCCCGAAACGACGACTTCATCGCCTTCGCGGCGCGGGAGATAGAGCTTGATCGTTGTGCCCTCCCCGGACTCGCTGTAGATCTTAACGTGACCTCCGGATTGCTTCATGAACCCGTAGACTTGGCTCAGCCCCAACCCGGTGCCCTTTCCGGCTTCTTTGGTTGTGAAGAACGGCTCGAAGGCGCGATCGATGGTTTCCGCCGACATTCCCGCGCCGCCGTCCGACACTGCGACAAGAACGTATTGGCCGGGGACAATACCTTCGTGCTCTCGGCAATACGCCTCATCGAGGTAGGCATTGCTCGTCTCAATGGTAAGCTTCCCACCTTCAGGCATGGCATCGCGCGCATTCAGCGCAAGGTTGAGCAACGTTGATTCCATTTCCGAGGCGTCAACCTCGACTTTCCAGAGGCCCGCTCCACTGATGGTTTCAAGTTCGATATTTTCTCCGAGCGTGCGAGTCAGAAGATCAGAGATCGCAACAATAAGCTTGTTGATATCGAGGAAACGAGGATTGAGTGGTTGTCGACGCGAAAAGGCGAGCAATCGTTGCGTCAGTTGCGCCGCACGCTCCGCGCCTATGAGCGCATTGTTGAGAGCCCGTTCAGCCCGGGCCTCGACAACACCCCGTTTTGCAATACCCAGATTGCCTATGATGATCGTGAGAAGATTGTTGAAGTCGTGCGCGACGCCCCCGGTCAGCTGACCTACAGCTTCCATTTTTTGCGATTGACGGAGTGCCTGCTCCGCCAAATCTCGTCGTTCCGCCTCCGCGTACAAAGCCCTCGTACGGCGCATCGCGAGCAAAACAAGTGTGAAGAGCACGAGCGTTGCCGGGATTCCGAAAATGAGATGGCTGGCCATTGCACGCATCCAGCCAAGCATGATCGTGTCGGTCTGAATTCCATCGGAAACATACAGGTCGGCGTATCCGAGTTTGAGATATGCAAAACGTCGTTGAACATCATCTACGGAATATGAGGTGGTTACAAAACCACCCTCGGGATGATCCACCACGCTTAGCATGAACCCGCTGTCAGGCCTGAAGTTCGTGACGTCACCAGCGGGCATCGGGAAGCGGGCGATAATTGCGCCGTCGCTTTTTGAAAGAGTGAAGCTGGCAGTCGTATCGCTTCCAAGCTGGCGATAGAATTCAGAAAACACTTTTGGTGTCACCGAGATCATGATGATCCCGTTGAATTGACCGTCTCGCAGCGGACGACGGCGGCTGATGCCGAAAAAAGCTTCTTGTCTGACGAGTGATCGCGAAGCGGCGCCGACATAGGTGCCGGCATCTCGCTTCTTTTGCGCCAGGAAATAATCCCGATCTGCGATGTCCAGGCCTGCGGGGACCGGGAACAACGCCGACGACACAATTGTGTGTCCGTTCCTATCGGCAACCAAGATGGCGTCGATAGCCTTTACCGATTTTTCCAGCTTGCCCAACTGCTGGTGAAGCGTTTGGTCCGACGCCTTGATCTGTTCATCGGTAAGATCACCCAGAATCGCATCAACGGCGGTGAAGGTCAGGTCAACCGACTGGAAAATCCCCGATGCCTGCTGGGAAAGAATATTCAGTGATGTAGCGAGTTCTTCGTCGGCGCGCGCAACGGCGTTCTGATAATTGATCCAGCTGGCGTAAGCGAAAATCGTCACCGGAATGACAACCGAGGCCACCAGCATTGTTTTGAGGAGGCGTAGAGCGGCATCGCGGCGCGCGCGCATTCGTCAAAACTCATTGAGCGGGTCTATGAATGTATTCGGGATACCCATTTGTGAAAAGAGGACTCGCACCCTCGGTACAGGCGATTCAGCAACAAATTCAAAGCTAGCGACAAGTTCCTCCACAGACAGGCCGATTAGTCTATGCGCCAAGCCGCATTTCTGATCGCAGGTCGCCAAGTACTAAAAAGCGGCGGTTGAGTTCGTCGTAGTTAGCGCTGGCGTCGCAGCCAGGCGTCTAGACTGAACCGGCCCGGCCCGATTACAAAAAGAAAGAGAAAGCCGCCCAATATCGCAATGTTTTTGTAGAAGCTCGAGTCTTGTGCGCGGCGAACTGCGACGTCCGTGAATTCCCAATACCGATGCGAGCTGAACGTCGCCACAAGCATAAAGACGATCATCACGAGCACGACGTACCGGGTGGCGAGCCCGAGAATGAGGGCAATCCCGCCGAAGAACTCCGCAGGGACGGCGATATAGGCCAAAAAGGTGGGAAGCCCGCGTGCCGGGAACCCAGCGGCGTAGGCCGGAATATCAAAAATTTTTCCGTAACCGCTGCGGACAAAAATCCAGCCGAGCAGAATGCGGCCGATCAGCAGAATGAGATCGGACGTGCTGGCTGCCACTCTGTCGGCGTGAGACAAAGAAGGATGTGAACTATTTTGGGCTAAGGAGCTCATTGGTACGTTTCCCCGTTTGACGTTTGTTGGCGACGCGGTTCAATCGTTGCGCTGAAATAACAAGCAGTGAGGTTAAGTTATTCCATTATGAAAAATGCGACATAAAGGACTGCCGTTTGCCACCTGCTTCAGAGATTTGGGGCGGCGCAATATGAACTAAGGTCCCTCAGTGATATCCTCGTAAACGTCGATCTCGATGGTCCCTGGAAACAATGTCCGCCAGGCCTGCAAGTAATTTTGCACCATCGGATCGCTGGCGAACTTCTGGCGATTGAGCTCAATCGTTTCGTCCATTTGATACTCGATCACCTGGAGAAACTGATTTCGATCGTCGGCATTCCTGAGCAACCGCACCTGAGCGTCGCCAAATGCGCTGTACATGGACAACGCATTTTTCATCGTCGCGGTGAGAAGAGACGTCGTATCCGCCGACGGTATTCTTATTTTTACCTGCAGAATTCGCTTCGCTTTCGCTCCCTCGCTGGCCATTGAGCGATCTCCTCCCCTGAAGCGTAATGCGGTCGAGTATATTGTTTTTTCAGGCTACGCCTCATTACAAAAACGCCGATGTGCTCGGCATTTTTGTCCGCAACCGGTCCAGGCGAGTTGACTGTCAGATCTGCTGCGAGCCGAGCAGATTGAAGCGCGCTTTCTGTTCGTCGGTAAGGAGATTGTAGAAATTCTCCAGCGCCGGTTGCACGGTTTTGATTGCCGCCTGCATCGCCTGAAGCCTGTGCTCCATCGCTGAGATACGTCCCGGCGGCGTAAAAGCCTGTTCGGTGGGGCAATTTGCTTTCAGGAATTCGGCTGCCTTCCGCGTTGCCTCGTTGAGACTGTCGAGTGCACTCCTCTGCGAATCTGTCGGACTGAGCGTCTTTGCGATGCGATCCGTCGGCATATTGACCGGTTTCAGAGCATCGGCCCCGCATACTTGCGAAAGATCCGGGGATCGATCGCTGGCACGAGCGGTGCGGCTGGTTTGAGGATCAGAACTGACCACGTTGAAGCGGGCTTTCTGCTCATCTGAAAGAGAGTCATAGAACCGTTGCAGCGGAGGCTGCACGATACTGAGCGCGAGCAACATGGTTGCGATCCGCTTGTCCATCGCCGCGAGCCGACCAGGAGCTGTGCTCGGCAGATCCTCTGGGCAAGCCGATTGCAAGGCGCTCACGGCTTTGCCGGTTGCATCCTTTAATTCGTTCAGATCAGTCTGCTGTGATTCGGTCGGTTGTACGGTCTGCGAAATTTGTTCGATCGGCCAGTTCGTCAGGGCAGGAGCCTGCTCGCCGCAAACAACTGATGTTATTGTCGAGTTGTCGCGGGTCCTGCGCGCGTGGCGCCTGGAAGAAACCACGTTCGCGTAACCTCGCCCCTCATACGCATAGGGACCGAAGACGCCTACGTAGACATCATCAAAGGCGTACGGCCAGAACGCATCATACGCGTAGGGCCAGAACGTATAGTCAATGAAGTCCCAGTACGCGAACGGCCAGAACACGGGTCCGAACCAACCGATCACGAAAATCGGACGATTGTGCAGCCACCACCATCCTCCATTGCCGTTCCAATTGCCTCCATTCCAGTTCTTCCAATTCCTGCCCGCCAGTGCGCCGTTGAAACTCGCCTGTCGCAGCATGCCGGCGGTGCCGTTGCGAGATGCAAATGACGCAAGCGCGGGGTTACGCAAGAGTGACGTTCGACCAGCGCCATTCACCGAGCCGGTAACCAGGTTGCGGTTGTTCCCCGCGAATTGCCGATTGATGCTGCGGTTCGCAAGCGAATTTGAACCGAGCCTGAGATTGCCACTTCGGGTCAATGCACGGCTTGAACCCATCCGTGTGAAATTTTGCGAAGCGAGACTTCGAGACGTGTGAAATTGCCGGGTGGAGTGAAAGGACGTGAAGGACCGTCCCATTGACGACGAGCGAACCGCGAAGTTGCGATTGAGACCACCCATTCCGCCGCGAAGGCCAGCACCACTCATTCCGCGGAAACTGCCGCCTCCAAAATGGGCGCCGCCGGCTCTGAAGCCTCCACCCCCGCCTCCGCCACCGTGGCCACCGCCAAAACCTCTGGCGCTCGCCTCATTCGTTCCAGAAGCGAGTGCAAACACAAAGAGAGAGGCAACTAAACAAGACCCACCGCGACCAGGCTTCGACATCGCAACCTCCTGATGCCGTACGCACCCCACCACCAGACGTCCCAGACACCTTTAATTTTGGTCAATTATAGTCTGAATGTCGATGTTCGTGATGGGCCACGGAACAAGGCCGCTGCCACACTACTCACAATTGTCGCGCATGGTTAGCGCGGTAAATGGGCGGTCACCGCAAGAATTTAGCGGTCGGTAGTCTATCGGCTCAGCTTTTTCAGTACGGCGTCGAGTTGTTCCAAGTTCCGATATTTGATTTTCAGGGTGCCACCCTCGCCGCGGTGGTCGACGCTTACCTCTAACCCCAACGAGTCGGTGAGCCGCTTTTCCAGCGCACGCGTATTTGCATCTTTTGTGCTGGCGCCACCTTTGGTTTCGCGGTGCATTTCCCCGGCACGCGCCGCATCGTCATTGCGCAACGCGGTCTCAACCTGGCGCACGCTCAGACCTTTATCGATTATCTCGCGCGCGATCGCCTCAGCGTTAGGTTGACCGAGCAGGAGCCTGGCGTGGCCGGCTGATATCTTGCCGGACCGCACCAAATGCTTCACCGGCTCGGCAAGTTTGAGCAGTCGAATGGTGTTTGCAACATGTGGCCTACTCTTGCCGACGATCTGTGCAACGTCATCCTGCGTCCGATTGAAATCATCCATCAGCGCAAGATAACCGCTCGCCTCCTCAATCGGATTGAGATCGGTCCGCTGCACGTTTTCGATGATGGCGAATTCCAGCGACTGCGAATCGTTCGCCTCGACGACCGCTATCGGCACATCATGCAGGCCGGCGCGTTGTGCTGCCCGCCACCGTCGTTCGCCGGCAATGATTTCGAACTTATCGCCCTGCAGTGTGCGTACGACGATCGGTTGAATTATCCCGCGCTCGCGAATTGAATTGGACAGCTCACCGAGCTCTTCATCCGTAAACATGCGACGCGGGTTCCGCGGATTAGGACGCAAATTTTCGATCGGCGCGCGGCGCGCCTTACGTCCGCTATCCGCAACGGAGGTTTCCTCGCCGACATCTCCTATCAGCGCAGCCAGACCGCGTCCCAGTCGCGAGTGATCCGCCATTGTCGCTGCTCCCGAACGCGCCATCAAATTATCCTTCCCGTAATGGTCATATCAGCGCAATGCCGGACTATCCGGCCTTCAAGGCCTTTTCGCGCTGAATAATCTCTGTAGCCAATCGCAGGTACGCTTCACTACCCACGCATTTGAGATCGTAGACGAGCACCGGCTTTCCGTAGGACGGCGCTTCCGAAATCCGCACGTTGCGAGGAATTATGGTGTCGTAGACTTTGTTGCCCATAAACTGTCGGACATCCGCGACGACTTGGCTGGAGAGATTGTTTCGCGAGTCGTACATCGTCAGCACGATGCCGTGAATCGACAAGGTCGGATTGAGTGTGGTCTTTACCTGCTCAACTGTTTTTAGGAGCTGCGACAATCCCTCTAGAGCGAAGAATTCGCACTGCAGCGGAACAAGAATCGAGTCCGCAGCGGCCATCGCGTTGACGGTCAGCAAATTGAGCGACGGTGGACAGTCTACAAGGACGTAGGTGAAGTCGTGTGCGCGCGCGCCGCTATTAAGTTGCCGCAGCGAATTGCGCAGTCGAAATGCACGGTCGCGCTGCTGTCCGATTTCAAGCTCAAGCCCCGTTAGATCGAGTGTCGAGGGCGCGATGTAGAGCCGCGGAACCGCGGTATGAAGAACCCCATCGCGCAGCGGTGCCAGACCCGTCAAAACATCGTAGGTCGACGTGCGGCGAGCCTTGCGTTCAATGCCGAGACCAGTTGAAGCATTGCCTTGCGGATCAAGA
>Ga0126374_10000225_pt1 | contig 12766 bp, 9 predicted proteins | sample PanSoiMetPlot_12_FD_89874 | JGI IMG/M metagenome (GOLD analysis project Ga0126374, IMG submission 89874) | Tropical forest soil microbial communities from Panama - MetaG Plot_12 | ecosystem: Environmental > Terrestrial > Soil > Tropical forest > Bulk soil | place: Panama | collected 2016-02-17
CAGCGAACCGTCGCCATGCACGGTGAAGACATCGGACGCTTGCTCAAGCAAGCGCGCGGGCAATTTTTCGAATTTCTCAGCGCCTATGAATACAGGCGCAGCGGCGCACAGAAAAAACGACCGGAAGATTTAGCCCGGGAAGCCGTACGCTTTCTCTCCGGAATGGCTAACGCCGACAGCGGGACGCTTTTAATTGGCGTCGAGCCCGATAAGAGCGTTACTGGCATTCCCCACGATCAAGATGAGCTTCGCGGCTTGATCCAATCGCCGCAGACTCTGCTCACCCCGCCGCTCCACCTCGCATGCGAGAAAATCCACCTCGGCAATCTCTTGCTTCTGAAGTTCGAGGTCGCTTCCAGCCTGGAGGTTTATCGCGCTAGCGGCGGGCGGTCATTTTTCCGCATTGCGACTGAAACGCCTTCTCTACCAGCCGAACAAGTCCGATCGCTGAAGGAAGCCAAGCGCGGCATCGCCTATGAACGCCAACGACCCGTTGACGCAAACTGGGATGACCTCGACCCGAACGCCATAAACGCATTTGTCGCCAAGGTTGAAGAGCAAAGCGATGCCCAAAGGGTCCTCAGCCGTTCCTACCATTTGCTTGACGACTCCAGCACTCCACCGGCCCCCACCATGGCAGCGCTTCTGCTGTTCGGGAAAGATCCCAGCCGGTGGCACCCGCGCTGCGGGGTTGATTTTGTCAAATACGAAGGCCTCGAAAGGCAACACGGTGCTGCCCTCAACATGGTCAAGCGGCTCCGCTTTGAAGGACCCCTCGGGCGATTGATCGATGACGCCGTAGGCCGAATCAAGGAACATATCCGCGAGCGCACCATTCTGCACGATCTCTTCTTTCGCGAGCGGCTGGAGTATCCGGCCTTCGCCTGGCAAGAAGCTCTGGTGAACGCCGTCGTGCATCGTGATTACGCCGTTACGGGCGCTTCCATCGAAGTTTGGATGTTTGACGACCACATCGACGTGCGCAGCCCCGGCCTTCCCCCTTTTCCGGTAACCTTGGAACAGCTCCAGCAGCGCAAGACCATTCACTTCTCACGGAATCCGATGATCGTGAGGGTCCTTGCCGATCTCGGCTATCTTCGTGAGATCGGGGAAGGCATTCCGCGCATGTTTCAGGAGATGGAACATCATGGCCTGCGCCCACCGGAATTTTCCGCTGAAGGATTTTTCTTTGTCGTCACGTTGCGCAATACGCCGGTGTACGACGAAGAGACGTTACGTTGGCTGAATCAATTCGCCCCTTCACAGATTAATTTCCGCCAACGGCGCCTCCTGGCTTACGCTTACTGCCACGGCAAGACGTTCTCCACAGCGGAATACGAGCGCATCGCTGAAGTCGATCGTGACACTGCCTATAGAGAAATCCGCAATCTGATGAAGAGTGGCATCGTCACTCCTCTCAAACCCAAGAGCAGAAGTTACCGCATCATCGAAAGGTTATAGAAGCTTTCCATGGAATTCTCGGAACTAGGGCGCTTGGCCAGTGGCCATGTCGAGGCGAGAATCATTCAAGCCGCGGTACAGTTGGGAATTTTTGATGCCATCGGCGATGGCCGCGATAGTTCGCATACCGTCGCCGCCGCGCTCCATCTGGAACCACGGCCGACCGAGTTGTTGCTTAACGCGCTGGCGGCCCTCAAGCTGCTGGAAAAAACCGGTGAGTTTTTTTCCCTCGCACCTGTCGCGGCAAAGCATCTCGTCAGAACTTCCTCGCAGTATCTCGGCGGCATGATTCTCTTTGACGCGTCGCTGTGGAATTGCTGGGAACATTTAGCTGACACCGTGCGCTCCGGAAAGCCGCCGCGCCCGGCGAATATGTATCAAGACAATCCGGAGGAAACGGAGATCTTCATCAATGGCATGGATTCTCTGGTCAAAGCCCGAGGCGATGCGGACGTCGTAGCCCACACGGTCGATTGGACAAAAGTTACGGCGCTGTTGGACATCGGCTCTGGACCGGGGACCTACCCTATCCACCTGTGCCGGCAATTCCCTGGGCTCTCGGCTACGATCTTCGATCTACCGGGAACTCTCAAAATCACCAAGCGTTACGTTTCCGAAGCGAGATTGGAAGACCGCATCAAACTCGTTTCCGGAGACTATCGATTCGATTCCATTCCCGGAAGCTACGACGTGATATTCCTTTCCAACATCATTCACGGAGAGGACTACGACGAAAACCAGCGCCTGATTACCAAGCTCTTTTCAAGCCTGCGACCTGGAGGCCGAGTCATTGTTAAAGATCACATCCTGGATGAAACCTGGGTCAATCCTCCGGTAGGCGCCATCTTCAGTCTTTTGATGTTGCTCACTACCACAGGAGGCCGCTGCTACAGCTTCAGCGAAATAAAAACCTGGATGGAACGAGCCGGCTTGTCCCAGGTGCAGCAGATCGACCTCCCCCACCCTTTCACTTCTTCTCTGGTCATCGGCACGAAGTGATTAGTTTCCAAAAAATTTGTGTTACACTTCACAGTGAAGTTGTGACTATGAGGACGGGGTTCTCGCCATCGACGAGCTAGAGCAAAAAGCCAGAGCGCAGGCGGTTATCGAAAATCTCAAACCGGCCTGCCTGTGCAACAAGATCCGCAAAGGCACGGTGCTCAAAGCCATTCAGGCTGGGGCCAAGACCTTCGATCAGGTAAGCAAACGCACTGGAGTCGGCACCGGCCCCTGCGGCGGCAGACGCTGCGGAACAATGGTTCGAGGAATGCTAGGTGAGCCCGTGATCAGCTGCAACGAATGCGGCTGGCCGATTTTGGTGGCGACTTCTTCTCAAGTGTGCCCGCGCTGCGAGTACGCAAAGCAGGAAGGCTAGCTCAAAGTCCAGGTCCGCGCCTGGGCTAACCCCGATTTCTGGAATAACGTCTGTTCAGCTCGGATTCGGCGATTAACGTTACCGCCGGCACTAGGTGAGGCGTGAGCTTGGAGCTGCGAAGGCACAGAAGCGTAATGTTTCAAAGCCGTTTTTCATACTCGGCACTCAGTTCTCAACATTTAAGGCCTCTACTCATCACACCGCTACTTGCAAATTCCTTAGAGGTACAAACCCATTGCCTTCGCAACGGAAAGCTTGCGTCTCACCCTTGTCTCATCTCCAACTGCGGAATCCAGGTTCAGATTCGCCCTAACGGGTCCGGTTATATTCGTAGTCTTCGCGCTCAGGTCTTCCCACGCGCAGCTCGGGCGGCAAAGGAGGACGACTGTTGTTCAATTGAGCATGTGCATCCAGAGATGCCTGGTCGGTCCAACGCTCCAGCAGAGTTAATTTGTCGGGGTTCACGACGCTTTGAAAAACCTCGAACTGTTCGCAGCCGGGCTCTTTCATAATCTCTGCACAGCGAGGCCTATAGGCCTGTGCCAGCTCAGTGCCCTTGCCGGGCGCCGCGGTTATCGTCAAAACGAGTCGGATTGCCATGTTGTTTCCTCTCTATGCGCGATGTTACGGTATTGTAAGTCAACCGTCCAAAAAACTACCAACGATCCTTGCCCATCGCCCATCGATCCAAGCTTGCCAAGTATTCTCGAAAAAGCACGAGCCGCATCGCCACTGCCCGGCGCGCAGCTTCTTGTTTCTCGTCGGTCGTAGCGTAACGCTTCAGTATTGCCTGTGGCATGCTGCCGTGACCTTCTTCGTCTTCAGTGATTCTTCGATAGGGCTGCTTGATCCATTCGGGAACGGAGTCGGCTTGCAACGACTTTTGCGTTAAATAGGTCGCCACGGCTTCGCCTGCGAGAGAGAACCCCGCCACCCGCTGGCAGGTGTCGGATAGTCCTTCGATGGCATTGAACATCGCAACCTGGGCCGGTAGAGGTTGGTAATCGAACGGCTCTGCGCCGAGGTCTCGAATCCGCTTCGATAAGAGTTCTGCATGCTCCATTTCTTCATGGGCTGATTCCGCCATGGCCGCTTTTACTTCGAACTCCGGCGTCGTCTTGAGCCACGCGCCGAAAAGATCGGCGGCGCGAAGCTCATTAAAGAGCCGGCTCTTCATGACCCGGAGCCGCTCCTCATCGCTACGCAGCGGAATATAACTGTAGGCAGGAGGCCGGTCATCAAGACTACGGCAAAAGTTATTCACCATGCCGAGCAATTCCTGGAGGAAAGCTTCGCTGTTCATTGTTTAATAAAGTTCCAATCCTTCAAAACGTTCACTCCCCCACCCGGATCAAGTCCGGGGCAGGCTCTCTTTTCCTCCCCCGCATCGCGGGGGAGGAAGGAGGCGGTTGGAACATTTTGAACGATTGGAACGGTTTGAACACTCTCTTTAAACCTTCCAACCTTTTTCAGAGATGTCGATACCATTTCCTTCGGGATCATGAACTCTATATTCCGCGAACGGAATACGATCTGGGCGCCTGGCGCCGGTCGGCACGCCCGCCCGCGCCGCGCGCTCGCGCATCTCCTCGTTACTCTTTACGTGAAAACCGAAGTGATTGAGCCCCATATTCTCTTCTTTCCGTTGATAGAGAAGCGCCAGGTTAAGGTATCCGTCAGAAACGAAAATCGATGCGCGGTCTGTTCGATCGACCTCCTTCATGTCGAGGACCCGGCAATAGTAATTGGCGAGACGCTGCGGATCGGGAGTATAGAGTGCGATATGCCGAATGGGCACGGGCGTCTCATGATACGCCACATCAAAGGCTCTCTTGCAAAGACCGATGGCGTTCCCATCGGGATCACGCGTTTCACATTCGATCCCTGCTTTAGGCGCGCACTCCACAAGCTGGGCATCACCACTTTCCGCACTGCCTAGTTTCTTTCGCACTGATTCGATGCGCGCCGTGTCAAACCCCAGATAGTTCAGCCCTCGGGCTGCGCCCTTGACCATCGGCATGAGGGCGAGGTTGAAGGTTCCATCCGAAAGAAAGAGCGCGCCCTTTTCCTCGCCGATCGCTTCAAGATCAAAAACCTTTTGGTAGAAACCGGCAAGCTTCCCCGGATCTTCCGCAGCGATCGCTAGACGACGTAATTGCGGCATGTTCCCGCACTCCTTTCTTTCTTTAACGAGATTGACCTTATCACAGCGCGCAATCTAGGAAAAATCAATGCGCCACGGAACCGGGAAAGAGAACTTAATGCGGATTTAGCAGTTAACATTACGGCCTAGGCTGAGCTAGGCACGAGGCTGGAGATGCGAGCCCCTGCGTAATGAAATCCAACTTCCCTCAGCAAGGTCGACCCAGAGTTCACTGGCAGCAGTAAGCTAAAAACGCTGCCCACTCCCACCTCGCTCGATACCCGTATCTTTCCCCCAAGCGCGGCGGCGAGTCTTTTGCAAAGGCCTAGTCCCAATCCGGTGCCGCCGTAGCGCCGGCGCGATGACCCATCCAACTGTCGGAACTCTTCGAAAATGACGTCCTGGTCTTCCTTTTTGATCCCAATTCCCGTATCTGCCACCGCGATCTCCAGGAAATCTTCTCGCCCTTCGCTAAGCATCCGGATGATCAGATCGATGCGCCCCTTTTCAGTGAACTTCAACGCATTGGTCAGGAGCTGCATCAGAATCTGTTGCAGCTTTTGACCATCGCTTTCGATGGTGTCGATAGGAGATTCCATATTAATGCCAAATTCTATAGGCCGTTCGCGAATCAGCCTCTGAGTCATTATTTCCAATCCAGCCAAGATCTCTTTCAGCTTGATTACCTCGAGTTGAGCGGATGCACTATCGGTTTCCATGCGGGAAAAATTCATCAAATTGTCCATCAAGTGAGATAACTCCTGCCCATTGTTCACTAACCGCCCGAGCATGTCTCGCGCATCGCCTTTGAAGTTCGGATCCAATAGCACTTCGCTGAAGCCGATAATCGTACTTACCGGCGTTCGGAGCTCATGGCAGATATTGGCCACAAAGTCCTTCTTCACCCGATCCATTTCCACCAATCTTTTGTTGGTTGCTTTGGCTTCGTTATAAGCTCGCACCGACTCGTCATAGAGCCGACCGTTTTCCAGCGAGAGCGCCAGCTGATCCGTCAGGGTCGCCAGCAAACGCAAGTCTTCGGCGTTGTATTCTCTCCGGGAAGCTTTCACGCCGAAAGAAACGAATCCCCGGATTTCCCGTTCACAGATCAGGGGTATCATCAGCTCGCACCCCAACTGTTCAAAAATGTTGAGCAGTGTATCGCGTACCTGCTGCAATCGAGGATTCGTCATCAACTCACCGCGGGATAAGCCGTGATAATGAACGCTGGATGCTCCCTCCGACAACGCCATGACGGCGCTAGAGAGAACAGCTTCATTTTGTTCCGTTCCATCGGTTGCCGCCGTCAGAAATCGTTCAGCATCCTTCGGGCGATACGCAAGGACTGCGGTTTCGATACCTAGACGGTCCGTGATCCGTTGGATAAAACCGGCGGAAAGTTTTGGCGCCGCCGCCAAAGAGCGAAGAAACAAACTGATCTCTTCCTGCACCTGCACCGGGTCATACTCCTGCCGGTAGATAGTTCGATCGATTACTTTTTCGATCCAACGCAGCAACGGATTGAAAACCAGAACCACAAGTACCGAAAAGAACAGGGGCACCAAGGAATCATTTCCGTAAATTCCCACCCGAGGACCTAAGAGCAGAACCACCAGCGCATACATGGCGAGCAAAAACGCCGTTAGAGCGATCCGGCTCAGCGCCACTCTCAAAGCGTTGCCGAGATCAAAGAGGCTATATTTCAAGAGAGCATAGGCGACCGAGAGCGGGAAAAAAACCGTTGGCACCATCGCCATGTTGTAGGGAATGGCCCAGTGAAACGAGCTGGTCAACACGGTGCACAGCGTAGGGACTAGAAAGCCAAGCACCGCGCCGACGAACATGACCCTTAAGCGTGATCGCTCTAAACCTGGCAGAGTACCACGCAGAGCGAACCCGATAATCAGCAGAAAGGCCAGCGCCCCCGCGCAAGTAAAGAGGTAACCGGCCTGGAAGACATGGATCCATCTTTCGGTGGGTCCAAAAAAAGTCGCGCTGTTCAGCCCTCCCAGCAAAGCGGAAATCCCGTAAATAAGAAAAACAACCAGCGGCTGAGATCGTCGCAGAGGCTTGCCCCCCTTGAGCAATAGCGCCAAGTGAATGGCCGCGCTCGGTGTTAATGTCAGGCCAAAGATTCGCATCTCCTTGGGCAAAACGCCGGCCGTCATAAAGTCAAACGTCGACTCGAACCAGATGAAGACCGCCAGCACCATGAAGCAGAGTGGCAGCGCGGCCGGAGAAGAAGCGCGCAAATAATACGGGGCCGCGCCAATGATTAGAAAGGCCATGCCCATAATCACGTAGACGCCAAAACTCAGAAACCAGTCGTGGAAAGAGAGACTCATCGAGGCGACAGTCAGTTCCAGCGTTTGGGCATCTCGTATGATCCGATAATGGAATTCCGAGTGCGTTGGAGAGTTTCGAACGAGATCGTACAAATCAGCACGCTGGTGTAACGGCCGGCCGTCAATGGCCACCACGCGGTCTAACGACTTCAAACCGGCCGCACCCCCTGTCCAACCAGGGAGGAAGTACGGGGCGACGGTTAGATTCTCATGCAGGAAAAAACCCGGAAAGGGTTTATCGATCCAATGGAGGCAAGCAGCTAAGTTTGCACTGACGAGAGCAAAAGCCAAAAGGCCAATAGCTACGAACAAGCCCCGCCGCTGCCAGATGTGATGTTCCATGATGTCCCTCGGAGCAGGTTGCCATTATAATCAGATTCGCCGCCTGGGGATTTATCAAGACTGATCAGCGGGTGTCAAGGACGCGGGAACATGGAATGTTGGAGTGATGGATCATCGAGTATTGGGTTGAAACCCACTATTCCATCAATCCAATATTCCAAGTCTCTCTAGATTGAAGGGGCGATGAAGCTTTTGCGGTACCTAGTAGATTTTGCCAATGGTTTCGCTGGGCAGTACAATTCTGGTTTGACGGCCGAGGATTTCCAATAGCACCGCGACGCGTTCGGAGCCTTTAAGTGACCGCTCGAAGATCGCTTCTAAACCACTGAAGGGGCCTTCCTTAATTCTAACTGACTCACCCGGTTTTACCCGGAGAGGCTCGATTTGCGCCACACCTTCCGGGCAGCGGTCTTGCAATGTCGCGATGATTTCCGTCCCCACCTCGGCGATGTGGTTGCCGAACTTGAGAAAATCCTTGACGCCGGGAGAGTAACGAGCGGCCTTGCCAGACTCGACGAGATCCAAACGACAAAAGAGATAGCTAGGGAATAGCGGCACCAGAACCCATTGAAAGCGACTGCCGATTCGTCGGCGCGTTCGCATCCACGGCAAGAACACTTCTAAACTAAGATCGGTCAAGCGTCTTTCGACCTCTTTTTCCTTGTTGGGCTTGGTCTGAATCGCATACCATCGAAGACCTGCTTCAACTTGAAGAACTGGACGCTCCATAGTTTACCCGTAAACAGTTAGGTGAAACATTGGCGAACTGAAAACCATTGATAATTGTCTAATTCTAACAGAGAAAAGTCTCCAATGGTAACGCTCCCCCGCCAAGCGCATCTCGTGAAATTTTCTTGACTTTCCGCTGAAATAACGGTTCAATATCATAGTATGAGCGCCTCTGTCGGTTGAAGAGGATGACCTTTACGTTCGTCTAACCAGTGGATCTTATTGGTGGGCACGCCAAGGGAAGACAAGGGAGGTCACATGGATGCCGTTACCAAGTCTCCGTTTCCATTTGCATTCATGGACCTCTTCCTCCACGTCAGTTTTCCAAAAGAAAAATGCTGTACGGCAACTTCAGGGCGTGTTCCCAACGCGCGCTACAGGTTAATCGCATTTGTTCACGATCACTTGTATAGTCTGGACCGGACCCGTTCGGAACCAGCCTTTAGAAAAACCATCCCCGGCCAGAACCAACTCGCTCTAAGGGAGGCCACTAAAAATGGTCAATAACCACGATTTTGAAGACCTTATTAAAAAAGACCGGAACCTTCATCAGTCGCGCTCGTGGCGCGGCAATTTCTTGGGCTATCTCGAAAAGGTCAAGGAAGAGCCTTCCGTAGCGAAACTGGCCCACGCCCGCCTTTATGACGTTATTGTCAAGGCTGGCGTCAAAGACATTCAGGATAGCGAGGATCCCCACGTCAAAAGACTCTACAAAGACGAATCCATCAAAATTTTCAACTTCTTCTCCGACGAATTCTTCGGCATCGAAAAAACAGTTTCCCAAATTGTGCGCTACTTTCATGCGGCATCTCTTAAAGGCGAGGAAAGCCGTCAGGTGCTTTACCTGATGGGGCCTGTCGGTTCAGGAAAGAGCTCGTTGGTAGAGAAGCTGCATCGCGGCTTGGAAGAAAGCGAACCGATGTACGCCATCGACGGCTGCCCCATGTTTGAAGAGCCGCTTCATCTCATCCCGCGCCACCTACGAAAAGAATTTGAAAAAATGTTAGGGGTGCATTTCGAGGGAGACCTCTGCCCGGTTTGCCGCTACCGGCTGAAAGAAGAATTCGGCGGCAGGTATGAAGAGTTCCCGGTCCACACGATTGAATTTTCTAAACGAGCGCGGATCGGAATCGGAGTCGTTCCTCCGGTGGATCCGAACAATCAAGACACTTCAGTGCTGATCGGTAGCGAGGATATATCGAAACTGGACCTTTATTCCGAGGGTGATCCGCGGGTGTTGGAATTGAATGGCGCGCTCAACATCGGTAATCGCGGCGTGGTGGAATTTATTGAGGTGTTCAAAAACGAAATCGAATACCTTCACTGCATGATCACCGCGACCCAGGAAAAGGTGGTGCCTGCTCCCGGCAGGCACGGGCTGGTTTATGTCGACACCGTCATCGTTGCGCATTCCAACGAAGCCGAATGGCAGAAGTTCAAGGCTGACCACACCAACGAAGCTATTCTCGACCGTATCGTCATCGTGCGGGTGCCCTATAACCTGCGGCTTTCCGAAGAAGTTAAAATTTACCAGAAGATCATCCGCAATTCCGACTTCCGCGCTCACGTGGCGCCGCACACGTTGGAGATCGCCTCGATGTTCGCCATTCTGTCGCGCCTCGAGCCCACCAACAAATGCGATCTGATGACCAAGCTCAAGCTCTACAACGGCGAAGAAGTAGTGGAAAAAGGCCGCACGAAAAAAGTTGACGTCCAGGAACTGCGCGATGCCTCCAAGCGCGAAGGGATGACCGGTATCTCGACCCGCTTCATCATGAAGGCGTTGGACAATGCCCTCTCCGACAACACCGCGGGCAATTGCATCAATCCCATCAATGTCCGCGAGGCCCTGATCAACATGACCAAGGAAGCCGAGCTGTCCGACGACACGCGCAAGCAGTACTTGGAATTTCTCCAGGACACCTTGCACAAAGAATATCTTGAACTGCTCGAAAAAGAGATCACACGGGCTTTCGTCTACTCGTATCAGGAGCAGGCCGAGGCGTTGTTCCAAAATTACCTCGACCATGCCGAAGCCTACGTCAACAAGAGCAAGGTCAAGGACCGCAACACCAAAGAAGAACTAGCCCCTGACGAAGGTTTCATGAAATCCATCGAAGAGCAGATCGCCATTATTGGCTCGGCGGCTGACGGTTTTCGGCAAGAAGTTATCGCGTATCTCTGGGCGGCTAACCGCCGGGGCGAGAAAATTGATTATATCAGCTACGAGCCGTTGAAGGAGGCCATCGAAAAGAAACTCATTACCTCGGTTAGAGATCTGAGTCGCGTCATTACTAAAGCCAGGACGCGCGATGAAGAACAGTCGGAAAAATACAACGCCATGGTAAAAAACCTTTTGGATCACGGCTACTGCCCCAATTGCGTCGATGTGATCTTGAAATATGCGGCCAACAATCTGTGGAAGGACTGATGCGTTGACCGCCGAAGCTAGATGATACTGTATGTCTGAGGACTCTCACCGTGGAAACCATCTTTCGGGAATATCACCCGTCCTCTGGCCAGCGCAGTGACCGCAGCGCGGGCGACCGCTTGCGTCATCGTCAGAAAGTCCGCGAAGCCATCCGCCACAACATCGCCGATATCATCGCCGAAGAGTCCATCATCGGAAAAAGCAAGGATCGCGTCGTGAAGGTGCCGATCCGCGGCGTCAAGGAGTACCGCTTTGTCTATGGTGAGAACGTGCCGGGCGTGGGACAAGGAGGCGACGGAGAAGTTCAACCCGGCCAAACGGTAGGCAAAGGGAAAAATGGCGCTCAGGGCCAGCAGGCGGGAGATCAGGCGGGCGTCGATTATTATGAAACCGAAGTCAGTCTCGACGAGCTTGTCGAAGTGATGTTCGAGGACCTGGAGCTGCCGGACCTCGACCGCAAGCATTTGCGTCAAATGGAGGTGGAAAGACAGTTTCGTCAGAAGGGCTTTAGGAAAAAAGGCATCCGCGTCCGTTTGGATAAGAAACGTACGGCGCGCTCGCGGGTCAAGCGCAAAAAGGCCACGCAGCGGGCAGCCGTGGCCGCGCCTCGCGGTCAGCGATTTCCCTTTCATAAGGACGATCTCCGCTATCATCATACGGTCACCGAGATGCGCCGAGAGTCAAATGCAGTGGTCGTCTGCATCATGGACACGTCTGGTTCCATGGATACGATGAAAAAATATCTCGCGCGGAGCTTTTTCTTTTTGCTCTACCGCTTCCTATGCACCCGCTACCAAAACGTAGAGATAGTTTTTATCGCTCACCACACGGAGGCTCGGGAAGTCACGGAGGATGAATTTTTCCACAAAGGTGAGTCCGGCGGCACTTTCATCTCTTCGGGCTATAACAAGGCGCTGGAAATCATCTATGAGAGATACCATCCCGGACTGTGGAATGTATACGCCTTTCACTGTTCTGACGGTGACAACTTCGAGTCGGATAATCCTGCGGCATTGAAAGCGGCCAAGGAACTGGCCCAGATCTCGAATCTCTTCGGCTACGGTGAGATCAAGCCCCTTGGCGCGGGATACTACGGCAGCAGCATGATCCAGTACTTTTCCCAGATTCAGGAGCCTAACTTTCAAACCGTCCAGATTCAGCGCAAAGAAGACATCTGGCCGTCGTTCAAGACCTTCCTCACTAAAGACCGCGTTCGCGACGACGCGGCTTAGTTTCGATCAGCCATGGCGGCAGCGTATACCCTCGAAGACCTTCAGGACTGGAATCATCGAATTGTCGAGCTGGTGGAACGATTCGGCCTCGATCCCTACGCACAGGAGTTCGAAATCTGCGATTATGAGCAGATGATCTCGTACATGGTCTATTCGGGGATGCCTTCGCACTATCCGCACTGGTCCTACGGCAAGTCCTTTGAGAAACTCAAAACGCTTTACGACTACGCCCTAACCGGCCTGCCCTATGAGATGGTTATCAATTCCAATCCTGCCATCGCGTATCTCATGCGTGACAATACTCTGGCCTTACAAGTTCTCACGATGGCCCATGTGTACGGTCACAACGATTTTTTCAAAAACAACTTTACCTTTAGAACCATCCGGGCAGAATTTACCATCGAAACTTTTAAAGCCCATGCCAACCGTGTGCGGCAGTACATCGAAGATCCGAGCATTGGATTGGAAAAAGTGGAGCGTATTCTCGATGCCGCCCACGCCCTTTCGCTCCAGTGCCGGCGCAACCTAACGATACGGAAACAAAGCGAAGCCGAACAAAAGGAAGCGAAACTAGAAGATTCAAAACCGGCTACCGACCCCTTCCAATCGGTTCATCGCCGCAAAGAATGGGTTTCCCCGGACCTGGCCAAAGTCCCACTTTATCCCGAAGAGGATATTCTGCTGTTTATTCGCGATCACAACCCCCAC
>Ga0126374_10000227_pt1 | contig 12751 bp, 8 predicted proteins | sample PanSoiMetPlot_12_FD_89874 | JGI IMG/M metagenome (GOLD analysis project Ga0126374, IMG submission 89874) | Tropical forest soil microbial communities from Panama - MetaG Plot_12 | ecosystem: Environmental > Terrestrial > Soil > Tropical forest > Bulk soil | place: Panama | collected 2016-02-17
CGATGTCAAAGCACGACTTAAAGCCGGGGCGCCTAAAGCGAAAATGACTACGTTATGGAGCGGAGTCGTTGACATTAAACGCACTGATAATCAAACCACCGGCGCCTATCTCCGGCTCTTTGAGCTGAGGCGGGATGGCGCTGATTTTCTTCTCTATTTTACACGTCCCAGTCGCGACACGACATCGCCGGTCGAGCGGGCGAGCGAAATAAGGGCAGCCGCCGGTGTTTTCGTCGGCAATGGTGCTAGTGACCTCTACGCCCAAGGCGCGTTCGGTCCGACTATCCTGAGTGGTGGCACCGGAACCGCGGAAGGTCGCTATCTGGAGACCGTCAGCTTCGTTCAACATCAACTCATGGAAACCAGCCACTGGGCGTTACGCCATTTTCCCTGGAACCTGTTATTTGCCTACACACCATTTCCCGATGAAGCTGAGCATCTTTGGCGAGGATATCTGGATCCAACTCTGCCCGGCTACCGCCAGGACATCGCCGATCGCCTCCGCCCGTTTTTAGAAGAGGTCTATGTTCGCTGCGACGAATTCCTGGGCCTGTTCCTCGCCAATCGGCCGAGCAATACAATCATAGCCTTGGTTTCCGACCACGGCATGGAAGGAATCAATAAGCTCGTTGCGATCAATCGTGTCCTGCAACAACATGATCTCTTGATAATGGATGGACAGAGTCGCGTCGATTTGGGCAAAACCAAAGCGTTCTATCCCACAATCAACAACGGTTACCTGCTAATCAATTCCACGAACCGGAAAAACGGCATCGTCACTCCGGAAGAGCGCAGTGAAATCCTCCGACGCATTCGCGAAGCGCTCTTCAGTCTTCGTGACGCTGAGCGTCCCGTCATAACCGATATTATCGACAGCCAAACGAGCGGTGCAGCCATGGGTATCGGCGGCGAAAGCGGCGGAGATATCTATCTCGATATATTACCGGGCTACGATTTCGACGGCGGATTAGGCCCGGGCCCGCTGATCACTACGCGCGAACCCCACGGCAACCATGGTTTTAACCCATTGCGATCATCCATGCGCACGATCATGGTGTTGAACGGTCCCGGCATCGCCGCCGGCCAGACCTTACGCGGCGTTCGCATCATCGACTTCGCCCCCACACTCGCGAAGCTGCTACGACTTCCTGCGTTCAAAGACGCCACCGGCCGGGTTCTTGAAGAAGCCTTCTCAAAGCCGCGTTGACTTGGATATCGAGCTTAGACTAGTCTGACGTTAGCTCTCTGAAAGAAATCCCGCTATGACCGCGAAGCCGTCATGGGAGCCGCCTTCGGTTATCTCAAGAAGCGAAGTTCTTAAACTCCACCACGAAGTTACAGCTTTAGCCAACATCCCGCTGCGTATCCGGGAGGATATCTTTCGCATCCATGCGCTGGAGATGGACTGGGATATAGGCGTCGTGATTTACGAGCCCGAAGATCCGGCGAAAATTCCCCGCGGACCCGACGGCGCTAAGGTCGGCGTGTTTCTTCTTCATGGCGGCGTGTCGGATTATAAGTCCTTGGATACTATCGCGCGGTTGCTGGCCGAAAAGTTCGGCGTCAAAGTCGCCAGCATGACTTTCCCGGGTAGGTTCTATTTGCTGGACCCTAGCCGAGATTGGCCGGGCGACCTGGAAAACCCTGACGGTTCAGCGCGCACGCCGCTCTGGACCGAAGAGACGCGCATCACGAAAGACCAGTACGAAATCGTCCAAGACACTTCGAAACGAGAGAGTTACGGCACCATCGTTTCGCTGGCAGCCAAGGAAGGAACGGAATTTTACCGTCGAATGGCAGCCTGGCCCGTGGCCTTCGAAGAGGCAATGAAAGAAGTCGCGAGGCGCCATCTCCCAGAGGGCGAATTTTCAATATACATTCACGGCCACTCCACTGGCGGGCCATTTGCAATGATAGCGTCACAACGGATTGCCAATGTCGCGGGCATTATCGGTTACGGCACTTCGCCCTTCGGCGCCATGTATACTCAAGTGACCGGCGACCGTTGGAATTTTCCCTTCAACTGGCTGCGCCTGCGGACCTGGCGCGACACCGCTCGCTATCTTTACGAAGGAATGAAAGACAAAGGGATCGGCCTGCCGATGCTGATGGAGCTGACGTTCGAGCGGTGGGACAAAAGCAAAAAGCGACCGAACTTCAAAGCCGAAGATTTTGTCCATAAGAACTCGACACAATCGTTGGAAGCGGCGGCTCGCGTTTCCGCCGCGCGTTTAAAATTATCTCACCGCGACACCGAAGCACTAATACAGAGATATCTTGGCTATACGCGCGAACTTACCCGCCCTGGAGTCAAACCGGTTCCATCCTTCTTGTCGATCCACGGCATCGACGACGACACCGTCACACTGGCTCGCTGCGAGCGATCTCTGTCGTTGTTTGCTAAGTTGAGCCCGGCGCCTAAAGTACGCTGTGTTTCCCTAGGCGCGGGAGTGCACACATGGGCTCATACGGAACCGGAGCTGCCGCAAGGGGTAGCCACTTCAGTGGCCAGTCTGTGGTACGATGCAATCATGAACGGGTTCTACGTGACATGACCTATCCGCACCGGTTGCAAATGAACTAACAGGAAAACATTATGGCAGACGCCGGACATCTTATTCTGACCGCGGTCGGACCTGATCAGATTGGTCTGGTCGAGAAAATCTCCCAGTTCATCGTGGAACATGGTTGCAACATTGAAGACAGCAAGATGGCGGTCTTCTGCGGCGAATTCGCCGTCATTATTCTGATCACCGGAGAAAGCGGCAAACTCATAAGGGTCGCCAACGCGTATCATGATCTAGAAGTCCAAACTGGGCTCACGATTTCGCTCAAGACGCCCTCGATCCGAAAGCCCGCGGATTTGTTTCTGCCTTACAGGTTGACGGTTTCGTGCATGGACCACCCCGGCATCGTCCACAAACTTAGCCAGATTCTCAGCAGCCACGGCGTCAACATCGAGTCGATGGAGACAAAGACCTACGCGGCGCCCGTGAGCGGCACGCCGATCTTTCGCCTCGAGGCGAGCCTTTCTGTCCCGACCAAAGCGAATATCAGTTCATTGCGCGCCCAATTCGGCGAAATTCAACGGGAAGAAAACATCGACATTGAGCTCACGGCCACAAAAAACTGAATTGTCTGCCGTCTGCCCTAGGAGGTGAAAATGAAGCATCCGTTCTGGGGTCTCATGTTGGTCATAGGAGTGGAGCTACTAAACGACTCTTTTTTCCATCCGGTCCATGCCCAAGGTTTAGAGAAAATTAATATCGCCTATAGCGGGACGGGAACCTCCGGTTACGTCATGGAGATCGCCCAACGGAGCGGAATTTTCCGTAGAAACGGCCTCGATCCAGAGGTTATCTACGTGGGCAGCGGCTCTCTTTTGGCGCAAGCGCTCATCGCCGGAACTTTCATAGCCGCCTTATCGCAGGGATCCGAGGCCATCTCCGCTAAGCTGGCGGGGGCGGACGTCCGTATCGCCGCCGTCATTGCGAATCATTTTAATCACGTCTTTTTGTCTTCGCGCAATATTATCTCGATCAAACACTTAAAGGGCAAACGAGTCGCGGTGAGCCGCTTCGGCTCCGGCTCCCATTTCATGACCAACCTGGTGCTTAAAGAAGGCGGGCTGGAGCCGGAAAAAGATGTCACCACTTTGCAAATTGGCAACTCTGCGGCGCGGATGGCCGCCATTCTCAGCGGCACCGTCGACGGAACTATTATGGCGGGCGACTTCATCCCCCGCGCGCGAAGGGAAGGCTTCAATGTGTTGGTGGATCTAGCAGATTCGAAAATCGAATACCCTTTCCTTTCGTTTAACATTGTCGGCTCGGTCATCGACCGTAACCTTAAGACCGTCAAAGCTCTCATCAAGAGCGCCTCAGAAGCAATTCGCGTGCTTCAGACAGATCCAGCGGCAGCCAAAGCCGCCATCAAAGTCGCCTTGCGCACGGACGATCCCGAGACGATCGAATTTGCCGCCACCCGGAGCGTTAGGGTGCTCGAACGTCGCCCTTTTCCGACGCCGGCCGGTATTCAAATGGTCTTGGATGAGCTGAGTCCGAAAGAACCGAAAGCCAGAACGGGCAAATTCGAAGATTTCGTCGATCTGAGAGCGCTAAAAGAGCTGGAGCGGGAAGGCGCTTTCAAGTAACGGCACAAGGCCCGCCATCCTGCGCCCATGCGAAGGATCTGAAAAAGATTTGGTTAATGCCTTTCAAAGTAAACTCAGAAGAATCTAAAGCAGCCCCGCCGTTCAACCTGCGATGAGAACCAGCCGGGCGTCGCCTTCGGGCCCGGTGCCCTTGCTCGTCAGAAGCGGCGCAGGAAGTCGTTGATTGCGCCGCTGCATCTCAGTCCAGTCTTTTTCCGCCATAATGAAGTAGACTCGTGACAAGCCAGCAGTGCCAGTGCTCACCGGCAGTGGCTGTTCGAGGGTGGCGATGGGTTCGCCGCGATAAAAAACCACCGGATCACTATTAAATGATTCGCCGTAAAGATAGAGTTTGTCGCCGGGCCGGACCCGCTGGTTGACCTCTTCCATAAACTCGCGATAGCTTTTCGCTTCCCCGATGGCCGGCATCACTGCCGTTCTCGTCACAAAAGTTACCAGGATCGAAATCCACACGAGGCGCTGGGCAGCAAGTTTTAGCCTACCCAGCCACAGACAATGGGCCAATGAAAACCAGAGAAGCGCCGACAACAGCGAGACGATCGTGAACGACCAACCGAACGTTGCCAGAGCATCTTTGACGATCGCAAGGTTGGCGCGGTCTTTGGCCTTTAGAAGCGCTTCGATGGGCGTGAAAAACCATTCCGGGTCGTGGTTCCACAAAGCACCCAGGGTAATGACAAATAATCCAAGCCCAACGACGACCGCGACAACCGCAACGAATCGGTAAAGAAACATCTTCACGCCGTACGCCGCAACCTGGTGATGGAACCATACGGCCAAAAGCAGGGACAGCGCGGGATACAACGGCAGAAGATATACGGGCCGCTTCCCCGCCGAGAGCGAAAAGAAAACGAACATAACGAAAAACCAAACTTTCAGGAAGAGAGAATCATCCTGCGACAGAAAATCTTTGGTAAATAAATCCCACAACAGAAAGGGGAGAAACAGCGTCCAGGGCAACCCCTGGAAGAAAAGATAGGGAATGTAATAGTAAACGGGGTGGCTATGGCCCGAGCCGCCAAAAAATCGGATAAGATTTTCCTGAAGCAATTGACGGTCGATGAAACCTTCCCCGCCCCTCGTCACCGCGACGACGTACCAACCTGCTCCCAACAGTACGGTGAGAAGTACGCCCGGGTGGAAGCAAAATTTGAAGAGCAGGTCCCATCTTCTTTTCAGCGCTAAAAACGTCCCGGCGATGAGAGCCGGCAATACTAAACCCAAGGGACCTTTGGCCAAAATGCCGACACCGGAAACGGCGTAAAAAGCGTAAAACCAGATTTGGCCCGCCAGCAACCCACGGTAGATTGAGTAGAAAAGCGCCAGGCTCAGCATTACGAAAAAGCAAAGCGTCATATCCACTCGCGCGCTTAGCGCCTGGTTCTGATAGATCACCGTGGTAGCAAGGATCATTCCGCCCAAAAGCGCCACGTCCGCGCCGAAGAGCTTGCGTCCAAGCGCATAGAGTAGCAACACACCCAAGGTCGCGTACAGTGCCGAAGGAAACCGGATCGTAGCCTCGTCAAGCGTCCCCGCGACTTCCGAGGTTAAGGCTGCAGACCAGTGAAACAGCGGCGGCTTGGATGGAATATCCGTCGCTCTCTTCAGCGGCACCAACCACTCTCCGCGCCGCATGATATCCTGCACCGCCATCGCCTCTCTCGGCTCGCCTTTATCAAAAAAAGGAGTGTTTCCCAGATAGGGAAAAAACAAAACACCGCAGAGACAGAAAAGCATTGTTAAATGCACTAATAGATTCGATCGCGATGTCACAGGCTGGTCCATCACCGAGTTAATAACGTTTTTATTGTTTATCCGAAAGAGATTAGTGAAAATAGCACTGAAATTTTAGAGAAACCCTTCACGAACATTACATTTTTGATAGTTAACCTTTGCTTCTCAGTCGACAGTTGAAATCCTTCGTGGGCTGAGACTTCCGGCAACAACTCTCTCAAGCCGCATGACTTTTAATTGACTAGCTGATACCTAGTGAATATTGTCCCTGTCGCTACGTCAATTGATTGAATGCAGCATCTCTAGCTGCCAAGGATTTGGGTGGAATTGCCTTCCGCCAAAAAAACTCCGCTGGTCTCGGTGGTCATAGCCACCTACAATCGATCTGGTTTGCTAAGAGAAACCATCGAAAGCGTTCTCAAGCAAACGTTCCGCGATTTCGAGCTCATTGTGGTGGATGACGGCTCCACGGACGATACTGAACAAGTATTACAGTCGTATGGCGATCGTCTGCGCTATTTCCATCAGGAAAATCGTGGCCCCTCGGCGGCGCGCAACTTCGGAGTTGCGCAGGCCCGTGGGAGTTGGATTTCGATTCAAGATTCCGATGATCTCTGCGCCCCCGATCATCTCGATACTCTCTACACTTTCGCTAAAGAAAAAACCGATGTCGGGATGGTTTTCGCTAATGGCGCCTATATCGACGATCCGGGAGGCAAAACGATTATCCCACAAGAGAAGTCCAAACGGTTGGCTGAAAAAGGAGTCGAGCTTCAAGATCTTTTCAGTACGAGTATTGTGCGTCTGCAGGCGGCGCTCCTCTCGAAGGAAACTCTGTTAAGCATCGGTGGCCTTGATGAAAACTTGCGGATCGCCATGGATCTGGATTTGGCTTTCAGATTTTTCATGCGCTTTCCTGTTGCCTACATAGACAAAGTAGTATTTTTTTATCGAAGACACGAAGGAAACATCGGTCGCAACCAAGAGCTGCGACTTTTGGAAAACCTCCGGGTTATAGAAAAATTAATACAGGAGTTCCCCAGCGCCTTACAGATACTCGGTCGTCGAAACATTAACCGGCGCAAAGCTTACCGCTATTACCGTCTCTCTAAAAGCCGTTGGAAAGCTGGTGAAAAGGATAAGGCGAGAGACGCCCTGAGGCAGGCGATCTTTCTTCGACCATTTTTTCTAAAGTACCGTCTCTATCAATTTTTAGAGGCAGCTTTTTAAAAACCTCTGCACGGGGCTGCGGTTGTATTCTCCGAACACGCCGATGCTGGAAAAATCTTTGATTAGCTATTCTACTCCATTGACCATCAGGGCCGGGCATATTTCCATACTTTTTTTTCTTTGCGTTACGCTTTATCTCTGGCACCTAGGCCAAATTCCTTTTTACGACAGAGGCGAGCCGCGAGAAGGCATAGTCGTCACTGAAATGAATACGAGCGGGAACTGGATCCTTCCCAAAGTAAACGGAGAATACATTCCATTTAAGCCGCCTCTGTTTCACTGGATGGGCATCATAGCGGCTAGACTATTTGGCGGCGTGAATGAGTTCAGCCTTCGCTTCCCGTCAGCCCTTCTTGGTATATTAGGAATCTTTCTCACTTACTTCGCCGGAGCATATTTATGGGATGAAAGGGCAGGTCTCATCGCAGGTCTTGTTCTCGCTTCCAATGTCCAGTGGCGGGAAGGGGCGTCCCTGGTACAGGTCGACATGACACTGGCGTTTTTCATGCTTGCGGCCTTCTTGTCTTTCCTCTTCCTTTACCGCGCAGGTGGCGGCAGCAAAATAAAGACCGCTGGATTGGCGCTGTTACTGGCCCTCGCCACCTTGGCCAAAGGACCGATCGGGGTCGTCGTGCCATGCCTGGCTTTTTTGATTTTTCTCGCGATTCGGCGCGATTTCAGGTTCCTGAAAACGCTCCATCCATGGGTCGGCGGCTTAGTTTTTCTTTTGGTAGCAGGTTCGTGGTATGCGCTGGCTTTATGGCAAGGAGGCGCCGCATTTTTCTTCAGACAATTGGTCGACGAAAACCTGCGTACGGCGACGGGTGAATACGGCCGGCCCCAGCCAATTTACTACTTTGTCCCTGTCCTCTTTTACAATATGGCGCCGTGGACCTTATTTTTTCCTGCACTGGCGCTTTTTCTTTACCGGCAGCGGAACCGTCTGAAAGAAAGCGAATTCCTCTACCTATTGATCTGGTTAGCCACCGTTTTCGTCTTTTTCTCTCTGTCTTCCGGCAAACGAGGCGTCTATATTCTCTCATTGTATCCGGCTGCCGCGCTGCTCTGGGGCGCATGGTGGGCCCACGTGGAACAAGGAGATTCGCAATCTCAAGGTCTAACGTTGTGGATCGGTTATTTTGTTGCCAGCGCCTATCTTCTGACCATAGGCGCCCTTTTCGCGCGGGTTTTCGGGTGGGACATATTTAAATATTTTCGCGGGGGAGAAGATTTTTCCCTTGTATTGAGCACATTATTTGCTCCGTCCCGGCTTGTGTTGGCTTTGCTCCTGTTATCGAGTATTGCAACACTGAGTCTGTTCGCGGGACTGGTTCAAAAAAAATGGCACTGGGTTTTTGCCTCGCTTGCGGTCCTTGCTGTGTTCAACCTGTTTGTCATTAAGCAGGTTTACTATCCTTCGATTGCTGGAGAGCGGACTCTAAAACCTTTCATCGAGCACGTCAAAGAGCAAGTCGACCCCACCGTTCCCCTGCTTTTTTATCGAGCCTTTGACGCCGGCGCCATCTTCTATGCCGGCAGGCATATCCGCTCCTATGAGGAACTCGCCAAGGAAACAAAACCACCTTTTTACCTTTTGATGTGGGAAGAGGACTGGGTACCATTGAGCGACAAAAAGGCATTAAAGGTTTTAAGCATTAGCGAAGGCACCGGACCCGCCCATAGGCACCGAATGATTCTGGTAAGGGCGAATGAAAAAGTTGGACCGTAGCCCGGTAAATCTGATAATGTATCAAACCCTTGTGATACAATGTTTGTACCCACCCGAGTCCATTGAAGCTGACAGCCCGATAACCAGGGACGGTTATTATCGTAGCAAGCTACTTAAGCTTTTAGCAGATCAAGCGCGCGCGGAACTCGAGGCATCCAATATTTATTCCAAATGGGTTCATAGGGCACTCGGCCCAGAAGAAAAGATGCATCTGACGGAGATCGCCTGTGAAGAGACAGAACATTGGTACGGTATTGTCAAACTTCTGGAAGGACTCGGCGTTAGCTGCAAAGAGGCACGGCAATACGAAGACAACAACTATTTTTACACCATCTCTCATATCCTTATACCCCGCTATCGGTGGGTCGATATTTTGATGTTGACCTTTCTGATCGATCGCGGCGCCTACCTGTTGGTTGAGGATTTCGCTCAAAGCAGCTATGCCCCATGGGCACGGTTTGCAAAAAAAGTGCTAGAGGAAGAAACGGGACACATGGATTTTGGCAACGATTTCATTCGACGCCAGGTGGATAAGATAGGAAAAGCGCAAGTTCAGCGTGCGCTCAACGTATGGTGGCGAGTCGCGTTGAACATGTTCGGTCCTCCGGTCACCGGGAATACGAACCATTACATTCGTCTCGGACTTAAATACCGGACTAACGAGGAACGTCGTATGGCATTTCGTCTTGACTGCGAAACGCGAATCAAAAGCTTAGGCTTGACGGTACCCAAGCTCCATAGAGGCACTTACCCCTTCCTTTGATTCTCGATCCAGCGCACTGATTTTCACATTAGTCGGGGTACACGACGACGAATCATCAAAGGATCTTTTTCGCAATTAGAAATCGATAAATCTCTTCTGCCACGATGCGGTTACCTGATTCATTCCAATGGTTATTGATAGGAAAATAAACTACCTCCCGTTGATTCGCCCTCTTCTTTAACGCCGGGGTCAAATCGATACATAGAAGCCCGCTGGAGTGGCAAAACTCTAACGTCGTTTTTCTTAGTTGGTCCGTCAAGTCATCGAACGATTCAAAGGATTTTTCTTTCTCCTTGATCGCTTTCCAATATACTTCTTCTTTAGAAGGAAAGTAGAGAAGCACAAAGATTGCATTAGATCGCTGACTGTCCTGATAGGCTGTTTCGATCTCGCGCCTTGTCAACGGCCACCCTCGTGGGAACCGCTTGCTGTCGGCGATAATCCTGTCTTTCAAATTCTCTGTGCTAAATTTGAACCCTATCTCACCGAGGTCAAGATCTTGGACCGCTTTATTTGCACGCCGAAGCCCGCGAAAGAGATTAAACGTCACGGAGTGGCGGCGCATAAATTCTCGGAGGGAGAACTTGTTGAAATGTCCATCGTCTTTGGCAAAAACGGTAGCGTTGCCGAGGTCGTTGTTATAGAGACCATAAAATACAACCTTGGGTTTGAGTGCCATTCCGTATTGTTCAAGCGTTCGCGTGTATTGTTGCGGGCCCCAACCGGGAACGCCGAGATTGATGATTTCACGCTGCGAAAGATTTGCTAGTTGAGCGATCCAGGTGGCCTCTTGATTCACGCCAAGACCGAAGGTGAAGGAATCTCCCACCGCAACACCCCAGGCCGGTCCCCCCACTGTGCCGCCCCGAAATCCAGCCCCAGGAAAGTTGAGGTTGGTTTTCATCCTAAAATTTGAATCGGGAAGTTTCTCAAGAAAATCTGTCTCAGGCCTAATCACGTACCAGAGTTTGGGATCCGGCAAGTAAGGATCAATAGAGTGAGAACGACCCTTCATTTCCAGAACAATAGAGCTTAGGGAAGGGGGAAGAAGTTCGGTTGGTAGGATACGGGCGGTGAACTCGAAGGTAACGAGAGCCACTACGATTCCGAACAATATCAATGCGGATCGCTGCAGAAGATTCTTGATCATGTCTTCCAAAACAAAAAATTCCCGACAGTGAGGAATTCCACGCCGGTTATCAACACCAGAACAAATAATTTGCTCTGGCAACCGCTCCTCGAACAGCTGCTATTCGTCATTTTCGTGAGATACCCCAACCAAAACTTGAAACTTGACTAGGTCCTACCTGACTCCTACCTGCTGGCACCATATCCCGAGCGCTTCGAGGGCCCACAGCGTTCCCTCCCACGGTCCCCGATACGACTCCGGTGGGCGGCTCAGCCAGGCCTCGACTCCAGGAAGAATCCGTCGCACCGCATCAATATCCAGAATTCGGCTCTTCAGGGTCTTCTCATGATGGCGCAAAAGGTCAGCCATACTGCCAAACTGAAAATGTCGCTTTCGACGCGTAATGACTTCCTTCGCGACACGGCCCTCTGCCCACCAGCGTAGAATCCGCTTCGTATTCGCGCGCCCCGGCCAGCGGCTGACACGTGGGCCCGCAGGCAGGCCGAGCACGAATTCGACGAGATCGCGATCTAAAAACGGCATACGTAGCTCAGCCGATGAGTCCATGGCCGCGGCATCCGCAAAGGACAGGATGTTTTGGGATAGAAAAGTTTGCAGCATGACCTGTTGCATGCGGTCGAGGTCACAGGCCTCCGTATCGCAGGAACGATACAGGCGGTCGACAACATCGAGGTAAGAATCGCGCGCTCCACCGAATAATTGCACAATGTCCTGGTATGGAAGGGGGCGGTGAATAAGATATCGTGCCACCGCGGGCGCCATCGATGCGTTGGCCTCTCTCAGACGCCGGCGTCGCTCGGCAAGTGATTCACGTCCGTATAGGAATCGATCGAGCGGGGCGCCTACCCAGGTGAGCGGCAACCATGCGAGATGGCGAAGCACGGCGAGGCGGAATCGATCTTGACTCAATCGGTAGCCACCCAGCACCTCGTCGCCCCCATGTCCGCAAAGGAACACTGTCGCCCCCGCGCGCGCAGCTCGGATCAACATCCAGGTAGCAAGCATCGCACCATCCCCTACTGGTTCGGTGAGAGATGAGAAGGCCGGGACCATCTGCGCGACGCGCTCGGCCCGCGATACCTCGATATCCGTGACGGGATCTGATCCGGGCGGCGGCGCGGCAGGCGCCGCACCGTTCTCTACGTTCAGCAGCCGAAAAGTGTACGCCTGGATTGAATGCCCACAAGAGGACAATACGGTTCGGATGCTCTGACTGTCGATCCCGTCGCTTAGGAGAAGAGCAACTGGAACGTCACTGACGAGACAACGTTCGCTCGCTTGCGTGAAGAGCGCGTCGAACTCTTCCACCAGCGCGCTGCGGGCTCGTGCCTTAATTCCTGACCGCTGTCGCACCCTTGGGGTCCACCAGGTACGCGCCACGCTGCCTTCAGGGCCAACTTCGAGAAGCTGCCCGGCCTCCAGCTTTTTCACCTCGTGCAGTACCGTGCGCGGGCTCACGACGTACCGTAGGGTAACGTATTCTACAAGGCAGTCCGGATCGAGCTCGTGGGGCACCTGAGGATGTTGAACGAGAGCCTCCAGACTGGAGGCAAATACGAGCGCTTCTGTGCTTTCATGGTAAAAGAGCGGCTTCTCGCCGAAGCGATCGCGCACCAACCATAGCCGCCGCTCGATTGTATCGAAGATCGCGAACGCCCACTGTCCCGCCAGACGCGGGAGCGCTTGCGCTCCCCATCGCTCCCACGCGAGTAGCAGAATCTCCGAATCGGTCCGAGAGCGCAATGCACTATACTCAAACCCTAACTCGCGCCGCACTTCATCGTAATTGTAAATCTCGCCGTTGAAGGTGAGCCAATAGCGACCGGTGGCGCTACGCATTGGCTGGTGTCCTGCAGAGGTCAAGTCCAGGATGGCAAGACGGCGATGGCCGAGAACAGCGGGCTCGGCCACGATGATTCCTCCATCGTCCGGCCCGCGGCGCTCGAGGCGATTCAGAATGGCCTGAACGAC
>Ga0126374_10000228_pt1 | contig 12745 bp, 12 predicted proteins | sample PanSoiMetPlot_12_FD_89874 | JGI IMG/M metagenome (GOLD analysis project Ga0126374, IMG submission 89874) | Tropical forest soil microbial communities from Panama - MetaG Plot_12 | ecosystem: Environmental > Terrestrial > Soil > Tropical forest > Bulk soil | place: Panama | collected 2016-02-17
ACGGAGCGGGCCCTGCGGGAGGCGGCATGAAGGTCCGGCTGGTCGTCAACGGTGTCCCGCACGACGCGGACGTGCCGGCGCGGCGACTGCTGTCCGACTGCCTGCGCCACGACCTGCGCCTGACCGGCACGCACGTCGGGTGCGAGCACGGTGTCTGCGGTGCGTGCACGGTGCTGCTGGACGGCCGCCCGGTGCGCTCCTGCCTGCTGCTGGCGGTCAGCGTGGACGGGCAGGAGATCACCACTGTCGAAGGGCTCGCGCACGACGGAGCGCTGTCCCCGGTGCAGCAGGCATTCGCCGACTGCCACGCGCTCCAGTGCGGCTTCTGCACCCCGGGGTTCCTGACCACGATCACGGCCGGGCTGCGCGACAACCCGCACCCGACGGAGGAGGACGCCCGCGAGATGATCGCCGGCAACCTGTGCCGGTGCACGGGCTACCAGAACATCGTCGCCGCGGTGCTGAAAGCGGCCGGGCCATGACGCAGCTGTTCGGCGCGCCGATCCCGCGTCGCGAGGACCGCCGCTTCCTGACCGGCGCGGCGGGGTTCCTTGACGACCTGGGCCACGACGCGCTCGCCGTCGCGCTCGTCCGCTCACCGCACGCCCACGCTCGGTTGGTCGACATCGATGTGTCAGGGGCGCTCGATGTGGCCGGGTTGATCGCGATCTACACCTATGACGACCTGGCGGGTGCCCTGGCCGAGCCGTTGCCACTGCTCATCCCGCATCCGGCGCTCACCCACGGGCGCACCGCATACGCGCTGGCTCGCGACGAGGTCAACCACGTCGGCGAGCCGGTAGCCATGGTGGTTGCCCGGGACCGCTACCTCGCCGAGGACGCCGCCGAACGGATCGTGGTCAGCTACGAGCCACTGCCCGCCGTGGTGGGTATCGAGGCGGCCCGGCGCGCCGACCGCCTGGTCCATGACGATGTCCCGGGCAACGTCGGCGCAAACGATACGCAGGCGTACGGTGACGTCGATGCCGCGCTTGCGAGCGCACCACACCGGCTCAGTCTGGACCTCGCCGTGGAGCGGTCGGCGTCGACGCCGCTCGAGACAAGGGGCGTGCTCGCCGAGTGGGACACAGAGTCGGGGCGCCTTCGCATCTGGTCGTCCACCCAGACGGCAACGGGCCTGCGCGCGGCAGTCGCGGCGAAGCTCGGCCTCGACCTCACGAACGTCGAGGTGATCACCCCCGACATCGGCGGCGGATTCGGCGTCAAGATCGTTCACCCGTGGCCGGAGGAACTGCTCGTGCCGATGGCGGCACGTGCCCTGGGCCGCCCGGTGAAGTTCACCGAGGACCGCGGCGAGCACTTCGTCGCGGCCGCCCACGAGCGTGCGCAACTGCACCACGTCGAGGTCGGCTTCGACGACGAGGGCCGGATCGTCGGCCTCGATGTGCGGTTCTGGCACGACCACGGTGCCTACACGCCGTACGGGGTGATCGTCCCGATCGTCACGTCGACGCAGCTGCTCGGCCCTTACAAGCCCGGGGCGTACCGCGTCGAATACGACAGCCTCTACACCAACACGGTCATCGTGACGCCCTACCGGGGCGCCGGCCGCCCGCAGGCTGCGTTCGTCATGGAGCGAACGATGGATGCGATCGCACACGAGCTCGGGATCGACAGGGCCGCGGTGCGCGAAATGAACTTCATCCAGCCCGACGAGATGCCCTATGACTTCGGGCTGACATTCCAGGACGGCCGGCCATTGCGCTACGACTCCGGCGATTATCCAGCCACGCTGGAGAAGCTGAAGAAGCTGGTCGGCTGGGACGCCTTCGAGGTGGTCCGTGAGGCGGCGCGCGCCGAGGGGCGCCGCGTCGGCATCGGGCTCGCCTGCTATGTCGAGGGCACCGGCGTTGGCCCGTACGAGGGCGGCCACGTGCTGATCGAGACCTCGGGAAAGGTGAAGGTGGCCACCGGACTGACCACTCAGGGACAGGGCCACCAGACCGTGTTCGCGCAGATCGTGGCCGACGAACTGGGTGTGCCGATAAGCGACATCGAGGTCGTCACCGGCGACACGCGCCGATTCCCTTATGCGGTGGGCACGTTCGCCTCGCGATCCGCCGTGATGAGCGGCTCCGCGATAGCGCTGGCCGCCCGCAACGTCCGGGAGAAGGCGCTGCGGGTGGCCGCGGAGGCGCTGGAGGCGGATGTCGGGGACCTGGAGATCGTCGAGGGCGTCGTCCGGGTGAAAGGCAACCCGGGTGCCGAGATCGCACTGGGCACGGTGGCGGTGCTCTCGAACCCGCTGCGGTACGCCTTCGACGAGGCGTCGCAGGCGGCCACCCAGTTCGTGGTGGGCGACCCGGACAAGCCCCCGGTGGCCGACGACGACGAACCCGGCCTGGAAGGCCGCGACTACTATTCGCCGCCGCACGCCACGTTCGCGAACGGCATGCACGCTGTGATCGTCGAGACCGACCCCGACACAGCGGAGATCCGGATCCTCAAGTACGCCGTGGTCCATGACTGCGGCAACCTGATCAATCCGCGCATCGTGGAAGGCCAGATCCACGGCGGCGTCGCACAGGGTGTCGGCGGGGCGCTCTACGAGCGGATGGCGTATGACGAGCAGGGCCAACTGCAGAACGCGTCGTTCATGGACTTCCTCATGCCGTACGTGACCGAGGTACCGCACGGCATCGACATCGACCACCTGGAAACGCCCTCGCCGCTGAACCCACTGGGCGTCAAGGGGGCAGGCGAGGCCGGCGTCATCCCGTCGGCGGCCGTGTTCGCGTCGGCGATCGAGGACGCCGAGGGTGTCCGGATCACGTCCATGCCGATCTCGCCGAGTGAGCTTTTCGAGCTGCGGAGGACGCATGAAGATCGCCGGTGAAGCCACCCTGCACGCGCCGATCGACCGCGTGTGGCAGGCGCTCGGCGACCCCGCGGTCCTAGCGAGCGCGATCCCGGGCTGCGAGCGGCTGGAGCCGGCGGGGCCCGGCACATACCTGATGACAGTGACGGCGGGCGTTGCGTCGACCGAAGGCACGTATTCGGGCACCGTGCGGGTTTACGACAGGCAGCCGCAGTCGTCGTTCGCCATAAACGCGAACGCAGCGGGTGTACCGGGCACGTTGGGCACCGACGTGCGGGTACGACTGTCCGAAGTGGACGGTTCGACCCTCGTCAGCTACGACGCGGACGCCGCTGTCGGCGGACTGATCGGCGGCGTGGGTCTGCGGTTGCTGACGACCGTGCTGCAGAAGACCGCCGACGAGTTCTTCGCCGCGGTCGACAACGCGCTCACCGGCAACGCGCTCACCGGCAACGCGCTCACCGGCAAGGCGCCGGCTGTCCGCCTCGCAGAGGCACCGGCACCCAGACGCTTCCCTCCCGGTGTGCTTGTCGGAGCTGCGGCCGGATTCGCGCTGGGCGCGATATGGGGACGGAGGGTGCGCTGATGCGCGCCGTCACGGCGGCGGCCGTTCAGGTGGCGCCGTCCTCTGCGCCGCTGAGTACCGGCACGATCACCGCCAACACCGAGCGTGCGATCAGGCTGATCCGCGACTGCCACACGGCGACGGCCGCCGAGCTGATAGTGCTGCCGGAGTCGGTCACCACAGGGTTCACCCCGGGCGTGCCGGCCTCGGAGCTGTGGCAGCTGGTCGGCCCGGCGCCGCTCGATCCGTTCCGGTCAGCCGCCGAAGAGCTGCGGGTACACCTCGTCGTCGGCACCTACCAGCGTGGTGAGAGCCCTGGCGTCATGTACAACACTGCGGCCGTCATTTCGCCCACAGGAGCGGTTCTCGGTACGTATCGCAAGACACACCCGTTCGGGGGCGAACGCGTCGACCGTGGCGGCTGGGTGACGCCCGGCGACGACGTGCTCGTCGTCAACACGCCGCTCGGCGCGATCGGCGTCATCATCTGCTTCGACGGCGATTACCCGGAGCTGTCCCGTATCACTGCCATCAGAGGTGCCGAGATCATCTGCCGACCGTCGGCGTTGCTCCGCTCCGCGGACCTGTGGGAACTCACCAATCGAGCGCGGGCCTACGACAACCACGTGTACGTGATCGGTGCGAACGCGACAGGCGTCGATCCGTCCGGCGTGATCTACTTCGGCAACTCCATGATCGTCACGCCTATCGCCGAGGTGGTAGCGCGTGCCGCATCGCACGAAGGCTGGGTGTCGGCACGCCTCGATCCGGCCACGGCCATGGCGTCGATGACACCGGGCTCGTCTGTCCCGCAGTCGTTCGACCACCTTGCCGACCGCAACCTGGATCTGCTTCGCAAGCATGCCGATACCCTGCTCGGCGAGGCACACTCGCCGTTCGGGCACGGCGGCCAGGCAGAGGACATCGTGGACTGATGACGGAAATTCGACCTGTTCGCGACGACGAACGCGAAGGCGTTGCCGCGCTGCTCACCGAGCGTTGGGGCTCGCCGATCGTGGTGAGCCGTGGAGTTCGCCACGACCTGCGTGAGCTGCCGACGCTCGTGGCCGAACAGGACGGCGACATCGTGGGCATCGCGACCTACGCGCCGGGTAGCGACGACGGGGAGATCACCTCGCTGGACGCACTCCAACCGGATCATGGCGTCGGCACGGCACTGCTCGACGCCGTCGTCGACATCGGCCTCGCTGCGAAGTGGCGGCGGCTGTGGCTGGTGACGACCAACGACAACACCCACGCGCTGCGGTTCTACCAGCGACGCGGGTGGCAACTCGTCGCAGTTCACCGCAACGCAGTCGACGGCGCCCGCGAGATCAAGCCTGAGATCCCGGAACGCGGCAACGACGACATCCCGATCCGGCATGAGCTGGAACTAGAGTTCCCGTTGTAGCGCGGCGCTCAGCCCTCGCCGGCCATCCGGGGTCAGTCGTACCGCGCGCCCGGTGCCGATCCGTTCCACCCACCGCAGGTCGAACAGCCGTTGGCACAGGGCGGCGGCGCTGCCACCGGCAAGATGCGGGCGACGTTCGGTCCAGTCGAGGCAGCGGCGAACGAACGGGCGGCGGCTGCCGTGCGCGGCGCGCACGTCCACGCCGAGGTCGTCGAGCCACGCCATACCGCCCGGCGTCACCGCCCACCCGTCGAGCAGCCGGCGCTCGATCATGGCGTCGGTGATCGTCACGCCGAGCCGGCCGGCGAGGTGGTCATAGCAGGTGCGGCCGCGCTGCAGCGCGCTCTGAGCGGTCGCCGTACGCAAAGACGCCGGAGCCCCGCTCGGCGCCGGGGCGTGTGCCGAGAGCGATTCGATCAGCTCGGCGGTGTCGGCGTCCGCGAGTCGCACATAACGGTGCCGGCCCTGCCGCTCCTCGACGAGCAGCCCGTCGGCGACGAGCCGGTCCAGGTGCTCGCTCGCCGTTGAGCGCGCGACGCCGGCGCGGTGCGCCAGCTCGCCTGCCGTCCACGCCCGGCCGTCGAGCAACGCGAGGCAGAACGACGCGCGGGTGCGGTCGGCGAGCGCGCCGGCGAGGCGCGCCATCTCGGCCGCACCGTCGGAGGTGGCCATGGCATCGACTATGCCTGCTCGACGATTCGGCCGCGACCGAACCGTGCCCGTGGGCGGCACCGGGTCGGCCCGCTCCGCATGACAACGTGAACGGGCAGTTTCAGCAGTACTCGCCGACGCTCGATCTCGGCGGCGCCCAGTTGACTCGAGTGCGTGGCGCGTCGGATCAGGATCGGTATAGACACCGGTGGAACGTTTACCGACGTCGTCGCCCTGCGCGAGGATTCCGGGGAGATTGTCGCCACGAAGACCCCGTCGACGCCGAGCAATCCGGCCGACGGCTTTCTGACGGGCGTGCACAAGGCGCTCGCCTTGCTCGGCGCCGAGTACAGCGAGATCTCTGCGGTCAGCCACGGGACGACGGTCGCCACCAACCAACTGCTCGAGGGCAATATCGACCGGCTCGGGTTCGTGACGACCGAGGGCTACGAGTTCGTCCTCGAGATTGCCCGGCAGTCCGTTCCGGACGGCTACGGCAACAGCTACTTCTGGGTGAAACCCGATCGCATCGTGCCGGCCGACCTGGTTTGCACGGTGGGTGGACGGCTCGATTACCAGGGCGCCGAGATCCGCCCCCTGGACGAGGGGTCGGCCGTTGCGGCCGCTCGGTTCCTCCGCGAGCGTGGCGTGACGGAGATCGGCGTGTGCTTGCTGCACTCGTACGCCAACCCCGCACATGAGTTGCGCGTTCGCGAGATCTTGCACCGTGAGCATCCCGATGCAGTCGTATCGATCTCCTCGGACGTGCTTCGTGAGTACCGCGAGTACGAGCGGTCGATCACGACGCTGATCGACGCTGCCGTCAAACGCAGGACGAGCCGCTATCTCGCGGCAACTGTGCAGCGGCTCCCTGCGGACGTTCCGCTCTATGTGATGAAGTCCAACGGCGGCGTGCTGTCGGCGCCCGAGGTGGCACAGCAGCCGATCACGACGGTGCTGTCCGGGCCGGCGGCAGGCGCACTCGGCGCGGCGTTCGTCGCTCGCTGCGCCGGGTTCGACAAGGTGCTCACCTGCGACGGCGGCGGTACGTCGACGGACGTGTCTGTGATACTCGACGGCGAGCCGACGCTGACCACTGAAGGATCTGTAGGCGGGTACCCGTCGAAGATTCCGATGATCGACGTCGCGACAGTCGGCGCCGGCGGTGGGTCGATCGCGTGGATCTCGCCCGAGGGCACGCTCAAAGTCGGTCCTCGTTCGGCGGGCGCGGACCCGGGCCCGCTGTGCTACGGAACCGGAGGCACCGAGGTCACGGTCACCGACGCGCACGTGGTGCTCGGGCGCATCCCGCCGCGGCTGCTGGGCGGCGAGATCGACCTCGACGCCGACGCCGCCCGGGCCGGATTGCACAGCCTGGCTGAGCAGCTTGGCCTGTCGGTTCAGGCGTGCGCCATCGGCATCCTCGAGGTCTCGGCCTGGAACCAGGCGAATGCGCTGCGCCGCATCACCGTCGCACGCGGCCTCGATGTGCGCGACTTCACCCTCGTCACGTTCGGCGGCTCCGGGTCGCTGCTGGCGTGCCGGCTCATGGACGTGCTCGGTGTGCCGGCCGTGCTCGTCCCCGCCAATCCCGGAAACGTATCGGCATTCGGGCTGCTCACCGTTGACGTCAAGAACGACTACGTCCGCACGGCCGTGGCGCGGCACGCCGAACTCGACGTCGAGCAGGCCGAAGCGATCTTCGCGGAGCTGGATGAGTGGGCCGCCGCCGCGCTCGACCGGGAAGGTTTCGCACGCGAGGAGCAGCGCTACGTCCGCAGCGCCGATCTGCGCTACTTCGGGCAGGCGTTCGAGGTGCGCGTCCCGGTGCCCGACGGCCGGCTCGACAAGGCGGGCGCTGACGACGTGGCCGCCACGTTCCATGACGCGCATCGGGCGCTCTACGGCTACGACTTCAGAGCCGACCAGCGACAGCAGGTCGAATGGGTGAACCTGCGCACGTCAGGCATCGGGACGATCGCCCGGCCGCAGCTGCGCGAGCTGCCAACTCGTAAGGGCACACCACCGTACCCCGGCGTACGGTCGGTGTGCTTCGACGACTATTCGGAAGCCGCGATCTATCAGCGGACCGACCTGGCGCCCGGCGACGAGATCGCCGGGCCGGCGATCATCGAGGAGTTCGGCGCGACCGTTCCGCTCCATCCCGGCTTTCGAGCCCGCGTGGACAGCTACGGCAACCTGGTCGTGACCAAGTGACCGATCCGGTTCTCCTCGAGATCGTGCAGGGCAGTCTCGCGTCGATCGAGATGGAGGTCGAGACCGCCATCGCCCGGACGGCGCGCTCGCCGATGATCCGCGATGCGCACGATTTCCGGGCCGGCATCCACGACCGGCGGCTGCGCAAACTGACCGGCCGGTCCTATAGCGCACTCGTGCACCCCGTCGTCCGTGATTTCCCGGCGGAGACGATGCGCCCGGGCGATGTCTTCTTCCACAACGACGTGTACCTGTCCGAGGGCGGGATCGGCCACCTGCCGGATCTGTGCGTGACGGTGCCGGTCTTCCACGAGGACGAGGTGGTGGCGTTCGTCCAGGCGTTCGGCCACCACGACGACATCGGCGGCGCCGTCCCCGGCTCCATGCCAAGCCGCGCGACGAGCGTGTTCGAAGAAGGCCTGATGGTGCCGCCCATCAAGTTGTGGGATGCCGGCGTCCCCAATCTGGCGGCCCTCACGATCATGACGCGCAACTCGCGGATGCCCGAGTCGCTGGCAGCCGACCTGGAGGCAGAGCGCGCCGGATGTGTGATGGGCGCGCGCCGGCTGGCGGGACTGTTCGACCGCTACGGCCGGACGGCCGTCGAAGGCTGCTTCGACGCGATCGTCGAGCGCACGACCGCGACCTATCGCCGCGAGATCCTGGCCAAGATCCCGAACGGCACGTGGACCTGGGAGGACTACGCCGAGCACGACGGTGTCGAACCGCCACGACTGCACAAGCAGCGGATCACGCTCACCAAGAACGACGCGGGTCTGATTGTCGACTTCACCGGAACCGGTCCGCAGGCGCCTGGCCCGATCAATCATGCCGCGAACTACGCCGACGGCAACTTCCTGAAGAAATGGCTCGCCCCGATCCTGCGGAATCTGGCCGATACGCCCGAGCGGATGGCCGAGCTTGATGTGAACGAGGGCGTGGTGCCGCTGATCGACATGCGCTTCCCCCCGCCCGGCACACTGCTCACGCCGGTGTTTCCCGCACCGACCAATGCGCGCACCTTCGTCATTTTGCGACTGCTCGGCGTGCTTGCCGGCGTACTGGCCAAGGCGGTGGACGGGCGCATGCCCGCCGACCAGGAGACGATCCGCTATACCGGGGTGTACGGAACCGGCAAAGACGGCCAGCCGTATCTCATGCGCGAGGTGCTGGGTGGCGGCTCAGGCGGGCGTTACTACGCCGACGGTGAAGACACGATCCACGTGGTTCCCGACTCGCGCAACCTGCCGACGGAGTTCACCGAGTCACGGTTCCCGGTCGTGGTCGAGCGCCTCGGCCTTGCTGTTGACTCCGGCGGCCCCGGCATGTTCCGCGGCGGGCTCGGCTACGACAAGCACATCCGCATGCTCACCGACGCACACTTCATGTCCATCGCCGACCGGTCGATCTTGGCGTGCTGGGGAGTCAAGGGAGGACGCGCCGGGCGCCCGTTCAGTGTGACGATCGACCCGGGCGGCCCGAACGAGCGCGAGGTCGACGCGCTGGCCGATGCGGAGTTCGTCCGCGCCGGAGAGGTGATCCGCATCCGTACGACCGGCGGCGGCGGCTGGGGCGACCCGCTCGAACGTGACCCGCTGCGGGTACTGCGTGACGTGCGCCAGGGCAAGGTGTCGGTCGGCGCGGCCCGTGACGACTACGGCGTGGTGATCGTGGGCGACGCCGTCGACGAGTCAAAGACCATACGTGAGCGTACGGCGATGCGCGCCGCGCGCCCGGCCCGCCGGCCGTTCTTCGACCGGGGCGAGGGCTACTTACGGCTGGCTGGTCAGCCCGCTGCGGACTGCGATTGGCTGCCCTGATCCTCATGCGAGAACAACGTCAACTGCACGCCCTGAGGCGGATCGAGGCGGACGTTACGGTCGCGCCACGGGGTGAGCACCGGGCCGCCCACGACGGTCGCGCCGGCATCGGCGAGGCGGTGCGCGGTCGCTCCGGAATCGGCAACCCGAAGCGCCAGCCGCACCGGGCCGGCGACGCGGCGGCCGACTTCGATGTCGTCCACCTCGGCGGCGTGCTGCGCGTCGAGGATCTCGATGGTGGCCCGCCCGGCGCCGAGAATCGACACCCGGCCGCTGTCGGCGTACGCCTCGATCTCGGGCAGGCCGAGCGCGTCGCGGTAGAACGTCAGCGCGGCGTCGAAGTCGTCGACGGTCAGGCTTACCCGGACCTCGTGCACGGGGGATTCAGCGGTCATGCGCCAAGCCAAGCACTACCGTGCTTCCCATGGCCCACCACATCGCCCAGATCAACGTCTCACGTCCGGTCGAGCCGCTCGACTCGGCGCGACTGGCGGATTTCGTCGCCGCACTGGACCCGGTCAACGCGCTCGCCGACACCGCGCCTGGCTTCGTGTGGCGGCTACAGACCGAGGACGGCAACGCCACAGCGATACGCGTGCTCGACGACGGCGAGCTGATCGTGAACATGTCGGTGTGGGAGTCGATCGACGACCTGGGCGCCTTCGTCTTTCGCAGCGGACATACCGGCGTGATGCGCCGCCGCCGCGAGTGGTTCGTGCCGATGCGCGAGTCGACCACGGCACTGTGGTGGGTGCCTGCCGGCACGGTGCCGACCGTCGCCGATGGTGAGCTGCGGCTGCGTCACCTGCGGGCGCACGGGCCGACGTCGACCGCCTTCACGTTCCGGGAGCCGTTCCCCAGCCCGGACGGCAGCGACGTCGCCGACGAGGACTGGTTCTGCCCGGCATGAGCGATGGCGGGCCGCTCGACGGCGTCGTGGTGGTCGACCTGTCCCGGGCGCTGGCCGGGCCGCATGCGGCGATGATGCTGGGCGACCTGGGTGCGCGAGTGATCAAGGTCGAGGCACCCGGCACCGGCGACGACACCCGCGGCTGGGGTCCGCCGTTCGTGATGCCGCCGGACGGCGGTGAACGCGAGTCCACGTACTTCCTGTCCTGCAACCGCAACAAGGAATCGATCACCCTCGACCTCAAGACCGAGGACGGCGCCGACACGCTCGCCCGGCTGGTCCGGCACGCTGACGTGCTCGTCGAGAACTTCCGCACCGGCGTCCTCGACCGGCTCGGCTTCGGCATGCCCCGGCTGACCGAGCTCAACCCGCGGCTGGTGATCTTGTCGATCACGGGGTTCGGCCACGACGGGCCGGAGGGCGGGCGCGCCGGCTACGACCAGATCGCGCAGGGCGAGTCCGGGATCATGTCGGTGACCGGCCCGATCGGGGGCGAGCCGACCAGGGTGGGTGTCCCGATCGGTGACCTGCTCGCCGGCATGTATGGCGCCTACGGCGTGGTGGCCGCGCTGCATGAACGGGAGCGCACCGGGCGGGGCCGCACAGTCCGCACATCGCTGCTCGCCGCGCTCGTCGGTGTCCACGCCCTGTACGGGACGATGTACACGGTGGCCGGAATCGTGCCGACCACGGCCGGTGCGCACCATGCCTCGATCTGTCCGTACGGACTGTTCCGCTGCAAGGACGGTGTCGTACAGATCGCCGTGGGCAGCGAGGCCTTGTGGCGCGCCTTCGCGCCCGCGTTCGGTCTCGATCGTCCACAGTGGACGAGCAACGCAGATCGGGTGGCCGACCGCGACGCCGTGCTCGCAGCTGTCGACGAGGCGTTCGCGGCCTACACCCGAGCCGAGCTGATGGCCAGGCTGGACGAACTCGGCGTGCCGGCCGGCCAGGTGCGCACGTTCGACGAGGTGTACACGTGGGAGCAGACCCGCTCGCAGGGCCTGCTGCTGGACGTCGACCACGCCACGCTCGGCGACATCACGCTGCCCGGCCCGCCGCTGCGTTTCGACGACGGCGGGCGCGTTCGTCATGACGCGCCGCCGACGCTGGGCCAGCACAACGACTCGGTGCGCGCCTGGCTGAACTCACTGGAGGAGTGACGAGGTGCCCGAACCTATCGAGGTCCGTAAAGTGCCGCTGCACAGCGTGTCGGACGCAAGCGAGCTGGACAACCTGATCCGCGACGGGGTGATCGACGCGGACCGCGTCGTCGCAGTCGTCGGCAAGACCGAGGGCAACGGCGGTGTGAACGACTACACGCGCATCATCGCCGACCGCGCCTTCCGCGAGATGCTCGCCGCACACGGCGCGCGCGACGTGCACGAGATCCCGATCGTGTGGTCGGGAGGCACCGACGGAGTGCTCAGCCCACACGCCACGATCTTCGCGACGGTGCCGGCCGACGCCGCGCCACCGACCGACGAGCCTCGCGTCACCGTCGGGTTCGCGATGAGCGAGCAGATACTGCCCGAGGACATCGGGCGTACCGCCATGGTCACCAAGGTGGCGGCCGCCGTGGCCGCGGCAATGCGGCGGGCCGGCATCGACGACTCCGCCGACATCCACTACGTGCAGACGAAGACACCTCTGTTGACCATCGACACGATCCGCGACGCGGCGTCGCGTGGCCACGACGTGTTCACCGAGGACACGCTCACCTCCATGGACGTCTCCAACGGGACCGCCGCGCTGGGCATCGGCGTCGCCTTGAGCGAGATCGACATGCCGAGCGACGCCGACGTCATGCGCAACCGTGATCTCTACTCGTCGGTGGCGTCGTGCTCGTCCGGGGTCGAGCTCGACCGCGCACAGGTCGTCGTGGTGGGCAACGCCCGAGGCATCGGCGGCCGCTACCGCATCGGGCACAGCGTCATGCGTGACGCCCTGGACGCCGACGGCATCTGGGCGGCGATCCGCGATGCCGGCCTCGACCTGCCCCAACGCCCGCACCCGTCCGATCTGCGGGGCCGGCTCGTGAACGTGTTCCTCAAGTGCGAGGCCAGCCAAGACGGGCAGGTGCGCGGCCGGCGCAACGCCATGCTCGACGACTCCGACGTGCACTGGCACCGGCAGATCAAGGCGTGCGTCGGGGGAGTCGCCGCTGCGGTCACCGGCGACCCGGCGGTGTTCGTGTCGGTGTCCGCCGCCCATCAGGGGCCGGACGGCGGCGGGCCGGTGGCGGCCATCGTCGACCTCGCCTGACCCGGCAAACCCCCGAGTTGTTCGTCCCAGCGCGCCTCATTGGCCGCTAAGGGCCGAACAACTCGCA
>Ga0126374_10000230_pt1 | contig 12706 bp, 12 predicted proteins | sample PanSoiMetPlot_12_FD_89874 | JGI IMG/M metagenome (GOLD analysis project Ga0126374, IMG submission 89874) | Tropical forest soil microbial communities from Panama - MetaG Plot_12 | ecosystem: Environmental > Terrestrial > Soil > Tropical forest > Bulk soil | place: Panama | collected 2016-02-17
CCAGGAAGTCGCGCGTTCTTTTTGTTCCACCGAAGGCCAACTGTGGCGCCATTTGATCATCCCGTCGGCGATACCCTTTATCGTCGTCGGCGTGCGGCTGGCGATCGGGCGCGGCTTAGTCGGCATGATCGTCGCGGAATTCTATACGTCTGTTACCGGTCTGGGTTACATGATTGTGCGTTATGCCAACGCCTTTGAAACCGACAAGCTTTTTGTTCCCATCGTGGTAGTTATGATATTAGGGGTAGGGTTAATGGGACTGGCGAAGTGGGTGGAGGGGCGAATCGCCCCGTGGAGAAATTTTGAGGAAACCGAACAGTGAAAAGGAGGGTTTCATGAAAAGGGTTATTTTGGTGTCCTTACTGGTTATGCTCTGGTTATCTCACGTTGAAGCGCAGACGAAGCAAAAAGTCGTCTTTGGAGTCCCGGTCACCCCGCCCAATGTCGTGCACATCCCGCCGTACGTTGCCAAGGAGATGGGCTTCTTCGGGGAGAATATTGAAGTGGAGTTGGTCACTTTTGAAGGGGGCACACAGACGTTGCGGGGGAGCGTGGCCGGTGGGCTTGACATCACCGGCACAAGCGCAGACCCCGCGATCATCGCGGCCGCAAGGGGCGCGGGCACGAAAGTACTTGGCACCTATTCTCACAAGCTTTCCCAATCGATGTTGGTCCAGGGTGACATCAAAAGCTGCAAGGAGCTCAAAGGCCGCAAAATTGGCATCCAAGAGATAGGGGCTTTTTCCGAAGTCTTGAGCCGCGCGGTGATGGCAACGTGCGGCCTCACCCCTAAGGATGTCCAATACGTGAACGTCAGCACCAAGGGTCGTGTGCCCGGACTGCTCACGGGTCAAATTGACACGGCGATCCTCCATGTAGATCAGGCCCTCGTGGCGAAGAAGAAAAAGCCCGATCTCAATATTCTTGTGAATCTATGGGAGCCACTACCCAAATGGCTTTACGCAGCTTACATCGCGCCGGAAAAAGAGATCAACAGCAATCGCCAACTTTATGTGGACATTATGACGGCACTCATCAAGGCTAATCGCTTCATGTACAACAACAAGTCAAAGACCGTCGAGATCGCAACCAAATATACACAGCAGGACTCTGATGTAGTGGGTCAAACCTACGATATCCTCGCGAACGCCGGCGCCTGGCCAGTTAACGACGGCCTGCCCAAGGAAATGGTCGAGTGGACGATCAACAAGCAGGTGGAACTGGGCACGATCAAGGCGGAGGAGAAACCGAGCTATGAGAAGTTAATCGATCTCTCTGTGATCCAGGCCGCTCTTGGCAAAGCGGGAGGGCGTTTAACCGGCGACAAGCGCTGGGACTAAGAACAAGCAGTTGCGATGAGTCTAAGGCGAGAGAGGGCAAGGACAATTTCTTGCCCTCTTTTTCTATGCGCAGGCGCGGTGAAAATAAACATTTAGAAACTTCTGGTACGGAGTCGCCTTTTAGCGAACCTGTTGTCCTTCCTGTCGAGGATTTCATCGATCTCCACGCCTTTGCTCCCAAAGATATTCCAAGCGTCGTCGAGGAATATCTTGAGCAATGTAGGCAAGCGGGGCTCACGGAAGTCCGAATCATTCACGGCCGCGGCATCGGCGTCCAACGAAATATCGTGCGCGGCATTCTCCAGAAGCACCCGCTGGTTGTTTCCTTCCGGGATGGCCCAGCCGAAGCCGGTGGCTGGGGCGCCACAGTTGTATTATTGAAAATAGCGACAGCGTTTGAGTAAGAACGAACAATACGCTCTGTTACTTAGGAAACAGAGATTTAATAATCGTTCAGACTCCAAGCCTTCTTGACACCCGAGTATCTCTAGACTAAGATTTTTGGCCACGTTTAGGCTTAATCCGGAGGAAACCGATGAACAGGCAGCTCGTGATCCTCTTTTCCTTCGCCTCGATCATCTTAGCCTGCCCCGGTTCGTCTAGCGCCAAAGATTTGAAAATCGCCATGATCCTCTGGCGTGGAGAAACAGAGGCTGAGAAGGGATTTCAACAGGGCCTGAAGGAATTCGGTTATACAGTTCAATATACCGTGATGAACGCGGGACAAGACAGGACCGAGTTGGGCCGATTGCTCAGAGAAGAGGTAAACCCTAAACTCAATAACTTTGATTACATCTATGTCTTCGGAACCACCGTCGCCTCAACAACCAAAACTATTGTTCAGGACAGAGTCCCTGAGATCTTTAATATAGTCGCCGATCCTGTCGGGGCAGGGCTTGTCCAAAGCATGGAATCATCCGGCGGCAACATCGCCGGCGTTACGAATGAGATTCCACTGCCGCTACAGCTGCAAACGGCTCTAAAAATCATCCCGTTTAAGCGCCTGGGCTTGTTATTTAACCCGCGTGAAAAGAATTCGATGCTGGTGAGGGACAAGATCTCTGCGGTTGCTACGAGATCTAAGTTTGAAGTCGTTGATCTACGATCTCCGCCGGCGCAGGAGATGTTGCAGGAAAACTTGCAAAAGCTTCGGGATAAATCCATCGCAGTGGACGCGGTCTATCTACCGCCAGACAGCTTCCTCGTCTCGAATGCGCAACTGATCGGATCTGAATTGCGAGCGGGAAAAATCAAGAGTATTGCATCTATCGAAACGTTTATTGAAAAAGGTGCCCTCATGGGGGTTGTTGCTGATTATCTTGAGCTTGGAAAAGCTGCCGCGACGATTGTTCACAGGCATCAACGTGGAACTAACTTAAAAGAGATGCCTGTCCAAGCGGCAAAACAGCCCCGTTTGATGATCAATAAAACGACCAGTAAAGCGCTCGACATCAAGATGCCAGACGCTCTTCTCAAGCAGGCTGTCATTGTCGAATAGCTGTGCACCCAGGCTAAAGGAAGCAGATGAAAGTTGAAAGGGTTCTTTATCTCGCCACTGCCTGCTTATTGTTCGCCGCTTTGGCCCGTGGAGGAGAGTTAAAACTGAACACTCAGGATTTTGCTCCCTTCAATTACGAAGTAAACGGTGTTGTCTCCGGCCCTGCGGCAGACATCATCAGAAAAATATGCGGCGAGATGAAAATTGACTGCTCACTTCATTTACTTCCGTGGAGACGTGCTCAGGACGAGGTCGCCAACGGCACGGCCCACGGCCTGTTCGTTATTGGCTGGAATGAGGAACGGGCCAAGACATTGTATTTTTCCCCGCCCATATTAAATACCGAATACGGCTTCTTCGTCCGCGACGACAATCCGCTTAAGTTTAAACAGAATTTGGACGTAAAGGGATATGCCGTCGGCGTATTTGGGCCTTCCAACACGGCCACGGCGTTGGAAAAGATCAAAGCAGAAATCAAGGAACTAACCATTGATATGACTCCTGATGATGAGTCAGCTTTTAAGAAACTTTCTCTGGATGCGTGGATGCTGTTTTTTCCAACAAGGATGTCGGCAATGACATGATGCGCAAGCTCCGCATAAGAAACATCCGATATTGCGGCCGCCAACAGACCTTAAAGTATTACATCGGCTTCTCACAAAAATTTACGGACAAAAAACTTGTCGATCAATTCAACGCGACATTTCGCAATTTGTATAAGCGCGGACTTATTCAAGAAATCCTCGCAAAGTATCATATGGAAGCAGCGCAATTAGAATGACCACTAACAGCCGCTCGTTTTCTATGAAGTGCCCCGGTAGGAAATAGCTCCGTGGAAACCCCCTCTTCAGCGGCCGTTCCGCACAAGAACTACAGCGTCAGCCAACGTTTTACCTACGCATTAATTAGCGTGGTGACTTTGCTTTTGATGGGTTTTGCCGCGGTCGCCATACTAATCAATGTGCGTAAAATAGATGCTGACCTGCAAGATCGCCTAGACAATGCCGCCAAACTTGCACAGGTGACCGTGGCTCTACCCTTATGGAACCTCGATGTCGAAACCATAAACAATTTCGCCGACGCTTTACTGCTGGATGAGTCCCTGGCTTTTGTGAGGATTTTATCAGAAGGTCAACCCATCACCACAAGGGGTCGCGCAGACTATCAAAAACAGGATTTCAGTCACTTTAGCCAATCTTCCGAGTTTCTGGTCAAGGTCGCTGACATCTCCTATAAAGATAGGAAGATTGGCACAGTTCAACTGGCCGTCTCCCGGGAAGATGTCAGGAGCGCGATCCGCGTATATACTTTAGGCATCGTTGCCTTAACTCTTCTCGTCATTGTGGCCATTACCCTGACCTCCGTGATCGTCACACGGAAGTATATCTCCCGTCCCTTGCTCAAGCTGCAAAACTCAGCGGGATTGATTGCCAGCGGGAATCTGGAAGCGCCGATCGATACGACCAGCCAGGATGAAATAGGTCACCTCGCAAACGATCTCAACGTCATGCGCGGATCGATCAAGGGATTAGTCGGAGAGCTGCGCGAAAGCAAGGAGAAGTTGGAGGAATATAGCAGGACCCTTGAACAAAGAGTGGAAGAGCGGACACACGAACTAACGGATGCGCTAAATGAGCTCCGTGCCCTGGGCGACGTCGGGCGAGCGGTGAGCTCGACGCTGGATCTCGAAACAGTGCTCACGGCTGTTGTTTCTCACGCCGTTGAGTTAAGCGGGAGCGATGCGGGGGCGATCTATGAATACGACGACGAGGCGGAAGAATTTCGTCTGCGCGCCAGCCATCAGATGGAAGAGCAACTGGTGCAGGCGCTGCGCTTAAACCCAATCCACTTCGGTTCCGGCACGGTTGGCCGGGCTGCGGCAACAGGCGCTCCAGTCCAAGTTGCTGACATTCTCGACGAACAAGAAAACAGCGCGACCCGAACCCGGTCTAATCTTCGAGAACTCGGTTATCGTTCGCTCCTTGCCATTCCCCTCTTTCGTGAAGGCCAGATCATGGGCGGACTTTCCGTCTATCGTCGGCAAGCGGGGAACTTCTCCACGGAAACTGTAAATCTCCTTCAGACATTCGCCACCCAATCGGTTCTCGCGATTCAAAACGCGAGGCTATTCCGCGAGATCGAGGACAAGGGCTTGCAGCTCGAAGTGGCCAACCGGCATAAATCGGAATTCCTGGCCAACATGTCGCATGAGCTGCGCACGCCCCTCAACGCAATCATCGGCTATAGCGAGATGCTCGAAGAAGAAGCCGCTGACCTGGACCAGAAGACCTTCATCCCCGATCTGCAAAAAATTAACGGTGCCGGCAAGCATCTGATGTCGCTGATCAGTAATATTCTTGACTTATCGAAGATCGAAGCTGGCAAGATGGATCTTTACCTGGAGGACTTCGAAATCATTCCGATGATTAAAGAGGTCATTGCCACCGTCAAACCACTCATCGAGAAGAATGCGAACACTTTACAGCTCCATTGTGCCGATGGCCTCGGACAAATGCGCAGCGACGTGACCAAACTCCGCCAAATGCTATTCAATCTCTTCAGCAACGCTTCAAAATTCACAGAGCGAGGCACTATTACGCTTCGGGTCGATCGAGAGAGCGTGAACGGCACCCAGTGGGTCAGTTTTAGCGTATCTGATACTGGCATAGGAATGACTCCTGAGCAGACAAGTAAACTTTTTCAGGCCTTTACCCAAGCTGATAGCTCTACCACACGGAAATACGGTGGGACCGGGTTAGGTCTTGCCATAAGCCAGAAATTTTGCCGCCTGATGGGCGGCGAAATCACGATAGAAAGCGCGCAGGGGCAGGGTTCGACATTCAGAGTCAGGCTTCCGGTTAGCGTTGTTGAATCTAAAGATGACGTCTTGCCTCGTTCCCAAGAAACGGGTTCGACTACAGCCCAGGTGTCCGAAGGGGCACCCACGGTGCTCGTTATCGATGATGACCCGACGGTGCATGATCTCGTGCAACGGTTTCTTAATAAAGAGGGGCTGAACATGATAGCCGCCAGAAGCGGCGAGGAGGGGATTCGGCTCGCCAAAGAACTGCATCCGGCCGCCATCACCCTAGACGTGTTGATGCCAGGCATGGATGGCTGGGCGGTTTTGACGGAGTTGAAAGCTGACGCTGCTCTATCTGAGATCCCTGTGATCATGCTCACGATAATGGACGAGAAACAAATGGGCTACGCCCTCGGCGCAGCCGACTATTTAACCAAGCCCATTGATTGGGATCGACTTGCCGCTATTTTGCAGAGATACGACTGTGCCCGGCCACCCTGTCCGCTATTGGTGGTTGAAGACGATCCGGTCATGCGCGACATGCTTCGGCGACGGCTGGAGAAAGAGAATTGGACAGTAATCGAGGCCGAGAATGGACGAGCGGCGTTGGAGCAGATGACCGAGCGGCAACCCGACCTGATTCTGCTGGATTTAATGATGCCCGAAATGGACGGGTTCCAATTTCTGGATGAAATTCGCAAGCGCAAAGACTGGCATGCAATTCCGGTCATTGTCGTCACAGCGAAGGAACTGAGCGCACAGGATCGGCAGCGCTTAAATGGTTCCGTGGAAAAGATCCTTCAAAAAGGCGCTTACAGCCGAGAGGAACTAATACGGGAGGTTCGCGACCTGGTGAAAGCTTCCATTTCCGCGAAACGCTCAGTTAAAAAGCAGATCTCGGATGCCAAAGGCCCAGCTGACGCGCGCCCATTGGGCGGAGAGGAGCGGCTACGATGAGCAGAATTCTTTGCGTCGAGGACAACACGGAGAACCTAATGATGCTACAGCGGCGGCTGACCCGCCGCGGATTCGAAGTTACGATCTCAATGAACGGCGCGGAGAGCGTCGAATGGGCGAAAACATTGCAGCCCGACATCATCGTAATGGATCTCAATCTTCCAGGGGTTGATGGCTGGGAGGCGACCCGCCGTTTGAAGAACCAGCCGGAAACGAAAGACATCCCGATCATCGTCCTCACTGCCGATCCCAAGGAGAAAAGTCGAGAGAAGGCGCTCGCCGCGGGGTGTGACGAATTCGAACTAAAGCCCATTGACTTTGATGGGCTGGTCGGGAAAATCCAGTCTCTCGTCAGCCGCAACACGAAGCCGTGAGGGAAGTTGGAAAGCGACAGATTGCAAGGGAGGATTCTGGATGCCGAAAATCCTGCTCGTAGAAGATAATGAGATGAACCGTGACATGCTGTCGCGCCGTCTCGAACGGCGCGGTTATCGAGTCGCCATAGCCCTGGATGGAGAACAAGGCGTGTCGATGGCCGGATCGGAAGCTCCTGACCTGGTATTGATGGACATGAGCTTGCCTGTGTTGGATGGTTGGGAAGCTGCGCGCCGGCTTAAAGCTGTTCCTGAAACTCGGGCTATTCCTATCATCGCACTCACCTCTCACGCGATGGTAGGAGATCGAGAAAAGGCGATCGAAGCGGGATGCGACGATTACGATACCAAGCCAGTCGAATTTCAGCGTTTGCTGGAGAAGATCGAGACTATCCTTGCCAAAGGGACGCCATCATGAGTGATAAAACTGCCCTCGGTGGCGTGACAGAACAGATGGTAACTGAGGACGGGGAAAACCAAGCTCTTTCTCTTGCCAATGTGCGCCATACGCTGCGGACTCCATTGAACCACATTATCGGATATAGCGAGATGCTACTTGAAGAGGCCGGTGAACGCAGTCTTGAGGCCTTTACCGCCGACCTCCAGAAGATCCACAAAGCCGGCAAGCAACTGCTGGGTTTCATCAATGAGTTCTTTGATGCGCCGGCGATGGAAAGGGCTGCTGCTCACATCCCAAAAACCGCCACTGCGGATGACGGTTTTGGTAAGGCAAAGCCTGACATTCGTCCTTTGCCCGGCGATGCTAAGGCATCCGGCCGAATCCTTGTTGTGGACGACAATGAAACTAACCGCGACATGCTTTCCCGGCGTCTGCAACACGAAGGTTACGATGTCTGCATAGCCGACAGCGGCCATGAAGCTTTGGCACTGCTCAGTGTGCAAGCGGTCGATGTCATACTGCTCGATGTGATGATGCCGGAGATGAACGGGCACGACGTCCTCAGGAAGCTGAAGGTCAATACCACGTGGCGCGACATCCCGGTTATCATGATTTCGGCTCTCGACGAAATTGAAAGTGTAGTGCGGTGCATTGAACAGGGAGCAGAAGATTATCTGTCAAAACCATTTGACCCCGTGCTGCTGCGCGCGAGGATCGGCGCCTGTCTCGAGAAAAAACATCTCCGTGACCAGGAGGTGTTGTATTTGCAAGACGTCGGACATGTCACTCATGCGGCCGCTGCCGTCGAGACCGGTGAATTTGCAGCCGAGATGCTAACCGATGTTAGCACACGGCCTGATGAATTAGGACAATTGGCCAGGGTCTTTCAACGGATGGCTCAGGAAATTGCTGCTCGTGAGGAACAACTCAAGCAGCAGATCCAAGTCTTGCGCATCGAGATCGACGAAGTCAAAAAGTCACGGCAGGTTGCCGAGATTACCGAGACGGATTACTTTCAAGAGTTACAGGAGAAAGCGAAAATCTTGCGGCGCCATGTGAAAACAGAGCGGACAGTTTGATTCATATCGCCCGCTCGCCGAGAATCTCACTGAAGGCTTCCCGTTCTGGCAGCGTAATACGCAACGAACATTCGCCGACGGTCAGAGGCAAAACAATTTGTCCACCAGAAAGTCTCAAATCGAACTGTTTCGTCTCATTGCCGCAATAGACGTCTACGTGCACGGGTAGGCTCTCGGAGGCCCCGTCGGCAGTTACCGTATGCGCCCATACCTTCAGTTCCCTTGCCTGCGTAGCGGGAAGGTGAAATGTAATTGACCGCAGGTCACGGAAGGCTGGAATTTCGCCACGGGCCGCGCACCGTTTTTCTTCGCGACCAGCATAGCTCATCTCTACTTCAGCTACTGCCGGTTGACCGTTGGCAGTGATAGCGAAGACGGCTCGCTCTTTGTTTCCGCCGCTTTTGTCTTGTTTGAGTTCTACGATAACGCGGCGGGTGAAGGCGCCCTGTCGCATCATCGCAATGGTCACCGTAATCACCAGCAAACCAACCAATAACGCCGCAGCACGTTCACCGGGGCTGGACCAGACCACAATGCCGTGGAGAAACAAGATACCGAGAAAAAGTAAATAGATGCCGGTCACAACGAGCGGATGACCTAGTGGATTGATGACCACAGTGGGCACGAGGTCGCCTTTGCGACGACTGGAAACGAGCAAAAGAACGGGAAATACTCCCGAGACCACGGAATTAGCAAGCAAGCCTCCGACGGCAAGAAGGCCCGTAAATGAACTCGTGCCTTTGAGGATCAGCCACTCGATCAGGACAAAGGTCGCTATGACCGGACTCATAGAGATCAAGAAGCGTCCGCTGTCGCTGAAGATCGATCTTCGGAGCCACAGAGCCGCAGGATGAAATCCTTGTTTAGCTTGAACGGGGCGAGAGCTCGGTGGCGCAGGATTCGTTTCGTCCAACGATTTCCAGATTTCACTGGGAACTTGCCGCCCATGTCGTGCGGCTAGATGAATTCGGTAGCTTGGATCGCCCGCCCCTTCCAGGGGCTGGACAAAACCCATTTTGATCAACTCTTCCAGCATGAGTTGGGCAATCCACTCGTTGCCTCCTGTATGGGCCGTTATCTCGGCCAGAGTTACCTCCCGTTGCCTTGTCATCCAATTGATGAGCTCTCGTAACGGATCTCTCAGCATTTGAACATCAGCTAGATGCAGCCCCGTAGCACCCCAATCGCCTTCGTACTTCAAGTTCATTGTCGAAGTCACGCGCAATCGGACGCTCTCTGGCGCAACGTCAACTATTTCCAGGGCTAGGCTAATGCTATACGGACGTAACTCCGGGATCTCTTCGATTAGCGCCGAAACATCCCAATTCGTCCCAATTTTCATCTCGACGTGATTAGAGTTGCCATTTACTTGAACGTCGAGGCGAACGCGGGGCTGACCTTCGCTCAGTCCAAGATACGTCAACCCCAAGCGTGGACCGTTGCCTGGCGTGGGTTTTCCGAGCAGCAGACTCGCGCGGCGGCGCGGCAGCACAACCATTAATGGCAGACGCGTAGGGATGAGCTCGCGGACCAAGTTGAAAAGGACTGTCGATTGACGGACAAATCCCAATCCGAGGAGCAGAATGGCTAAAAGAAAACCGAGGATGTTCAGGTGAGAACCTAGTTCTTTGGTCAGTGACATCAAGACGGTGCCGGACTGGTGAGACAAGACTGATGGTGCCACTGCCCCGTTGACTACCAGTACCCAACCGCATAGCAGGACAGTCATGCCCACGCTTGCCGCCACTGTTCCCCATAGTAGCGACGCTGCACCGGGATCTCGGGGAAGAACTACCTTAGCGCATTGGGTAAGATAAGTATGCCCAAGGTATGACTGGATAACGATGCCGAATACCACTTGCAAAGTTGCGCGGTCGAAGGGACGTCCTCCAATCAAAGGTACGTTGAAATAGGAGAGGTTCATCCATTGTATGTCGTCCAATACGGCCAGCGATATAAAAAAGACTAACGCAATGCTGACTGCTCCCAACAAAGCCGAGAGGGCGGTCGAAAAATTCAGCGATTTACCGAGCAACAAATAGAGCGCGAGCAAGAATAAAAATACCGCCCATAGGCTCGAAGGTATGGACGTGAGGCCTGCCATAGTAACCGATAGCCCGTAGTAACAGGCCATAAGCCCAATGAACAAACGCATTATCGTAGCAGAGACTAAAAGCAGTGAACCCGCCTCACCCATGTAGTCGGACACCACCCGGCCAGTGAAAGCGCCGCCATACCGGATCGAGCCATTGCGCCCAAAAGCCTCTGCCATACACGCCATCGTCAACACGTTGAAAAAACCAAACAATACCAAGAGTCCAACTCCGGCCAAAGGGCCAAGGCCGGCTGTGGCGATGGGCAATGCCAGAACGGCTTGTGGCAGGCTAAGCGTAATAACGAGCACGAATGTTGTCCAGAAAGGGGGTAGCGAGTCCAGCCGTTTAGCGACCGCCGTGGGCACCCACCGCAGCCGCTCAATCAGTGAAATGCGTGGAACGAAAATTGTGTTAAGGGATCGCTTGTAAAGCTCTTGATAAGCCCGCTCCACAGCAGGCTCGTCGAGTCCCAGCGCTAACCGCATTCCCGGTACCGCCTGGGCACTAAAAGAATATTTTTCGCTCAGCAGGTGGGCTATTGCCGCCCTCAGGCGCGTATTCTCCGGAACTAGTTGCGCCCATTGGGGCGCGTAACGCTCAAGATCCTGAATCGTCGGCCGCAATGGTGGCTCCCGGCTTGAAGCAAACGCTTCGAGGAACCCTAGGTCCAGCTCTTGGGCTGCTTTCTCAGTCGGAAACTCTTCTGCGGCCAGCAGTGATCGAGCCTTTAACTGCGCGCTTCGGCTCTCGATCAGGAACAATAGTGTTGCCGCGCGTCTCGCGGGAAGCCCGCCCAGCGCTTCGTCGCGCGTGAATAATTGTTCGTCGGACGGCATGTCACGTTCAGGACACTAACCGCGTTGCGACCTGTTTGAGCGCGGTGGTGATCGGATGATCAGGATAGCGCAGGACAAAGATACTGGCGCTGGCAAGGGCCATCATTTCGTCGGAATGAGGTAGCACGGCGGCTACGTCACAACTATAGGTTTGTTGCACGCGAGCCGTGACGTCGGCAATGTCGAACACCGCAGGGACTTTGTTGACGATCAACATCAAACGAGGAACATCGAGTTTGCGAGCTACCTCCACCGTGACGCTGGTTCCCTGATAATCCTGCTGATCAGGCCGAAGGACAATCACTAATGTGTCAGAGATAGCAATCGAGAGAAGCGTCTCCTCATTGAGTCCCGGATGAGTATCGATCATGAGGATGTCCAGCTTCAGTGCCTCAATCAATTCCTGGAAGCCGTCTCTGAGCACACCAACATCGTAGCCCTCCCGTAGCACGCGCGCGATATCCCCGGCTTTCATACTGGATGGAATGAGAAAGACTCGCCCCGCGATGTTTGTTCCCAACCGTGATGTCACGTCATGCGCGGTTTCCTTGATATGACATGTGCCCCACAAATAATCATTTAGCGAATGGCGCATCTCTGACTCGTCCAAGCCGAACAAGATATGAATTCCTGGGGATTGGATGTCAGTGTCAACGACGCCGACGCGACACTGGTTGTCGGCCAATAGCGCTGCAATATTGGCTGTAGTATTTGATTTGCCTGTTCCGCCTCGATAGGAGTGAACAGAAATAATCTGCGGCATGGGTTTGTTTTTGATAGCCTAAAGGGAAACGCAATGTATCAAGATGCACCACCGGAACATACAACACCGGAAGATCAGACGGTCAGTTTGTCTCATGCGATCAAAGCGGAGAATGTTCGTGGAACACCCCGCAGCACGAGCTATTTGGTGGTTCAGATACCACGAAAGGCCGGTAGGTGTCCAGGATACCTCTGGTATGGCAAGTTATCTCATTGCTCAACGAAATGTCCTGCCTAACCAGCCTCAGGAAAGTCCGGAAGAAATTCTTGTGGGCGTTGTTGTTGTCCCGACGGAAGCTGCTACCCGGGACGCTGCGGTCTTGTTTTTTGGGAAAAGAAGTTAGTTTCCTGCGAAAGGATCTTCGCCCTTGGCTTTGATAAGGTAGTAAACGGTGATCAGGACACCGACGGTGATAAAGCTATCGGCAAGATTGAATGCGGGCCAGTGAAAGTTTGACCAATAGAAGTCGAGAAAATCAATGACTTCGCCGTAGGCAATGCGATCGATGAGATTACCGATCGCGCCGCCCAGAATGAAAGCTAGCGCCGTGATCAAACCCG
>Ga0126374_10000231_pt1 | contig 12694 bp, 12 predicted proteins | sample PanSoiMetPlot_12_FD_89874 | JGI IMG/M metagenome (GOLD analysis project Ga0126374, IMG submission 89874) | Tropical forest soil microbial communities from Panama - MetaG Plot_12 | ecosystem: Environmental > Terrestrial > Soil > Tropical forest > Bulk soil | place: Panama | collected 2016-02-17
CGGACATAGTCTAAGTGACGGCGTGCCGGTATAGCGCAAACGCGGGGTGAAGCACTCCGCGATCAGCGCCGCCTGAGCATTCAGCTGCCGCTTATACCCATGGCAAGCAAGCCAGTACCGCCGAATAATGGCAACTCGCGGCGAGCAGCACAAAGCCATGCCAGATTGCGTTGTGAAAGCGTAAGTCTTGCCAGACATGAAAGAGTGCGCCGACTGAATAGAGAATAGCGCCGATCGCGAGAAGCCATATGCTCGCGCTCGGGAGGGCAGATGCCAGCGAGTCGTAGGCAATGACACCGCTCCAACCCAGGAGCAGGCAAAGAACGACGGCTAGGCGATCGAAGCGCCCGGGAAGTGCGAGCTTCAGAGCCATGCCGATGACGGCGCTCAACCAGACGCCGATGCCGAGACTTACCGAAACCAGAACGCCTTTCATCTGCGCCAGGAATGGCGTGTAGGTTCCTGCGATCAATAAATAAATCGCGGAGTGGTCGAACCGGCGCAGAACCCATTTGGCCGGCGAGACCGGCCACATGTTGTAGGCGGCTGAGAGCCCGAGCATCGTCACGAGGCCGATGACATAGACCAAAATCGGTACGACTTCGATGCGTTCCAATTTGAGTGCAAACACGACGATCGTCACAGCGCCGATGAGCCCTAGACAGACGCCGATGGCATGCACGACGCCATCGGCGATGATTTCAGCGCGGTCGTAATCCCAGCTGATTTGCCCCCGACATATGTCCGGTGATGACGCGAGGACGTCGCGTGAAGTCGTCATGACTTACGGCAATTCGATAATCTTGTTCACGCGCTTTGCCTATCCTACTTGTTCCGCGCGAAGTTTGCGTATGAGACCCTCATACAGGCCGCCGTCCCTACGCTCGCGATTCTGCATACGACTCGATTCGACGAGTTCAAGGTCACTTCACATTCAGCCAAGTCTTGTTCGAGACGGCGTCATGCCAGACAGACATGCGGAAATACTTCCATAGGCTTGACTGCGCCCCACTCGATTATTCCCAATTACGGTCCATCCGACTACATGAATTCGAACGTCTCTTACTGAGCTCAAGGAACTGGCTTAAGCTGCACGAGCGCTGCGACCTATTTTTCCGAATCTCCCAAGGGGCTGGTACAGGTCCAGCGTGTTACACCATCGTCGGGCGAGGTCGAGGAACCGATGGCCTCCCACAAGTTCAAGATCGGCAAGATTGTCACCATCAGGCCTGCACTCAGTTCTATGTGCTGCCGGCCGTTTCATGGCCGAAGACCCCTCTCTTCAAGAGATTGAAATTGCGGCCGGAATCCTTATCGGAAGAGTCACGCCCTCTCCCCGCCGGGGAGAGGGCTGCTCGTTCGTGCAACACGATGGAATGGGTGAGGGGGTTCGGATCCATCGGTACCGCCGGTAACCCCCTCACCCCAACCCTCTCCCCAAATGGGGAGAGGGAGCAGGCCGAGTTTGCCGCTCGCGCTGATATCATTTCTGCGGAAGCGGCACGCATCACATGACCACATACGACGCGATCATTTTGGGCGCGGGGCATAATGGGCTCATCCTGCAGGCCTATCTGGGCAAGGCGGGACTGAAGACGATTGCCGTCGAGCGCCGAGGCGTGGTGGGGGGCGGATTGAGCACGGCGGAGGATCCGCGCCAGGGCGGCTTCTTTCACAACACGCACGCGTTCTTCCTGCGCGCGATCACCGCCATGCCCTGGTACGTCGACCTCGACCTCGCGCGGCACGGCGCGCAGCTGATCGAGCCAGAACTCAACGTCGCGCTCATTACCTCCGACGGCCGCGCGCTCGAATGGTGGACCGACATCGAGAAAACCATCGCCTCGTTTGCCGCCTTAAGCACCCGCGATGCGAAAACCTTGCGCCGCTGGCACGACGCGTTCGTGCCGATCGTCGAAAAAATCCTCAGCCCCGAGGCGCGCTCGCCGCCATTGCCGCCGCACGAGCGCCGCGCGCTGCTTTCGCGCACCAGCGCCGGCCGGCGGCTGCTCGAGGTCAGCGCACTCTCGCCGCTCGAATTCGTGAGCCAAGAGTTCGAACATCCGACCATCCAGGCGGGTCTCCTCTTCTTCAACGGGCTGCGCGAGGTGGACCTGCGGCTCAAAGGGTTCGGCCACCACATCGCCGCGCTCATCGCGAGCCCCGCCAAGGCGCAGATGGCGCGCGGCGGCTCGGCGGTTCTTGCGCGCGCGCTCGAAGCCGCGGTGCGCAAGACGGGCGGCGAGATCGCCCTTGGCAGCGAACCCAAGCGCATCGTGGTCGAGGGCGGCCGCGCCATCGGCATCGAAACCCGCGACGGCGAGATGATCTTCGCGAAGCATCTCGTCGCCTCCTCGCTCAATCCGCATCAGACCTTTCTCGATCTGCTCGACCAAAACTTGCTCCCGCGCGAGATCCGCGAGCGCGCGCAAAACTTTCGCTACAATTTGTTGGCCCCGCTGTTTTCGCTCAACTTGGATCTCACTGAGCCGCCGCGCTATCGCGCGAGCGAAAAACATCCCGAGCTTGCGCGCGCCTTCATGGTGATTCTCGGCCTCGACCATGCCGAGCAATTCGGCGAGATCGTGCGCCATCACGAGGCCGGCACCATTCCGCCGGCTGTGATCTGGGGCGCCTGTCCGACATTGTTCGATGAAAGCCAGGCGCCGGCGGGCCGGCACACCGCGTTCATGTGGGAAAAACTTCCCTACCGCGTGCATGGCGACGCGGCGAACTGGGACCGCCTGCGCGAGGAGCACGCCGGCGCGATGCTCCAGGTCTGGCAACGCTACGCGCCCAACCTCGCCGACGCGATCATCGATTCGTTTGCGCGCACGCCGCGCGACACCGCGCGCGAGCTTCCCAACATGCGCGAGGGCGATCTTCTCGTCGGCGCCTTCGCCAACGATCAGGTCGGCTATCACCGGCCGTTCCCCGGCGCAGGCCAATACCGCACGCATCTGCCGGGGCTCTATCTCTGCGGCTCAAGCACGCACCCCGGCGGCAACATCACCGGGCTTCCCGCCTACAACGCCGCGCAAGTGATTTTCTCCGACCTCGGCCTTGCCGCCGACTGGCTGCCGGCGCCGATCGCCGCGCAGCTCGCGGTGTAGGGCCGCGCGCGCGTTCGCTGACATGCACAGTTGCGCGCTGGACTCGGTCTGCTCCCCTCCCCCGCTTGCAGCCGAACTCGGGTTTACCCGAGTTCGGCCACGTATTAGCTGGCCGAAGTCGGATATATCCGACTTCGGCTGGAGGGATAGGGAGGGGGGCATGCAACAAGATTGGCGCCTGTATGCCCCCTCCCCACCCCTCCCCCGTAAACGGGGGAGGGAGCAGACCGAGATCGCGGCGCGCTTCTTGCTACAATGCCAACGGTAACAGAGAGAGCGCGGAGCGTGGTGGCGGGCGAGACGGTAGCGGCGATGGTTGCGGCGCATCGCGCGGGGGCGAGCGTCGAGGCGACCGTGGCGCGCGCTTACGCGCGCGTTCGCGCGCATAACGACCCAGCGATATTCATTACGCTGCGGGAAGAGGCGGACGCGATGACCGAGGCGAAGGCGCTTGCCGGGAAGCGCGGCGCCGATCGCGCCGTCGCCGAGCTGCCGCTCTACGGCGTGCCCGTTGCGATCAAGGACAATATCGACGTCGCGGGATTGCCGACCACCGCCGCCTGCCCCGCCTTCGCCTATGTGCCGGAGAAAGACGCAACCTGCGTCGCGCGGCTCAAGCGCGCCGGCGCGATCGTCATCGGCAAGACCAACCTCGATCAATTCGCCACCGGGCTCGAGGGCGTGCGCACGCCCTACGGCATTCCGCGCAACCTGTTCGACAAGGCGCTGATCCCGGGCGGATCGAGCGCGGGCTCCGCGGTCGCGATCGCCGCGGGGCTGGTGCCGCTCGCGCTCGGCACCGACACCGCGGGCTCGGGCCGCGTGCCGGCGGCGCTGAGCAACACGGTGGGCCTCAAGCCGAGCCTCGGGCTGGTCTCGAATGCCGGCGTGGTGCCGGCCTGCCGCACGCTCGATTGCGTCTCCGTGCACGCGCTCACCGTCGAGGACGCATTCGCCGCGCTCGCCGCGATCGCCGGGCCCGACCCCGCCGATCCGTACTCGCGCAAGCATCGGCTGAGCGCGCTCGGCGCCGTACCGAGCGGCGTGCGGGTGGGCGCGCCGCGGCCGGAGCAGCGCCTCTTCTTCGGCGACGCCGCTTCGGCCGCAGCTTATGACGACGCGCTCGCGCGCTTGGCGCGGCTCGGCGCGAGAATCGTTACCTTCGACATGGCGCCGTTCTTCGAGGCCGCGCGGCTTCTCTACGACGGGCCGTGGGTCGCCGAGCGCTACCTCGCCGCGCGCGCGGTGATCGAGAAGGCGCCGCAAGAAATGCATCCGGTGACGCGGCAGATTCTCCTCGCGGGCGCGAAGTTCAGCGCGGCCGATGCCTTTGCCGCGTTCTACCGGCTCGAGGAATTGCGTCGCGTGTGCGCGGCCGCGTTTCGCGCGATCGATATGATGGCGCTGCCGACGGTGCCGACGGTCCACACCGTCGAGCAAGCGCGCGCCGATCCGATCGCGCTCAACAGCCGGCTTGGCACCTACACCAATTTCGTCAACCTGCTCGATCTTTGCGCGCTCGCGGTACCGGCCTCGCTGCGCGCCGATGGCACGCCGTTCGGCGTCACGCTGGTTGCACCCGCAGGCGAGGACGCAGGCCTCGCCGCGCTCGGCCGCGCCTTTCACGCCGAGGCCGTCTTGCCGCTGGGCGCGACCGGGCAGCCGCACCCCGCGTTCGCACCCGCGTCGAAACCGGTGACGATGCGAAGGCGTCGCGTGACGCCGTCATGATATACGCGCCGCGCACGCGGTGCCGCTGCGCATCACGCGCAAAGAAAGACTTTCGCAGCAGACTCAGAACGGCCTAGGCGCCGCGCGTCGCGGCGCGGCCTCCCGCCGCTTGGGCATCGGGAGCAAACCTTCGCGCTGGGCCAATTTCCTCGCGGCCTTGCGCGCGCGCCGGATGGCCTCGGCCTTCTCGCGGGTTTTGCGCTCCGATGGTTTTTCATACGCCTTGCGGCGCTTCATCTCGCGAAAAACGCCGTCGCGCTGCAGCTTCTTTTTGAGGACCCTGAGAGCTTGATCGACATTGTTGTCGCGAACGATGACTTGCAAAATGTTTCCAATCTATTGCTGGCGCTGTGCTCCGCGCCGTCAAGACGTTGATGAAGCTCGCGCGGTCAACGCGCTTTCAAATTATCCGCTGCTTCCTTACCGCGGTTGCTGACCACCTCGTACTCGATCACTTGACCCTCGTTGAGCGAGGTCAAGCCGGCGCGCTCGACCGCGGAGATATGGACGAATACGTCTCTGCCGCCGTCCTGCGGCGCAATGAATCCATAACCCTTTGTGGGGTTGAACCATTTCACGGTACCGGTAGCCATCATGGCCTCCTTTGCACGAACCTCATCGCGACCGCACGACCACCGCGCGACCGCTTATCCGAAGTTAGCGTTGCCTTTGGGGAAGGCACACCCGCAGGTGCGCGAAAAACAAGGCCAAGATCGAATGCCGGGGAATGTATGCGCTGCTCGCCAAGGGTGCAACTGGGCGATGTGCGCGACAAAAGCTCGAACTTCCCCTGGACAGCACAAGGAATAAGGCGCAGCCTCAGTCACCACCGGCCATAATACGCATAGCGCAGGCGCCGGTGGCAGAGAGACCGGTTGCGCTCCCGCCTGTGATCTGAGGAGCGCGACGTGTTAACCATCCTGTTTGGCCTGGCGGTGGCTGCGGCCGTTTGCTTCGGCGTGGCAGCCGTTGTTCTGGCGCACAGCAAACATGGACAGTTGAGCGAATGACCACGACGCCGCGCCCGGCGCGTCGAGGCCAATGGTTGCAGCGAAAAGGATTGAGTGATGCGAATTTATATTTTCAAGTCGGAGACGAGGAAAGGTTTGCACGCCTTCGCCGGCGACCTCGCGGGCAGCAGACTTCCGCAGCACCTTGGTCCGTGGACTGCCACCGGCGCCATCGGGCCAGAGAAAGCTCCTCCGCATCAGTTCTCTCGTGAGGCGATCGAGGGGGCAATCGATACCGAGGGATTTCAGCTCTGGCGCTTGGCCAAGAAAACCGCAGCTCCGGCCTGAAGCGACGCGCCATGGCGAAAGCTCCCGAGGAATTCCGTGATTTCGCGCTGGAGTGTTTGCGTTGGGCCGGCGAGACCAAATCGGAGCGGCACCGCCAGGTCTTGCTGGAAATGGCCAGGACCTGGATTCAGGCGGCTGTCGAGGCCGAACGCGGCGCGGGATTGATGCCGCTGCGCACCGCAAAAGCTCGGCCGGGAAAATAACGACCGTCTGCTTGCGGAGCCCGCACGCCCTCTCCTGCCCTCATGCTGAGGAGCCGCGCGTCAAGCGCGGCGTCTCGAAGCATGAGGGCCATACCGCCTCATCCTTCGAGACGCGGGCTTCCCATCGTGAGTTGCCCGCTCCGCCCCTCCTCATGCGGTGCGCGGCACGCCCTCGCCTTCCTCCGCGAGCGCCAGCCTATCGCCTTCCGGCAGCGGCTTGCCCCGCGTCTCCGGCAGGAACGGCACGGCAAAAAGCCCGAGGATGTAGAACAGGCCGATGATGGTCGCCGCTTTGTTGTAGCCGCCCAGGCCGACGATCAGCGTGCCCGCGATCAGCGGCGCGACCGCGGAGATCAGCCGCGGCGCGTTGAAGATGAAGCCGGCGGCAGTGCCGCGCATGCGCGTGGGAAAGAGCTCCGGCAGCCAGATCGGCGTCCAGGCGAAGCAGCCCTGGATGAAAAATCCATAGACCGCGAACGCCAGCACCAGGAGATGGATGTCGTTGATCCCGAGATAGACGAGCGGCGTGAGGATCACGCACAGCAGATAATAAAGCATGGTCGTCGGCTTGCGGCCGAAGTGATCGGCGAGAAAGCCGAAGCTGGCAAACCCCAGCAACGCGCCGATGTTCTGCACCAAGCCGACCAGGCCTGCATAGTACTGGGGCGGCAGGCTTTGCGCGGCCGCGACCGTGCCGACATAGGCGGGCACGAAGCTCGAGACGCCCCAATAGCCGATCGTCACCGAGAGCGACATCACGAAGGTGAGAATGAGGCGCATACGCACCGCGGGCTCGGCGAACATGTCGACCAGCGTAAAGCGCACCAGCGCCGCGTTTTCTCCCTCGAGCGCCGCGCCTTGCCGGCGCAGATCATAGGCGGCGCGACGGCGCCGGTCCGATTCCTCCCAGCGCGGCGATTCCGGAATATTGCGCCGGATCCAGAACACGAGGAGCGCCGGCAGCACGCCGATGAGATACATGTAGCGCCAGGCGCCGGGGCCGGAGCTGCCGATGGCGAGCCATATTCCGGAGGCGAGAATGCTGCCGATCGGGTAGCCCGCCTGCAAAAAGGCGCCGCCCCTGCCACGCGCCTTGGCCGGCCACAGCTCGGCCATGATCGAGGACCCTGTCGCCCATTCCGAGCCGATCGCGAGCCCAACGAGAAAGCGCAGCACGGCAAAGGACAGCCAATCCCAGGCGAACGCGCTCAAGCCCGTGAGCAGCGAATAGGCGAGGATGGTCAGCGTCATCGAGCGCTTGCGCCCGAGATAGTCGGCGAGCACGCCCCCGAGCAGGCCGCCCAATCCCCAGCCGAACACGGTGATCGCGATGATCGCCCCGGCATAGGCGGGGATGAAGGGATATTGCGACGGGTCGAGCAGCTGACGCAGCGCGACGCCGACGGTGAGGATCAGCGCGAATACTTCGAAGCCGTCGAACGTCCAGCCGAGGTTCGAGGCGACGAGCGCTTTCCACTGCGTGCGGTCGAGCGACCGATACCAGGGCGACGCGGCGGCGGTGGCGGATTGGCTCATGTTCTCTCCCTGCGGATTTGCGCGGCTGCTGCTGCCCCGCTCCCTTTGCCGAAAAGCTTACGCCGAGATCGCCTGGGTGCAACCCCCGCCCCGCGAAGCGGGGAGAGGGTGGCCCGAGCGCAGCGAGGGCCGGGTGAGGGGCCATAAGGGGCTCACTTGCCCCTCACCCGGCTCGCGCTTTCGGCGCTCACCACCCTCTCCACGCAAATTGCGGGGAGAGGGCAGACCGAGTGCACGGGGCGAGGGTGCTTCAAACGCGTTCAAAGTTTCGGCAGCACGTGTTCGCCGAACAATTCGACGGTGCGCACGGGATCGGAGGCGAGGCTCACCGTGAGCATCAGCCGCTCGGCGCCGGCGGCCTTGGCGGCGAGCGCCTGCGCGAGACAGTCGCCGGGATCGCCGCAGATCGAAAGCCGCCGCGAGAGATAATCGAACAGGCCGAGCTCTTGCACCAGCTTGATGTCGGCTTCGCCCGGCCGCGTGCTGTAGCGGCGGTGCAATTCGAGCAGCGGGAAACGCAGCGGCTCGGGGACGCCGCGCCGCTCCGGGTGCTTGTCGCCGATCACGTAGCCGGCGAGGAACGCGAGCATAGCGCCGACCTTGGCGCGCGCGACGTTGCCGTCCTCGCAGCAGTCGAGCGCGGCGATCTGCCAAATCTCGATGTCGTCGACGGCGCGGCCGGCGGCTTTCGCGCCGGCGGCGAGATGCACGCGCGATTCGCGGATATTGTCAGCGGCGAGCCCGTAATTGACGAACACGCCGTCGGCGGTTCGCCCGGCCGCCTGCAGCGGCTTGGGATGGGAGGCGGCGAGAAACACCGGCGGCGCGCGCTTGATCCACGGCAGATGCGCGTTCGCGCCGCGAAAGTTTCCAGGCTCGCCGCGCAACAGCGTCTTGATGAAGGTGACGCCGTCCGCGAGCTCGTCGGCGCGCGATTTCGCAAGGCCCACGTTCTTGGTGCCGCTGTGGCCGGCGCCGATCCCGAGCAGCGCGCGCCCGTGCGAGAGGAGATCGAGCGAGGCGATCGCGGCCGCGCTGACGGCGGGATGACGGGTCAGCAAATTGGTCACGCAGAGCGCAACGCGCGCGCGGCGGCAGCTGCGCGCCACGATCGCCGCCGAGATCCAAGGGTCCATGGCGTTTCCCGGCGTGTCGGCGATGCCGATCATGGCGTAGCCGTAGCGGTCGGCGCGCTCGGCGAGCCGCTCGCAAAGCTCCGGCGAGTACGGCCAAAAGAAGAAACCAACCTGCATAGCCCCTCCGCTCGCAACGAACGACCAAAAAGCGCAAGAACGTGACGCAGATCAGAGACGGGCGCGGCGCTGCCACCCATGCGCGGAGGGAAAAATCTTAAGCTGATCTCACGTGGACTTGGAAGGGCGCGTTTTAGCCGCTCGACGGCAACAAGCTGACGCAGGACGGCGAGTGACGTAAGCTCAAGCGGATGGGCAAACGGCCAAAGGAGAGCGCTGGAAGTCGTCGCCTGGCAGTCGACCCCGCTCGCGTCTTGAGCGAGCGCTTCGAGGGCCAGCGCGCGAGATAGCCATTTCTTGCAGGATGAGCGAACATGGAGGCAAGGAAAGCCTATTTCATGGTTCGAGCGCAGGTGCCGGATGAGCGCGAGCGCACGAAATTCGATCAATGGTATGGAGCGCACCATTTGCCTTTGGCGATGGATAAGTTTCGTGCCGAGAAAGCCTGGCGCTTCTGGAGCCGCAGCGACCCATCGGTCCACTATGCGCTCTACCAGTTCCAGGACATGACAACCCTGCGCAACTGTCTCGACTCCCCCGCTTTTATGATGCTCGTCGCCGACTTCGATCAGGCATGGCCCAAAGTGACCCGCAGCCGTGACCTGATCGAAACGGTGCAAGAGGCCTGAACACCGCCGCATGGCGTGTTCACGCTTGCCGACCTCTGCATACCAAGGGAAAAGGTGAGATTGCCTCGTGTGCGGCGCGCGAGCGCAGGGTACGCGCCGCCGGTTGCGAGCGCGGGCCGATTGGGCGCATCATGCCCTTGGTGACGCCGGACGGTTAGGGCGCATCGCGAGGTGCAGGCCCGCCGCATCAGCCGACACGAGCAACGAAGTCGATCAGAAACTTCGACGTCATTCCAGGGAGGTTCTCATGTCATTCCGCTCCGCGTGCACCGCCATGGCGGGCGCCATCCTCATCACGTTCGCGCCGGCCGCGCTGGCACAGGATTGGCCCAACCGCTCGATCGTGGCGGTGAGCACCGTGAGCGCCGGCAACGCCAGCGATACCATCGCGCGCGTCGTGCTCGATCAGGTGGGACGGCAGATCGGCCAGTCCTTCGTGATCGAGAACCGCACCGGCGCCGGCGGCACGATCGGATCCGCCTCGGCCGCCAAGGCGGACCCCGACGGCTACACGCTGCTGCTGTTGACGGCCTCGCAGGGCTCCGCCGTCGCGCTCTACAAGACGCTGCCCTACGATCCGGTGCACGATTTCATTCCGGTCGCCATGTTCGGCGTGCAGCCGAGCGTGCTCATTGCCGCGCCGTCGAAGGGCTGGAAGTCGCTCGCCGACCTCATCGCCGCCGCCAAGGCCAACCCGGGCGCGTTGAACTTCGCCTCCGCCGGGCTCGGCTCCGCCTCGCATTGGGCGGCCGAGCGGCTCAAGGTCGCGGCCGGCATCAACGTGCAGCACATTCCGTTCCGCGGCCCGGTCGAGGCCTTCACCGAGGTGATGACCGGCCGCGTCGATTACTACTACCTGCCGATCGCGCCGGCGCTGCAGCCGATCAGGGACGGCAAGGTGGTGGCGCTGGCGGTGAGCACGCCGAAACGGGCGCCGACCCTGCCGGAGGTGCCGTCGGTGGTGGAAGCGGGCTATCCCGGCGCGCAGTATCTATTCTGGGGCGGCGTCGCCGCGACGGCGAAGACGCCGCGCGCCATCGTCGATAAGCTGCACGCCGAAACGGTGAAGGCGCTGGCCGTGCCGGCGGTGCAGGAGCGATTGGCCACCTTCGGCGTCGAGCCGATGCCGATGACGGTCGAGGCGTTCGGCAAGTTCTATCGCGACGACGTCGCGGCGATCGTCAAGCTGGCGCGAGACGTCAACATCGCGGCGACCAATTGACGCGGCACGCCGGCCGCGAACTCGGTCTGCTCCCTCGCCCCGCGGAGCCATAAGCGTGTTTACGCGCGTCTTCGACGCACTATGGCGAAGCGGGGAGAGGGTTGGGGTGAGGGGCCGCTTGTGGCGCCCCTCACCCGAACGAGACTGCGGCTCGAGCCTTGCGCCCTCTCCCCGCTATCGCGGGGCGAGGGCACGTCCTGCGTCGGACATCGGCCCGGTCAGGCTGCGCGAGATGATTGCGCCGTCGCAAAGCGGCTCGCCGAGCCGCCTTGATCGAGGCGCTCGATCTCGTTCCAGATTTCCTTGAACGTCTCGTTGCGAACGATCTTCTCGAGGCCTTCGCCGGGCGCGAAATCGGGGTGGAACTGCTTTGCCAGATAGCGTTTGAGCGAAGCATACCTCACGTCGGTGACGTTCTGACGGCCAGCATTGCCACCGGTTTTGGCAGTCGCTTCCAGCAAGTGCGCCTCCGCCATCAAGGCACGGATCTTCCAGCTCTCCCGATGCTGATTCACCGTGGTGAGCAACAGGCGCAATCGGTCGATCTCCTGCGCCATCGCGCGGTTGTGGACGAACTCCCATTGATGGAGGTCGTCGAGCTCATTCAGGAAGAGCTTCATGTCGCCGGTCTTTTTGGTCAGAACCAAGCAGCTCTCCTCTTCCGCGACGGTATAGTCCTGCATGAGCGCCTCGAGGGCGCGGTTCGCGATCGGATCGCAGCGAACATCGCGCAGCGTAAGGGCCGCGCGCGTCCCGCGCTTGCGAGCGAACGTCCTGCACAATTTAAGTGCGCGGCCGACGCGGTTGCGCGTTTGCCTAAATGCCATGACTTGATCCCCCCGTTCGGCCCCCGAGCGAGCGTATCGTCGATCGACGTTAACCATGACAATGTGACCGCCCGGCGGCCGGATGGAACTCGCGTGCGGCGCTTGCATAACCGACCAATTTGCCGTCGGCCCGTAGCCCATGCCGGTACGTTTTAACCATCGGTGAACCATTTACGATCTGTGAACCATGCCTTGGCACAAAGGCCATGCTGCAAGAGGACGAGGCACATGGCAGATCAGATCGAAGCCAAGACAAAGACCATCGGCTACCTACCCATAGAGAAGGTTCAGACGCTGAAGGGCTGGGATGAGTACGTGGACAAGTCCTCGAAGCTTTCAGTTCTGCGAACCGAAGCGCAAAAGGCCAAGAATTCCGTAAGGGACGCCTTGAAGGAGCGCCTCAACGAACATGGCGACATCGATTTTGTCGGTGAGGGCGACCGGATCAGAGTTTTCAGGGTCTTTCGCAAGCAGCAGCCAGCGAGGCGGACCAGGACACCGGATCTGTCCTCCTCCTTTCGCGAGCAACCGTTGGAAGGAACGGCAGAAACGAACGGCCAGTCTGAGGGCGGGTGCGTGGGTGACGAGACCGAGGATTCGCCGGCCGATCTCAGCCCCACAACGGAAGAGGCCGCGGCCAGCCTCGACCCGGTCACCGAGCGCCTGATGACCATCATGCGCGAGAAAGCGCAAAGGTAGCGGCACTTCGCTAAGGAGTGACCTGCGCCGCGAACTCGGTCTGAGCTATGGCGCAGCCGAGAGAGGGTTGGGGTGAGGGGCCGCTTGTGGCGCCCCTCACCCGAACGAGTTTGTGAGCCGAGCCTTGCGCCCTCTCCCCGCTATCGCGGGGCGAGGGCATGTGCCGCGACACCTGCCGATCCG
>Ga0126374_10000233_pt1 | contig 12681 bp, 13 predicted proteins | sample PanSoiMetPlot_12_FD_89874 | JGI IMG/M metagenome (GOLD analysis project Ga0126374, IMG submission 89874) | Tropical forest soil microbial communities from Panama - MetaG Plot_12 | ecosystem: Environmental > Terrestrial > Soil > Tropical forest > Bulk soil | place: Panama | collected 2016-02-17
CTTGTCCCTGCGCCATAACGCACCAGCTTGGTTCCCGTGAATGAGCAAAATTGATTCTCGTTGGCGCAAAACGTCCACGACGACGCCACATCCATGTAGTCGCAGTGTTTAACCGTACCGACGATTGGATCCCCGAAAGTAGTGTTGTTACAAGCGATCCCATTGGTGGCGGTTTGAAAATTGAAGCTTGTCCCTGCGCCATAACGCACCAGCTTGGTTCCCGTGAATGAGCAAAATTGATTCTCGTTGGCGCAAAACGTCCACGACGACCCCACATACACGGCCGTGACAGTCTTGTCCGTGCTCATGGTCACGTTGCACGTTGTCCCCGACGCGCTGTCACAGCCGCCCCAGCTGCTAAAGTTATTACCTCCGGCTGTTGCGGATGCGGTGAGTACCACTACGGTATTGCTACTATAAGTCCGCGTGAACTGTGTAACACCATTGCCCTGACCATTATTGTCATTGGGATTTACGGCGATGGACACTCCACTGCTGGGAGTGGCAGACGCTACGGTTAGAGTGCGGGTGGGAAGCGAATTTTGCACCGCCGTCAGGGCATTAATGATACCCCAGCCGTAGACGTTGTTGGGAGGGCCTGCTGACCCACACTGCGTGTCCGAACGAAAATCAGCATTGCGTTGCAGCAGGTCTACTGTGGCGGCGATGTTTCCGACCAGCGCCGGATTGGCCGACCACAAAAGAGCTACCACTCCGCTTACGTGTGGCGTGGCCATGGATGTACCGCTAAAGCTTGCGTAGTTGTTCGTCGGTACACTGGAGCGAACGCTTACACCGGGAGCCGACACGTCTGGTTTCACGATTCCGCCGAAACCGTTAGCCGGCCCCCTGGCGCTGAAACCCGCAATGTTATCGAATATATCAGTCGCGCCGGCGCCGAATGATTCTGGGTATGTGCCGGGAGCCGCCGCGGTGCTGCAGGATGAACCGCTGTTACCAATGGCAAACGTCGGGAAGATGCCCGCGTTGACCCAGGCCTGAACTGTTGCCCGATAAAACGGATCACTGCCGGAATCGCCGCCCCAAGAGTTGTTGACTATGTTCGGACGCAGATCGGGGCGCGGATTCTGACCGTTGAGATCGGTAGGGGCGAGCATCCATTGCCCCGAAGATAACAATGAGCTTGACGTACAGGTGTTATTCTCGCAACCTTTCGCCGTGATCCATCGCGCCCCCGGCGCCACGCCGATTTGGTTGGATCCACCATCACCACCAACCGCGGTTCCCATAGTGTGGGTACCGTGACCGTTATTATCGCAAGGCGCGAGCGAGGGATTACCACAAACTCGAGCCGGATCATACCAATTGTAATTGTGGTCAAACGACCCATCCGGGTTCCGACCCCGGTATTGCATCACAAGGGCAGGGTGATTGTACTGTGCGCCCGAATCGATACTGGCTACCACGATTCCTTGACCAGTCGCATTATACTGACTCCAAACATCCGGCGCATGGACTCGCGAGACACCCCATTCGACCGATTGAATGGTGGGCTCATCCGCTCCCTGCGTGGGCTCGGGCAATTGCCATATCTTGTCCGCCTTTATTAAAGCGACGTTGGGTAGGGCTGCCAGCCGATGGATGAGTTGCTCATCACTGGTGGTAACCCTGATCGTATTGACAATCCAAAACGGCGTTACTTCGGCGTTAAAGCGCGCCAGAAAATTGAGCAGCGGGGTCTGGGTACGGTCCGCTGTTTCCCGTAAAGAGTTGACCACAGTCTCGCCGCGGTCTTTCCAATCTTTTATGGCAGCGGCTTGGCGCAGGTCCGCCTGCTCGCTTAGTACCACAAAAAAGGTAACCTTGCGCTCCCGCCGCATATCAGTTAGGACCTTAGCTTCTATTTTGTCACTGCCGCTCCCTGTCTGAGATTGTGCCACCCCGGCGCAGAAAAGTGCTGATAGCGTTGATGCGATGACAAAGTTGAGTCTTTTATCACGCATGCCAACATTTTCTCCTCTAACTCAGTCGTCAAACACGGCCGACACGTGCTGTTCAACACAACGACCAGTGATGCTATAAACGTGTCATCAAGCAGCCCCGCGTTTGCGGCGCCCATTATTCCCTAGGGGGCGAATTTTTACAAATTGGCTACCCAGGGTAAAAATTGAGGGATGGACGCTCTCTTTGGCGATCAAATGAGGGCCAAGACTTAGGACTTTTTGGACCATCGAGGTAAGTCATTGTTTCCATCGCGTCGGCGGCTGACGGTTTTACTACGTCGAAGAATAGCATTGCCGAATTTCGCAGCTGTTGTTTTGTACTTTTTCGCCATTGATGCCTGCATAGCGCAAGCTCCTTCGTCGAATCCGATGACAATTCCCCTGACGACAATTCAAAAAGGCAATTTCAGCGGCATAAGCGAACCGTTGCAGGTGATCGTTCGCACTCAAGAGGCGTGGGAAAATCTCTGGAAAAGGCACACATCGATCCAGAGTCCCCGTTCACCGCTTCCCACAGTAAATTTCGCTACGGAAATGGTTGTTGGGCTCTTTGCCGGGGAGAAAACCACCGGCGGTTATGACGTTGAGCTCACCAGAGCTGAGCTAAAAGACTCCAACCTTTATATCTACTTTGCAGAAAAAACGCCGATCTCAGGAGGAATGGCAATCCAGGCTCTCACCCAACCTTTCCATCTCGCCAAGCTTGCGAAGCATGATGCAGCAGTGATTTTCGTGAAACTCGGCCCTAAGGAATAATTACGCTCTGATCCGCCGTGCTGTCATCCGCGAAGGCGACGCTCAAGGTAAACAATGATCCCGGCACCAACATCTGCCCCAGAAAGTCAGCAGCGAAAATCTTAAAATATTGCCTTCCGCCAGCGCAAAATTTACCGGATCGCTGTCCGCATTCAGTAATTCTGTATTCAATCCACTCGCTGCCCCCAGAAGCCTGGAGCCGCCCCCGCTTACACGGCGCACTCTTCCGTCTTTTTTTGCAGCACCAAAATGTCGTCTGGACCGATGAAAGCCATAGTGGTGGGTGCAGTGAATCCGGCTGCCACTTGGTTAATTGCGAGAGTCGCGTCTCTCAATACAGGAACGCAACCACAGAAGAACGAGCCAGCAGATAGGCAGCAGACAATGAATAGCAATTTTTTCATATCCGTGCCTCCTGGAATCCGAATCGTCACGTTTCCATTTTCACAAAAGCATCCGCTGCGCTCGATACCGCTCCCAGTATCTTTTTGCGCCTCCGCAATTGTGTTATTCGTTCTAGAGAAACCCTGGTCACGATCCACCATGCGTGAGGAAAAGGTATTCTTTACCAACCAACGAGGGGAAAGACTGGCAGGTATTCTCCATCACCCACAGTCAGGAAACCCGCGCGGCGCCGTAATCTTGTGTCACGGGATGGAATCCAACAAGGAAAGCGAAAAGCTGGTGTTTCTAGGTCAGGCGCTGGCGCAAAGAGATATGCTCGCGCTGCGATTTGATTTCGCCTGTGTTGGAGAATCAACCGGTTGCTTTGAGAACATTACCTACAGTGGCGAAGTCGAAGATTTGAAAGCGGCGTTCTTGTTCATGCGAACGCGCTACGGCGGGAAGATAGCAATCTTGGGGTCCAGCATGGGCGGCACAGTCACTTTGCTTTTTGCCGCTCAAAGTCCAGAAGTCTCCGCTGTTGTCACCATCGCAGCGCCCCTGCATCCGGAACGTTTTTTATGGCGGTTATCGACGCCCGAGGAGCTTCAACACTGGCGAGACAGAGGGTTCACTCTTTATCACGGGCGACGCATCAACGTATCGCTGTTGGACGATTTGGAGAGGATGAACGTGTCCGACGCGGCAAAAGAGATATCCTGTCCTGTGCTTATTTTGCATGGCGATCGTGATGACGTTGTTCCGGTGGAAGAAGCCCATGAGCTGTACCGCTATATACCCAGCGCGAAAAGACTTTCCATTCTCCAAGGCGGGGATCATCGGCTTTCAGACCCCTCACTGATGAATCGAGTGGTCCGCGAAGCGATGGATTGGCTCTGCGAATATGCCGGATGAGGTCATATTGAAGAAAATGCGGCGGACCTTGGCAATTTTTTTTATTCTTCTGAGCCTGCTCGTGACCGGCTGCGGGCACGACTTGGGCACCGCGCAAGGGGTCGCCGAAGAATTCGTGGACCAACACTATGTGCACATCGATATCCAGAAAGCCAAGCAATACGCAGTCGGCTTAGCGCTGGAGAAACTCAACGAGGAGATTCGCCTTACGGCAGGCCAGACCATCGACGCTTCAACGCAAAAACCTAAAGTCAACTATGCGCTTCTGGAAAAAAAGGAAGGCGCAAATCGCGCTTCGTTCCTTTACGAAGGAACCATTCGCTCCGACGACGGCACTACGTTCACGCGCAAATGGCTGATCGCAGCGCGCAAAGAGAACAACCAGTGGCGGGTGTCTAATTTCACCGAATCGGATTAGAAAAATTAACCTTCAATCCGGCAAAACATTTGGCTTTATTTCAGTTCTTGAACGATGCAAGGAGACAGGTTCTCTCCCCCCGTGGCGGGAGAGTGACGGGACAAAAAATTAGGGCACCTCTTTTCTCGCCGGTCGAGGGAGAGGATGCCTCACCCATCACTTCAGTGACAATTGTACTAGCCTACCCTATTACCCGCGCTTTCCTTAGATATGTCGCTCTGCCAATGCCAAGACCTAAATAATGTCGGATTAGGGTTAATGAGCCCTCGGAAGCGTTTTACCATCTACGATAGCCTGAACCAGTCCGGAGTTTTGGGCTTCGGGTTTAACCCGAAACTCGAAATTCGAAATGCCAGGGCTAAATCCTGGCCTACGCGCCCACTGGCTGTACGCTTGCTGGAGGGGCGGCCACGTCCCTGGGCTTTAGTTTTATCTGCAACGCTAGTCCGGCTGCAATCATCGCGATGAATCCGCCGGAAAAAAAGGCGAATTGATAATCGCCCATCCACGTGCGCAGCGCCCCCGCGGCCGAGGCCATGATCGCTGCGCCGATTTGATGGGACATGAAAATCCAACCGTAAACTTTTCCGACATTTTGCCTGCCGAACGTATCCGCAGTAATCGCCATCGATGGCGGCACCGTGGCAAACCAATCCAGTCCGTAGATAATAGCGAACACTACAAGCCCGCGGAAGTTACTAACGAACGGAAGAATCAACAATGAGAACCCGCGCAGCGCATAGACGAGCGCAAGCCAGCGGTGCGGTTTCACACGGTCGACCATCCAGCCGGAAAAGATCGTCCCGACCATGTTGAGTCCGCCCATGATGCCGAGCAGAGAGGCGGCGGCAATCTGCGGAATTCCTATCTCAATTTCGTGCGGGATAAGATGAGTGCCGATCAAGCCATTAGCGGTGCCGCCGCAAATAAAAAAACTCCCGCAAAGCAGCCAGAACGTGGGATTGCTGATCACTTCGCGTGCTGTGATGGTCGCATTTTTCGCGGGCATACCGCGCAGGGAGGCAGCACCGCCGGAACTGACGGCCTTTGGATCGCCCGCACCGTAGGGTTCAAGACCGACTTCGGACGGATCGTCGCGCATGAAAAAATAAATCAACGGGAGCAAAGTCAGCGCCACAACGATGAGCGTCATCGATCCGAGCCGCCACCCGGCATAAGTAATCATAGCCATAAACAGCGGCAGGAAAATGATCTGTCCCGTCGAGCTGGCGCTGCCCAGAATACCCAGCGCGAGCCCGCGTCGCGCCACGAACCAGCGATTGCCGATGGTTGCGGTTAGCACCGAACCCACGCCGCCGGCACCCAGTCCAACGATAACTCCCCACACCAGAAAAAATTGCCAAAACTGATTCATCGCTATGGTGCCGCTGACTCCGAGAATGAGCAATGTCAGGCTTCCCAGCATGACTTTTCGCGGCCCGTAGCGATCGAGCAACCAGCCGCTGATCGGCGCCGCAATACCGAACAACAAAAGATTCATGCTGACGGCTGAGGCGATCAGCACTCGGCTCCAGCCGAATTCGGTTTCCAACGGATGGATCAAAACAGACGGTGAAGACCGGACACCCGCGCTCGTCAGTGTGGTCAAGAAACACAAAACCAGGACGAACCAACCATAGTAAAAAGGCAGATGTAGCGGCGGATGCTTTTGTCCTGTAGCTGAGCTGTTATCATGCATAGTCTTTTATAAATAACTGTCTTTCGGCAATTTGACAAACACAGACATCGTACTTTTCGCAATAGAAGCCAACACGGGATTGACAACGAAAATTTTCGCAGGCAAATGGAAGTTGGTTTGGATTGCGCCAGCATCGAGCATATGGCTTCGAAGCTTGGAACAGAGGAGGGTCTGGTTCGATTAACCCTCTTCGACCAGCGAATACCTGGAGGTAATGATCACTAAAATGAAGACGAGCAAGGTTTTGTTTACTTGGTTGCTGATCTTTAGCTGGCCCCCTTGGAGTCACGCTCAACAAAGCGCACCCGTCGAGCAGGTTCCGTACGTGCCGACGCCCGTTGAAGTCGTGGACCGCATGCTGGAATTCGGCGCGGTGAACAAGGGAGACATCGTCTATGATATAGGGAGCGGGGACGGGCGCATCGTCATTCAAGCGGCAAAGAAATACGGTGCCAAGGGTGTAGGTCTCGAAATGGACCAGCGATTGGTTGAACTCGCTCGTCGCAACGCCACGCAGGAGGGCGTCGATCGCTCGGTCGAGTTTCGACAGGGAGACGCGCTCAAAGCCGACGTGTCGGCTGCCACTGTCGTTACTCTTTACATGTTGCCATCATTTAACGAGAGACTGCGACCGGTACTTGAGCACCAATTGAAACCAGGCACACGGGTTGTAGCCCATGACTATCCCATCGAGGGTTGGAAACCAGTTAAGTGGGAAGAGATGCCGTTGATGGATACGAGGCCCGAAGTGACGCCACACAAACACATTCTCTATCTTTATGAATGGAAACCCGCAGGAAAGTAGCTGAATTGCGGACGAATCATAACCTTGAAAAGGTTTTTTGTTCTGGGGCTGTTAATAGGATTGGTCGCCCCGATCATCTTCGATTCGCGAGCTGACTTTCGCGAAGAAATCCCGTTTATCCCCACACCCATCGGAGTCGTCGACCGGATGCTCGAACTTGCCGAAGTCAGGAAAGGCGACGTGGTTTATGATTTGGGTAGCGGTGACGGCCGCATCGTCATACGCGCGGCGAAAAAATACGGCGTCCGCGCCGTGGGAATCGAAATGGACCAGGAGCTCTTAGCACAATCGAAGAAAGCAGCTAAAGCTGAAGGCGTGAGCCACTTGGTCGAGTTTCGCTCTGAAGATGCACTCAAAGCGGACCTTTCGCCAGCAACCGTGGTGACACTCTACATGCTTCCCTGGTTTAACGAAACGCTCAAGCCCAACCTTCAGAAAATGCTAAAGCCCGGCGCCCGCATTGTCGCCCACGACTTCGGCATCGAAGGTTGGCAACCGGACAAAACCGAAAAGTTACCCGAGATCGAACAGAGACCGAATGGCTACAAACACCAGCACACGATTTTCTTGTGGAAAATAGGAAAATCGCCAAATCCATCCTAGCCGGCAACGAGTCTTAGGCTTGCCGATTTGTTCAGGCAGCTCAAGGACTATCAGGTGGTTTTGCAAAAGGAGCCGTTGAAGGTCTGAGAGAGGCGCTGGGACTTTACCTGCGGGCGACAAATAGGCTACGAAGAAGTAGCAATCTCTACTGCACTCCCTTCGCCACCAAAAATTCCCGAATCGCTTCGGCCACGACTCGATTGCCTTCCCGATTCCAGTGGCCGTCAATCGGAAAATATAATTGCTTTCCTTGACTCGCCTCGCGTTTGAGCGACGGAGTTAGATCCAGACAGAGAATTTTTTTCGTTTGGCAGTACTGGACGACGGTCCTTCTGAGGCGGTCGATATCGAGGTTGGGAGGAAAATTGCCCTGTTTCTTGACTAGATCCCAATAGATTTCCCACCGTGACGGAAAATAGAAGAGAACAAAGCTGACGCCGGCGTCCTTGCTTGCCTGTATCCCATCATCAATTTCGTGAGACGTAAGCGCCCATCGGTCATCGAACGTGCGGTTCTGCCTTTCCAGATTACGGCGCAAACCCTCCGCGTCCAGACTCATCTCACCTGCATCCGCTTTGACGAGAGCCGGTTGCGGCCCGGGAACGCTCGTGCTTTGACCGATGAGATTATAGACGTAGGAGTAATACCGCAGGTAACGACTGACCGGAAATCGGCGCTTCAACCTGCGAAAGCGAGCGGCGCTATCGAGATCATTGAAATAAAAACCGTAAAAAGCAACCCGTGGGCGCATGGGTAGCGCGTACTTTTTGAGCACACGGGTATATTGCGCTGGACCCTGCGCTGGAATGCCGAAATTAATCACCTCGCGTCCCAGCGACTTCGCCAGTAGGGCCGCCCAGGTTTCCTCCTGCTCCACCCCTTGACCGAAGGTGAAAGAATCTCCGACCGCCACGCCCCACGCTGGTCCGCCGAGAGTGCCGCCGCGAAAACCGATGTCGCTAAGATTCAAGTTGGTCTTGAACCGAACCGTATAGTCGGGATGCTTTACGACAAAATCCGTGTTAGGTGGAATCTTGAACAACAACTCAGAATCCGGAATAAAAGTATCCGAACGCCGGTTGAGCTCCATCCGTTCGCCCAACTCACGCAGAGACCGAGGGAGCCAAGGTCTCGGTGCGAGCCACGCGAAGCTTTCGAAGGACAGCAATGCGACTGCCAATCCGACGAAGACCAGACAGACTTTTTGGATGGTTTCCTTCAAGATGTGCTCGGCTCGGATGCTAGCGCGGTGGCTTCTTTTAAGCTGAATGCGCGGGCATACAAAGCCCGGCCGACCACGACCGCCTCGACACCATCTTTCTCAAGGGGAAGAAGTCGACGAAGGTCTTCCAGCGTCGCCACGCCGCCAGAAGCGATGACGGGGATCGTCACGGCACGGGCCAGTTTAAGCGTTTCCTCAATATTAACTCCTTGACGCGTTCCGTCGCGGCTGATGTCGGTGTAGATGATCCGCGACGCGCCGTCCGCTGCGCAGCGTTGCGCGAGCTCAACCGCATCCATCGCCGTGGTTTCTTTCCAGCCTTTGACCGCGACTTTTCCGTCACGGGCGTCGATGCCGACGACAATTTTTTGAGGAAACTGCTCGCACAAAGCCCGCAAAAGCTCGGTACTCCTGTATGCCGCCGTGCCGATGACAACGCGGTCTACGCCCAAATCTAGCGCCGCTTTCACTGCTTCCACCGAGCGTAGACCACCCCCCAATTCGACCGTCAGGTTCGTTTCCCGGCAGATGGTTTCGACCTCCCGTGTGTGCACAGGCCGTCCCTCCACCGCGCCATTGAGATCGACCACATGAATAAACCTTGCCCCTTCGGCAACCCAATGCTTCGCCGCCGCCAGCGGGCTTTCGAAATAGATCGTCTCCTTGTCCATTTCGCCTTGGAACAGGCGCACGCAACGGGCGTCCTTAATGTCGATGGCCGGAATGATGATCACACCACTATCCGTTTTCTACGAATCGGCCGAAGTTGGAGAGTATGCGCAGTCCCAGCTCCTGACTCTTTTCAGGATGAAACTGGCACGCGAACAGATGATCCGTCGCAATGCTGGAGACGAACGAACCTCCGTACTCCGTTGTCGTGGCGATGACCGAAACGTCGTTGGGGATCACATAAAAAGAATGTACGAAATAAACATAATCGCCGCTGGAAATTCCTTCCATGAACGGCGATTGCTTTTTTCTCTCCACGCGGTTCCAGCCCATGTGAGGCACCTTGAGACCGCTGTCCAGGTTAAAGCCCACGACCTTGCCGGAGAATAAATCCAAGCCTTTTTGCTTGCCGAATTCCTCGCTCTCCGAGAAAAGCAGCTGAAACCCCAGGCAGATACCGAGGAATGGTTTTTTCTCTCGCACCGCCTCACGAATCGGTTCGATCAATCCGAAGCGCTGCAGATTTTCCATGCAGGCATGGAACGCGCCGACGCCCGGCAAAACAACCCCGCGCGCGGATGCAATCTTGCTCGCCTCACGCGTGACTTGAGCTTGACATCCGACCCGCTCAAAGCCCTTTTGCACGCTGCGCAGATTGCCCATGCCGTAGTCGATAATGGCGATCATAAATCTTTCTTCGCGCTCCGATTGAACTTTGTATCTTGAACGTTGAACGGTCAGCCTCGCGTTGGTCTCACTGTTCCAAGTTCAAAGTTCAGGATAATGAATCTGGTCTATAGACTCCCCTTCGTCGAAAGTACTCCCTCGATCCGCGGATCGAGGCTTGTCGCCATGTCCATGGCTCGCGCGAAGGCCTTGAAGCACGCCTCAATGATGTGGTGTGGATTCACCCCGCGGACGACATCGATGTGCAAATTCATGCCCAGTTGATTGGCGAAGGCCGCATAAAATTCATGGGGCAGATCGGTATCGAAATCCCCCACCCGGCCAGGTCGGATTTTCACGTTATAAGAAAGATACGGACGGCCGCTAAGGTCCACCACGACCTTCGCCAAAGTTTCGTCGAGGGGACAGCTCGCTTCGCCGAAGCGACGGATGCCGTGCTTGTCTCCCAGCGCTTCCTTGAACGTCTGGCCAAGCGCCAGTCCAACGTCTTCCACCGTGTGATGGTAGTCTACCGCGATATCGCCCTTCGCTTTGACCTTGATATCAAACAAGCCGTGGCGCGTGAAGATATCCAGCATATGATCGAAGAAGGGCATGCCCGTGTCCACTTCCGCCTGGCCGCTGCCGTCGAGGTTCAAGGCGATGCTGATGTTGGTTTCCTTTGTTTTACGTTCGGTTTTCCCGGTGCGTCCCATGCTCTCTCCTTCTCACTCGAATCGCGCTTCCACGGCCCGCGCGTGGTCGTCGAGTCCTTCAAGCCGCGCCAGATGAGCGATGCGCGGCGCCAGAGCCCGCAGGGCGCGCTTCTCGGCGCGGATGATGGTCGTGCGCTTGAGAAAATCATAAGTCCCCAGCGGTGAAAAGAAACGCGCGCTGCCTCCGGTGGGCAAAACGTGATTCGGACCGGCGAAATAGTCCCCCAGCGGCGGAGTCGAGTAGGGTCCGACAAAAATCGCGCCTGCATGACGTATGGCGCGCGACCATTTGAGCGGCTGTTTTACGATGCATTCGATGTGTTCCGGAGCGACCGCATTGGCGATTTCGATCATCTCCTTTTGCCCCCGCGCGATGATGATGGCGCCGTAGTTTTCCAAGGCTTTAAGAGTGATCGCTCGCCGCTTGGTCCCTTGAAGTTGCTTCTCTATGGCCTGTTGGATTCTAGCCGCTACCGTCGTAGAGCACGTCACACACAAAGCCGCCGCCAGTTCATCGTGCTCGGCTTGTGAAAGCATATCCGCCGCAACCAGCCGAGGGTCGGCACTTTCGTCCGCAAGCAGAAGAATTTCGCTCGGCCCGGCGATGGAATCGATGTGCACCTCGCCGAAAACAAGGCGCTTCGCGGTGGCGACGTAGATGTTTCCCGGGCCGACGACTTTGTCCACCTTGGGTATGGTGAGCGTGCCGAAGGCCAACGCTGCGATCGCCTGCGCCCCGCCGACGCGAAAGATCCGGTCTACTCCGGCGATCTTGGCTGCGGCAAGAATGAGCGCGCCGTCGTCGCCGATGGGCGAAGTCATGATAATTTCTTTGACGCCCGCGACTTTCGCCGGCACGACGTTCATGAGCACCGTGGAAGGATAAGAAGCTTTGCCGCCTGGAACATAAACGCCGACTCGCTCCAAGGGCGTAATCCTCTGGCCCAGAAGCATTCCCAACGGATCGCGATAATCCCAACTCTTAAGCAGCTGGTGGCGATGAAACACGCTGATCCGTTTCGCCGCCTGCCGCAGCGTGCGCAGATCTTTCCCTGGAACCGTTTTCACGGCCTCTTCGATCTCGCCAGCCTTCACCTCCATCGTTGAAGGCGTCAATCGAATTCCATCGTAGCGCGCCGTGAAGCGAAGTAGCGCGCGGTCACCCTGGCGCCGCACCGCACGGAGAATTTCGGCCACCCGCTTTTCTACTTCGTTTTCCCTCGTTCCCCGCCGCCCAAGAATGCGGCTCATCAACGATTTGAAAGCCGTATCGGTGGTTTTGACGACTCTAATCTTCATTCCCATTGTCGATTTTCCGTTTTCAGATTTCAGACCTTGAACTTTTGAACCCTTGAACCTTGAACAAAGGTTATGCCTTGACCCTTTGGATCTCCGCCCCCAACTGCGAGAGTTTTTTTTCTACTTGTTCGTAGCCTCGATCCAAGTGATAGACCCTGGCTACCTCGGTAGTCCCGTTGGCCACCAACCCCGCCAGTATGAGCGACACACTGGCACGCAGGTCCGTTGCCATCACTGGCGCCCCGGACAATTCCCGAACGCCTCGAACCACCGCCCGATTTCCTTCAAGCCGGATGTCCGTGCCCATGCGATCCAACTCTAGTGCATGCATAAACCGGTTTTCAAAAATCGTTTCAGTGATAACGCTAACACCATCCGCAACCGACATCAGCACCATCATCTGGGCCTGCAGATCCGTAGGAAAACCAGGATAGGGTAGCGTTGTGACATCCACGCTTTTGATTTTGCCGTTGCCCCGAACACTGACGCTGTTAGCGCTCGTTTCGAGCGTTACACCGGCCTCTTTCAATTTGATAAGAAAAGCTTCCAGATGTTCTGGCCGGGC
>Ga0126374_10000235_pt1 | contig 12636 bp, 9 predicted proteins | sample PanSoiMetPlot_12_FD_89874 | JGI IMG/M metagenome (GOLD analysis project Ga0126374, IMG submission 89874) | Tropical forest soil microbial communities from Panama - MetaG Plot_12 | ecosystem: Environmental > Terrestrial > Soil > Tropical forest > Bulk soil | place: Panama | collected 2016-02-17
CTCTCCATGACTCGACCCGCGGTCGTTCATGACTACTTACTTATGAACTCCTTAGTAACTCAACCGGTTGATGTTCTGGTCGTGGGTGGTGGCAACGCCGGGCTATGCGCGGCGATCACCGCGCGCCGCGCCGGCGCGCGCGTGCTTGTGCTCGAAAGCGCCACCCAAGACTTCCGCGCCGGCAACAGCCGCCACACGCGGGATATCCGATATATGCACAAGTCGGCGACGCCTTACGTAACCGGAGCCTACGCCGAGGAGGAATTCTGGGAAGATCTCCGGCAAGTCACCGGAGGCGAAACCAACGAACGACTCGCCCGCTTGACGATTCAGGCTTCTGAGGATCTCGAAGCATGGATCGCAATGAACGGTGTTCGCTGGCAGAAGCCGCTGCGCGGGACTTTGCACTTGGCTCGGAGCAATTTGTTCATGCTGGGCGGCGGCAAGGCGATGATGAATGCCTATTACCAAACGGCTTCCAACCTTGGAGTGGAAGTCGCCTACGAATCGGAAGTCCACGAGCTCAAAATTCGTGATGGCGAGTTTATCTCGGCCTCTTGCAACGAAGAGCGACGCGAGGTGCGAGCGAAGACGGTTGTCGTTGCATCCGGTGGTTTCGAGGCGAACATTCCTTGGCTAAGAGAGTATTGGGGCGATGCCGCCGACAATTTTATTATCCGGGGTACCAAGCAAAACCAGGGACGGATGTTAAAGGAGCTGCTCAAACACGGCGCGCAACCTATTGGCGATCCCCGCGGCTGTCACGCGGTGGCGCTCGATGGACGGGCGCCAAAATTTGACGGCGGCATCGTTACGCGTCTTGACAGCGTTCCGTTCGGCATCGTCGTCAATAAAGAGGCCAAGCGTTTCTACGATGAGGGGGAAGACTTCTGGCCCAAACGCTATGCGATCTGGGGCGGGCTCATTGCACGCCAGCCGGATCAAATTGCCTACTCGGTCGTTGACGCCAAAGGGCTGCCGCATTTCATGCCGTCGGTGTTTCCGCCGGTTGAAGCAGACTCGATTCCTAAGCTGGCCACAACGCTTGGCCTCGATCCTGCGGGGCTCGGGGCGGCGGTGAATGAGTTCAATCGCGCCGCGCGGCCGGGCGTATTCGATCCTGGAAGCCTGGATAGCTGTCGCACCGAAGGGCTCGATCCGCCGAAAAGTCACTGGGCGCGGCCCATCGATACTCCCCCTTATTATGGTTATCCGTTACGCCCTGGCATCACGTTTACTTATCTCGGCGTCACGGTGGATGAGCAGGCGCGCGTTGTCATGAACGACAGTCAACCGGCGAAAAATATCTTTGCAGCAGGAGAGGTGATGGCGGGCAATATTTTGCGCAAGGGCTATCTGGCCGGGTTCGGCTTGACCATCGGTTCGGTCTTCGGCAGAATTGCCGGTCGGGAGGCGGCGCGTTATGCCCGCTTCTGATCTGCTCAAAGATGGCGCCCGGCAGATGATGATCTGCAACGCCTGCCGCTATTGCGAAGGCTATTGCGCGGTGTTCCCCGCGATGGAGCAGCGCCGCATTTTTACCAAGGCCGACCTCGTCTATCTCGCGAATTTGTGCTTCGATTGCCGCGACTGCTACTACGCTTGCCAATACGCGCCGCCGCACGAGTTCGGCGTCAATATTCCAAAACTGATGGGCGAGCTGCGCGCGGACACCTACCGAGAGTTTAGTTGGCCGGCAATCTTATCCGGTTTATTCAAGCGAAACGGATTGGCGGTATCACTGATCACCGCCGGCGCGCTCGTTGCGATATCTATCTTGGTGCTCGTGTTCAAGGGCAGCGATATATTGTTTGCGACTCATCTCGGTGAGGGTGCTTTTTACCGCGTCGTTCCTTACGCCGCGATGACCGTTCCGCCATTGGTTATCGCGCTCTACGGTTTAGCGGTGTTGTTTGCCGGCGCACTTCGCTTCTGGCGCGAGACGCGCGGTAGCTTATCGGAAGTGATCGATGCCGGCGCGTTTTGGCGGGCGACCCAAGACGCCTTTGGCCTCACGTACCTGAAAGGCGGCGGCGCCGGCTGTAATTATCCGGACGCGCGTTTTTCCCAGTCGCGGCGATGGTTTCATCACTTGGTCTTCTACGGTTTCCTGTTCGACTTGGCTTCCACGAGCATCGCCGCCTTCTACGACCACTTTCTTGGCTGGCAAGCGCCGTATCCGCTGTGGAGCTGGCCTGTTGTTTTGGGGACCATCGGTGGCGTCGGGTTACTGATCGGCACTAGCGGCCTTCTCTATTTAAAGTGGACGAGCGACCGCGATCCTTCTACCGAGCGCATGGCGAACATGGACATCGCTTTTCTGCTGCTGCTATTGCTCACCAGCCTCACCGGAATGCTTCTACTCGCCTTCCGGCAGAACGCGGCGATGGGAACCCTGTTAGTCATTCACCTGGCAATGGTTGCGGGCGTCTTCATTACGGCGCCCTACGGTAAATTCGCTCACGTGGTTTACCGCTACGCTGCGCTAGTCCGCTACGCGATGGAGCAAAAACGAATTCAACCCGGCGCCTAGGCGTGGTGCAAAACATTTAAGGCAAGCTAGAGTGTGAAAATCCAGTTCGCCTTAATTCGACGTTATTTGGCTCTTGCAACGGGGAGAGGCACATAGCGGGGCAAGCGCAGGCAGTAAAAAGGAAGGTTAGTACGTCACTGGAAGTGATGCGCGAGGCCGCCTCTCCCGCGACGGGAAAAGAGAGAGGTGAGGATGCCTAATTCTTCGCCCCTCACTCTAACTCTGTCCCGCCAGCCGATTCTATTGTATTACTTCGGCGCGACACCGACCTTGACGCGTAGCGTGGCTTTGCATAACCTGCAACAATATTTGTATGCAAGTTAAACGGTTAGCGAAAAATTAATGGAGGAGCCCATGGCTAAGATCAGACATATAGCGTTCTACAGCGACGATCCGGAGAAAGAGGCAGACTTTTACGTTAAGGCTTTCGATCTCAAGCGGGTGAGAACGAGCCCGACCGGCTCCGTTTTTCTGTCCGATGGATACATTAATTTGGCCCTTCTAAAGGCCAAAGGCGACGGTACTAAGAACGGTATCCATCACTTTGGATTCCAAGTGGAAAGCGTCGATTCGGCCACCGAGCGTCTGCGAAGCATACGCAAGGACATTAGAATTGTCGAACCGCATTCAGAAGTGACGTTCGCGGAATACAAAGTCGAGGATCCCGACGGAAATCCCTTCGACATTTCCGAAAAGGGCTGGCAGGTTTGAGGTGTCGCATTTGACAATAGTTCGCTTGAGGCGAGCTTCGCTCGACATCCGAATCTCAAGGATCGTAGAAAGTTTCATAGTCACCACATGGGGGTTGAGTTTAGAAGTTCGGCACAATTAGATGTTTGAGGCCTGTAAAGGAAATCGAAGATAGAGGAGAGCTATGCATCTTTTTCGTGATTGTTTTTTGCCGCTGCTAATTGTAGCGCTTGCGTTGACCGCCGATCTCGCGTTGGCCGAGAAAATCCGCGTCGCTTCGTCCAGCCCCTCTCTTACGGCTCGCCTTCCCCATTTCGTAGCCCATGAAGAAGGTTTCTTCACCCGAGAAGGACTGCAGGTCGAATCTATCGTCGTAAGAAACGATGCAACCATTCTGGCGGCGCTCGCGGCTGGAGAGTTCGATTATGTCGAGACTGGCGCTCCGCCAGCCGTGGCGGGGATCTCAAAGGGATTGCCTTTCGTTATCATTGGCGGATTCAGGTCCAGACTTGATTATATGCTGATCGGCAGGAAAGGTATTTCGTCCACGAAAGATTTGAAGGGCGCGAAAATCGGCGTCACCGGGGCCGGGGGATTATCCGAGGCGGTCGCAATCGCGGCAATGAAGAAGCTCGGCTACCAGAGAGATAAGGACTATGTCGTGTTGTACGTCGGCAATAGTCCCCTGCGCATGATCGCGCTCGAGCAGGGAAGAGTCGACGCGTCGATTTTTTCTCCCCAACAACAAATGGTCCTGGCAAGCAAAGGATACCCGATGCTCACCGACGTTGGGCGTCTGCTTCCCGACATCCCCGCCCTTATCCTCAGCACTACCCGTGAGAAAACCAAATCCCAACCGGATCAAGTGGTGCGTTTTCTCCGCGCCATCAACCAAGCCATGAACGTGATCAAGAACGATCCCGATCGCGCAGTGGAAGACGCCCGCAAACAGAAATACGCGGGCGATTTCAAAACCGAGCGGGAAGCGCTGAAATACTATTACGATTCTTTCAGCATCGCTTTCAACGCGGCCAACGTGGAGTCATTGATCGATCTCTCCGGCAGCAAGGTGCAGATGAAGCCCGGCGATTTTTTCGACTCAAGTTTTGGCGCAAAGGCACAGCGTTGAAACGCAACTCCGCTCCTAGACAGGTCTAGCGAGGAACTAACAGAAGAGATAGGCAAGCGCGGCGGAGACGGACCTCGAACCGAACATTGAATTTTTGAACCTCGTGGATCGACTAGGCTGGATTATTCACAGAACAACGGCCGAGGAGCAAACCTCTGTGGTCGCGGGCAATGGGCGTGTGCCTTAAACCAGCATGCAAACGCAACTGCGGCGCAAATTGCGGGTGAAGGCAAGCGGCTAGCCAAGCACCATAGAAGTCAAGCATGCTGCACGCTTCTCGTGCCCGCTTCCTCCGACGCTTACTCCTCGGCCTACAGTGTGTCGCCACTCTTTCTCGGTGCATGAATTATTCGGGCTAGGATTGGGCTTTGGTGATTTGTTCTTTGAGCGCGGCATAAACCGTTTCAGCACTCAGGGGCAAGTTCGTGATTTGCGTTCCGATGGCGTCGTAAATGGCATTAGCGATGCACGGCGCGGTTGGAACGGCGCTGTGTTCTCCGACAGGCTTACTTTGAAAAGGCCCCGGTCCATCCCGGTCTTCGAGCAATAACGTGCGAAGAGGCGGCACATCCGCGATGTTAGGCAGTTTGTATTCCCCAAGACTGGTGCTAACGATTTTGCCATCATCGGCGAACAAGTTTTCCATCAACGCAAATCCGAGGCCCTGCACCATGCCACCCTCGACCTGGCCCTGGTAGGTAAGAGGATTGATGACGGCTCCGGTGTCATGAGCCGATAACATTTTCAGTATTTCTACCTTTCCGGTTTCGGGATCTACTTTCACTTCTGATGCCTGCGCGAAGAAACAGGCAGTTCCACTGCGCTCCTGGATTTGGAAATTTCCTCTCACCGACAGATTTTTTCCTGCTGTAGCGGCCCGAGAGGCCAAATCCGCAAGAGAAATTTTCTTTTTCCCGCTGCCGCAAAGAGAACGCGCTTTGATCCGAATGGCTTCAGGAGCGCAGTTAAGGTATTGGGCGGTCTCTTTCAAAAGGAGGTCACGCAAACCGGCGGCGGCCTTTTGGGTCGCTTGTCCTGCGAGAAAAGTCACTCGGCTTGCAGCGACAACGACGTCGGTTGGAAAATGATCAGTCGTTCCTACGATCACCTCGATGTCGCCGGCATTGAACCCGAGAGTCTCGCCGGCAATTTGGCGAAAGATCGTATGCGATCCCGTACCGGTGTCCGGGACGGTGGTTAGCAGGTAAACATTGCCATCGTTCTTAATACCGACTTCAATGTTAGCCTCGCCGACGCCAATCTCTCTCACACAAAATGCGAGCCCTTTGCCAACGTAGGGTTTTTTGCGTGCTGCGCTATTCCAGCCCAGTTCTGACGCGACCCGCTTGAGCAGGAGCCGCCCTTTATCCTCTTCGAGATGCACACCATAGGGCAGTGAATCTCCTCGTTTCAGCGCGTTCAAACAGCGGAACTCGTAGGGGTCCATCCCCAGTTGTCTGGCCAGGTAATCGGTATGGGATTCGACCGCAAATATCATCTGAGCTTCGCCGGGCCCGCGCATGATTCCACTCGGAACGCAGTTGGTATAAACGGAGAAGGCGTCGATTTTTACGTGCGGAATAAAATAAGCACCGGCGCCGTGCCGCGCGCCGGGTAAATTTACCGTATCGTTGTTTTTGAAAGCGGCATAAGCGCCGCTGTCAAACACTGCTCTGACTTCTCTCGCCCATAATTTGCCGTCGCGTTTCAATCCGGTCTTGATCGTGATGGTCGAAGGATGACGGGGATTGGCCGCCGTCAGTTCTTCCGCATAGCTCATGATCATTTTGACCGGCCTGTTGGTCGCTTTGGCCAGATAGTAGCAGAGGGGAATGTCCATAAGGGATGATTTTCCGCCGAAATCACCTCCCACAGGACTTAGCTGAAAGACGATTTTGCCCTCGTCGACTTGAAGCCACTCTGCGAGGTGTGTTCGAGTCACGTAGGGACCTTTGGAGGGACACCAAACAAGAATTCTGCCGGAAGAATCGATATCGACCACAGCCGCATGGGGCTCGAGATAGCCGTGATGAACTCTGGGCGTGCTGAATTTTTGTTCGAAAATCAGGTCGGATTCTCTGAATCCCTGCTCCGAGTCGCCGAATACCAATTGAAAATGGGAATGAATGTTCGGAATATCCGGAAGCGGCAACCGCAGATTCTCGTAGCTTCTTAAATTCTTGTGCAGAATGGGAGCATCGGCTGCCATCGCATCGATGGGGTCGCAGACCGCTGCAACCTCCTCGTACTCCACGCCAATCTCGGTTAACGCTTGGTCCGCGATTTCCCGACTTTCTGCGGCGACAACTGCGACCCGTTCACCGATGAATCGCACACTATCGCGGGCCAGCACGGGCATGTCTTTTAATCTTCGCCCGATCAGTCGATCTGGGATATCACTGGCCGTGAGAATCGCCAGGACTCCCTTGATTTGTTTTGCCTTCGTTACGTCGATGCCGCGAATTCGCGCGTGGGCGTAAGGACTGCGTAGGCACCTTCCCCAGATCATTCCGGGCAGCTCGATATCCGCGGCATAACGGGTGCTGCCCGTCACTTTGAATTGCCCGTCGAGGCGCGTCGCGGGCTTGCCGACTTGTGTAAAGTTATGAGCCATGTTTAAGACGGTTCATTGAATCACTACCGAATCAGTGACACTGCTTCCCGATAGAAACTATCATCATAATATTTGCCCAATGACGGCAGCGGCGATTGAATCATTCCCAGCCTGCGGCGCATTTCCAGAACGGTGCTGAGGCTATGCGGATCAAAGGCGCACCGGTCAGTTAAACCCGCCGAGGGACCTAAGAGCCGATGATAATCTTCCTCCGCTTGCTCCGGGCTGCGTCCCATTCTGGTATTGATAATTTCAATGGTTTCTCTCTTGTTTTTTGACTCTAAGATCCAATTGACGGCCTGAAGAATCGCACCGATGAAGCGGATTAGTAGCGAACCATGAGGAAGAGCCCATTTACGCGTCGTCAATCCCACCCTGGCGGGATAAGGATCTGCATAGTCTTTTCCTGCGGCAAGCTGCCGTAAGGTCGAGGCTCCTGAGGCTTCGACGTAGCGCGAGTTTAACATCGCTCCCGCAATATTACCGGCAACGAGCTCAGCCAATCGCACTCGAGACGAACCAACCGGCTTGAAACTGTAGTCGCGTTCAAATAAGAGATTGTTGCGCTGTAAAATGTATCGGAGGACGACGGCAAATCCCGTCGTGCTGGCATCGACCCCCAGGATTTTATCTTTCAAGGCGGAGATTTCATTTATGCCGGAGCTTACGAAAAGCCCGTGGTTCAATTCCCGGGAACCTCCCATAAAAATAAAAAGGTCGTGAACTTCGCAGTCAACCCCTTCGCCTTCATCCCATGCAACGACATTGTCGCCGTTGTCAAAAGCGACATGCCACTTGCCCGTGAGCAAACCTGAGATTTCGGTGGTCGAATTCGGCGTTTGATCGAACGTGATTTCCAGGTTGTGAGGGCTGAAAAACCCTTTTGTCTCGGCGACGGAAAGGGTGATGTCCTTTTCGAAGCCGACAATTTTTATAATGTCCTTGCCCATACCATCACGATCCGTTATCCCTTGGAGCAAAGAGTAGCTTCACGGCTACGGCGGGGTTCACTTTTCGTAGAGTCTCTTGATAAAGCCGGTTTTATCGAGTTCTTCAATAAAACTTTTGTCCGTAAACTCTTCGGGCTTATGATTCCAAACTTCCGGGCGTGTAGCCGCCACGTATTCGAAGCTGGTTTTCATACCTACGGTGTTCGGGTAGGGTGTCTGAAGAAAAGCCTTGGCAAAGAGGTCGTAGGATTCGTTGAGAAGTTCTTCGTTGTCCATGCGCAGCACTTTCTTGATGACCTTCTTGCTGAACTCTCGATCTTTCTTGAAGAGGGCCGTGGCTTCCATATACGCCTTCATATAGCTCATCATCATGTCCCGGTCTTTTTGGACGATGGAGCGCCGGGTCGTGATCTCGATCCATGGATAATCGATTTCCTTGGCGGAATCCCACAGCATCGGAAACCCCATCTTCATGGCAATCGCATAGCCGGGAAACGAAAGTGACGCGGCATCGATGGAGCCTTGCTTCAGCGCCCCGATCCGTTCCGGGTCACCACCTATCTGAATGAGAGCCACATCACGGTCGGGATTCAGCCCCTTTTTCCGAAGAATATGGCGAACTAGGAAATCCGTAAGCGAGCCAAAGGTTGTCACACCGACTTTTTTCCCCTTGAGGTCTTCGACTCTTTTTATCTCCGGCTTCACAACCATTGCGTGAATAACTCCGGGGAGTGTGTGGCTGAGAATCACCAAATCAGCACCGGCCAAGTCGGCGTTAATCACTGTAGGCGTAGCGATGGGCGCCACTTGAATGCTGCCGCCGATCATTGCCTTGGAAGATTCTCCGGAGCCGCGCATCGCCACCGGATCGGCGTAGAGGCCGTATTTCTCAAAAAGCTTAGCTTCTTTAGTGACGTAAATGATGATGTTCCCCATGCTAACGGATGAAACACCAACATACATCTGTTTCAGCGGCTTCGTTTGGGAGTGGGCCAAGGGGGAAATGATTGAAATGGCAACCCATAAGGTCGCGGACTGCCTAAGTAAACGGAAATTGCGCGGTTGAAACATATTTCACCTCCAAAGCGTCACAGGTTCAATTCTTGGTTCTCCGCATGAAGAATGGTTTTGACGGGCCTTGTATTCCTTTCAGCAGTCGCAGCTAGCAACGCATCGTCGACGTGAGAGTACTAAGATTGCACAGATGTGGCAACATTAAGCCGGCGTGTTCAACCAATGCCATCGTTCACAGCCGGACGCGAATCAGTCAAGGCCGGCGCCGCACCCAGATGGTTCTAGCTGGTGCGTAGGTGAATAACGAGAAGCACGTCCTTGATTTTGAAATTTCTCACGTGATAATGCAGCCTAAACTTGCGGCGGCTTTTCGCCATGGCTAATCTCGAGCGAATGCAATACGTCATCGGCGTAGATATCGGCGGGACATTTACCGATTGCGTGACAACGGACAGCGAAGGGACTGTCACTTTAGGCAAAGCTCTGTCAACGCCTGAGGACTTTTCCATCGGCGCCGTCGATGCAGTTAGGGATGCCGCTAGAAACCTCGGTTTAAAAAGCGAGTGCGAGCTTCTCGCCGCGACAAAGCTTTTCTTCCATGCTTGCACAGTGGGAGACAATACCTTGATCATTCGTTCGGGAGCTAAAACGGGTCTCATCATGACGAAGGGATTTGCGGACACTCTCCTCATGATGCGCGGACGGACCACCGATGGCCTTACTGAAGAAGAAACTTTCCACGTGTCGGCATTAAGCAAACCAGAGCCCATCGTTCCAAGATCCTTGATAGCGGAAGTCAGCGAACGAATAGACTATAAAGGCTCTGTTCTTGTTAAACTCGAAGCTCAAGAAGCTGAACGAGCAATCAAAAGGCTCGTCGCTAAAGGGGCGGAGTCGGTCGGCGTATGCCTTCTATGGTCCATTTCCAATGACGAACACGAAAGATTTCTAGCGGAAACTATCAGACGACATGACCCGTCGATTCACGTCAGTCTCTCTAGCCACGTAGCTCCGTTCTTGGGCGAATACGAGCGAACTGCAACCACGGTTTTTAATGCCTATATTGGTCCCAAGATCGCCGCTTACCTCGAAAAACTAGACTCAGCGCTGCGCGACCAAGGATTGAAGCGTGAACCTTTGGTTATGCAATCCTACGGGGGAGTGCTAGGCATAGCAGATACTTGCAAAAATGCGGTCGGGACCATTGAATCTGGTCCCGCCTCCGGGGTTTTGGGAAGCCTGTTTGTAGCTAAGCGAATGGGTGTATCGAACATCCTAGCCACAGACATGGGCGGAACAACATTCAAGGTGAGTGTGATTCGCGACGGAATCGTTGAAAAGGATTACAAACCAACCATTCTTCGCTATCAGATTTTTTTAACCAAGATTTGGGTTGAATCCATTGGCGCGGGGGGCGGCAGCATAGTTTGGATTGATCCGGAGTCTAACCTTCTCAAGGTAGGTCCTAAGGGGGCCGGGGCAAACCCCGGACCAGTTTGTTATGGGCTGGGAGGTAGCGAGCCCACAGTTTCGGATGCAGATCTCATTTTGGGCTATCTTAACGAAGACTACTTCTTGGGCGGCAAAATCCGGCTGAGCAAGGAAGCAGCGTTCAAGGCCATTGAAGAGAAAATCGCAAGGCCATTAGGTATGGATGTCATCGAAGTCGCCAGTGGTATTTACAGGATCATCAATTCGCACATGAGCGATCTCATAAGAAAGGCAACCGTTGAAAGAGGATACGACCCCAGGGATTTCACACTTTTTGCCTATGGTGGTGCGGCACCCGTGCATGCAGCGAGGTATGCCGCCGAGCTAGGTGTGAGACAGGTTGTCGTCCCGCTGACGGCGTCGGTGCATGGCGCGATGGGGCTGATTGGCTCCGATGTGGTATACGAATATGGAAAATCCGATCATCTCATTGTCCCGGGAGATTTAGACCGGATCAATGCGAACTTTTCCTTGCTTGTAGGCAAGGCCATCACCGACCTTCGTTCTGCGGGATTTGACGAGCGAATTATCAAGGTCACAAGGAGCCTGGATATCCGCTACCGCTATCAAGTTCATGAGCTTAACGTTCCATTAGCATCTGGAACAGCGCCGATTTCTGCGGATGAAATGGATCAGGTCTACACCCGCTTTGATGAATTATATGAACAGACTTACGGGACCGGCTCTGGATATCGCGACGCGGGAAAAGAAATCATGGTTTTTCGGGTGATCGCCGTTGGCGAGATAGAAAAACCTAATATCAAACGGTACCCGGTTAAAAAAGAATCTGCCGACAGCAGTCTCAAAGGAAAAAGGGAAATTTACTTCGACGAATACTCTCGGTTTATCTCGACCAACGTTTATGATTTTAGTCGCATGACGTCCGGAACCGAGATTTCAGGCCCGGCAATTATAGAGACCCCCATAACGACGATCGTTATCAATCCCAATGATAGCGCGACCATCGATGAATTCCTCAACGTTAGGATCGCCATAGCCAATACAACCGAGTGAGGTCGGCGGTGAGAACCAGACGATTAGACTTGTACCACGGGACCACAACAAGATGGAGAAAAAACTGCGAACGCTCATTATGAACTCTCTGCGAGCAAGTGCCCGATGGGAGCATTTCGGTCTGAGATTGTTTGCTGTGAGCCTGCTTCTTGTCACAGTTCTGTTATTCAGCTTCTCGGTTTGGGCTCAAACAAGGATCGTACAAGCCATTCCCACGAAGAGTTTTGGCTATCTCCCCCTTTTTGTCGCTCAGGAAAACGGTTTTTATAGAGACGAGTCCTTAGAAGTTATCGCGCCGGTTGTTCGGTCTGCTGCAGCGCTTCCGGGGCTGTTGTCTGGAGAGATCCACTTCGCGTCGGCCGAGTCCGGAATGCGGGTCGCCATGAGAGGCACGCCGGTCAAAGCGATTATCTTCTACTATGACCGTGCCACTTGGATTTTCATGGCCCGTCCCGAAATTCGTTCCATTCATGATCTCAATGGCAAGAACATAGCGGTCAACACCATCGGCGCCGGAGCCGACCTCACCACGCGTGAAATCCTGAGATCGTATGGGCTGCAGGAGAAAAACTACAATGTCGTCGCTTTGGGCCAGGATTCCCAGCGGATTTTAGCCTTGATGAAGAATCAGATTCAGGCAACACTGCTGAACCCGGATAGTGCGGCTGTCGCCGAAACGCAACTAGACGGAATCAAACGGCTCGCGCATTCAGGGGATATCCAAAAGACGCCTTTCTCCGGATTTGTTGTGACGGAAAAGCTTTTGTCTGAAAACCGTCCATTAGTGAAAAGATTTGTCCGAGCCACGCTCAAAGCGATAGTTTTAAGCCGCGAACAACCGCAAGTGGCGGCTCGGGTGGCGGAAAAAACCTTCGGCATGAAACCGGAAATCGCTCTGTCGGCGGTCCGGAATACAGTTCCTTCCATAAGCGCAAAGGATCCCGGCGGATTTACCGAGACGGGCATCAGTCAGTTTATTCTACAGAATGCTAAACAGGTCGGCGTCAAAGCGGAAGAAGTTCGAATTACCGATATTGCGGATTTGACCTTGCTTCGAGAAGTGCAAAAGGAACTTGGGATATCATGCGAAGGCGGCTACGGCTGCAGGAAATAAGATTCCGGGATTGGAGCAACGCATGAAGTCAGAGATCAAAAGCAACAACCCCATTACTTTCGAGATCATCTCCCACAGGCTCCATCA
>Ga0126374_10000239_pt1 | contig 12567 bp, 9 predicted proteins | sample PanSoiMetPlot_12_FD_89874 | JGI IMG/M metagenome (GOLD analysis project Ga0126374, IMG submission 89874) | Tropical forest soil microbial communities from Panama - MetaG Plot_12 | ecosystem: Environmental > Terrestrial > Soil > Tropical forest > Bulk soil | place: Panama | collected 2016-02-17
CATTCCGCCGCCCGTCAGCAACCCCAGTGCTCAGATCCACGACCTCAATCAGTCTTTTCAATTCAACAGGGGCTTGGGGAATAATCCCACCGACCGCGACTCCTTCATCCGCTACAATCTCACGCGGTGACGGCCGCCGCGGTTCGTTGATGCGAGCCGGCCTCGCATAAAAGCGTCGGCTCGGGCACACGATATCTGCGATTACCCACAAGGGGAGTGCCAATCCATGAAGCATTCCGATGCAAATTGCGACTGCGGAGAGCCGGCGACCTCACTGGCATTGCGCTGGCGGTGTCCGGTCTGTGGCAAGACGGCAATCATGAAGATGGCCTGCGTCGGCGTCGTCTGTGACGGCAACACGATGAGAAAGGCGCCCGAACTCCTCCAGGATCGTAGCCAGTCCTGACTGCTCTGCTCCCTCGCCCCGCCGAGCGAAGCGGAGCGGGGAGAGGGGTGGGGTGAGGGGCAGCTTTGCTGCGCGTCCCCCTCACCCTTATCAATTCGCGGCACCAGTCTTGCGCCCTCTCCCCGCAGGCGCGGCGAGGGCAGGTGCCGCGCCAGCGCGGACAAGCGTTGAGGACTCCGGGCAGGACCAGAACTTGGCCTGCTTCGTCCCCCCTTGTCGGTGCCATATGGGGAAGGATAGGACCGAGCGCGCGACTCGATCCGCAAACGTTTGTCGTTCTCGCGCAAGCGGGAACCCATGAACACCGGCCTGTGAGCGTGGGTCCCCGCGTTGGCGGGGACGACCAGACAGATGTGCATAGAAAAAAGAGGCGCGGGGGCATCCGCGATGGCAAGCCAAACCGAGATCGGCGTCGTCTATGGCGGCGCAATCGTGCAGGGCCTGGCGCTCGTCACCTTTCCCGCCGCGAGCTCGATCTTCACCAGCCCCGACGGCTTCGGTTTCGACAGCACGCGTTACGGAACGATGTTCGTACCGCAGGTGGTGCTCGCCATCTCCGCATCGGCGCTTGCCCCAAGACTCGCGCGGCGCCTCGGTTTGCGCCGAGTCCTGCTGGCGGGATTTGCCAGCAACGTGCTTTCGATGACATTGCTGGCGGCAAGCGCGCTGTTGCTCGGCGCCCATGACATTGCCTTCGGCGTCCTTCTCCTCGCCACCGCGGCCCTTGGTTTTGGATTTGGCGCAACTGTGATGGCGCTCAACACCTATGCGGAGGCGTTCTTTCCCGCGACCGTCGATCGCGCGGTTCTGGTGCTCAACGCGCTGCTCGGGGTCGGCACCGCGCTTGCGCCGGTGCTGGTCGCGGCGGTGCTGGCGCTCGGGGCGTGGTGGTTGCTGCCGGTCGTGGTGGCATGTGTGTTCGGGCTGATCTTCGTCATCGCGTGGAAAGAGCCACTGCGCGCCGAGAGCGCTGCCGGCGCTGCCGCCGCGAGCGGCTGGACGGCGCTGCCGCCACGGTTCTGGCTCTATGCCGCGGCTGTGTTCGTCTACGGCATCCTCGAGACGCTCAACGGCAACTGGGCCATTCTCTACCTTAGCAGCGAACGGGGCGTGCCGGCGCGCGGCGCGGCTTTTGCGCTCGCCGCCTTCTGGGTGATGGTCACGCTCGGGCGCGTGGCGATCGCGATGATCTCGCGGCTCGTGGACGCGCGCTTGATCTATGCCGCGCTGCCGATCGCGCTGTTCTTGACCTTTCAGGTTGCCGCGCACGTGCACGAGGAGACCGGCGGCATTATCGCCTTTGGTCTTGCCGGCTTGGCATGCTCGGCGTTCCTGCCGCTGAGCATCAGCTTCGGCGGCAGGGAATATCCGGAACTGTCGGCGGTCATGGCGGGTGAGCTGATCGCGTTCTATCAACTCGGCTACGGCGTTGCCGCATTCGGAATCGGACCATTACATGGTCCGGCGGGAGTGGCGCTCGCGACCATTTTCGCCGCCGGCAGTCTCGTTGCCGTGCCGCTCGTCGTCATTGCATATTTGATCACCCGGCGGCGGCTGTAGCCCTAGCGCCAGCGGTGAACTCGGTCTGCTCCCTCCCCCGTTTACGGGGGAGGGTTGGGGAGGGGGCGAGCAGGCGTGAATCTTCTTGTATGCCCCTCCCTATCCCTCCAGCCGAAGTCGGATTTATCCGACTTCGGCCAGTCAATACGTGGCCGAACTCGGGTAAACCCGAGTTCGGCTGCAAGCGGGGGAGGGAACGCCACCGAGTGCGCGGCGTCACAAAAGAAAATGCTCTAAGCTCAGCCCAGAAGGAACGCCCTCAAGATGATGCCATGACGATCTCCGCCCACACGCACCGCTGGCCGGCCGAGGGGCTCACCCGCGTGCCCTATTGGGTCTATTCCGATCGAGCGGTCTACGAGGAGGAGCAGGAGCGCATCTTTCGCGGGCCGACCTGGAATTTCCTTTGCCTCGAAGCCGAGCTTGCAAACCCCAACAGCTATCGCCGCTCGAGCCTCGGCGAGATGCCGGTCGTGGTGACGCGCGACAAGGACGGTCAGCTGCACGCCTTCGAGAACCGCTGCGCGCATCGCGGATCGCTGCTGCTGCTCAACGAGAGCGGAGAGGCGCGCGACATCATCTGCGTCTATCACAATTGGAGTTACGATCTTTGCGGCAACCTCACCGGCGTCGCATTCCGCAAGGGGCTGCGCGGCAAAGGCGGCATGCCGGCAGACGCCCGCCCCGAGACGCACGGGCCGCGCAAGCTCAAGCTCGAGACGCTCGCGGGCCTCATCTTCGGCACACTCGCGGCGGACGCGCCGCCGCTCCAAACATATCTCGGCGAGGAGATCGTCGCGCGCATCCGCCGGGTCATGCGCGCGCCGGTAAAAGTGCTCGGCGGCTATAGCCAGACGCTGCCGAGCAACTGGAAGCTCTACATGGAGAACGTCAAAGACACATACCATGCGAGCCTGTTGCACACCTTCTTTACCACCTTCCGGCTCAACCGGTTGTCGCAGCAGGGCGGCATCGTGGTGAGCGATTCTGGCGGCCATCACGTGAGCTATTCGCTCGCCGCCGATACCGGCGGCAAAGAATACGAGCAGGCCGGCATGCGCGCGGCGCAGGAGGATTTCGGGCTCGAGGCGCCGCAACTTTTGGAGGCGGTCGACGAATTTGGCGACGGCATCGGCCTGCAGATCCTCTCTGTGTTCCCGACGTTCGTGCTGCAGCAGACGCGCAACAGCTTGGCGGTGCGCCGCCTCGTGCCGCAAGGCCTCGACAAGACCGAGCTCGTGTGGACCTGCTTCGGGTTTGTGAGCGACGACGCGGATATGACCGAGCGGCGCTTGCGCCAAGCCAATCTGATCGGCCCGGCCGGCTACATTTCGATGGAAGACGGCGCGGCGCCCGGCTTCGTCCAGCGCGGGGTCGCCACCGCCCCGGATCTTCTCTCGGTCGTGGAAATGGGCGGCGCGAGCGTCGCCTCCGACGACAACCGCGTCACCGAAGCCGCCGTGCGCGGCTTCTGGAAGGCCTATCGCGGCTATATGGAGTTGTGAGGGTCGCAATCGTGGCCAAACGCCGAAAGAGGCGGATATCGGCAGCGGCGCGGCCGCGCCGTCGGCCTGAGGCGCCGCGCGTGCGCCAGACCAGCGGCACGAAAAAAACAACCCTCGCTCTTCTTGAGCGCGAGCTTGATGCGGCGCGCCGGCAACTGCGCGAGGCGCTGGAGCAGCAAACGGCGACATCCGAGGTGCTGCGGGTTATCTCGAACTCGGCGGGCGAACTGGAGCCGGTTTTCCAGGCCTTGATGTCGAACGCCGTGCGGCTCTGCGAGGCAAAATTTGGGGTTCTCTACCAGAATGAAGGGGGCAGATTTCGCATGGCTGCGGCGCACGACGTGCCGCCCCCGTTTGCTCTGGCACGCAGTAGACGCGGTTTGTTTCATCCTGCTCCGGGGTCTCCCGTTGACCAGGTTATGAAAACTAGGCGGACGGTCCAAATCGCCGACGTTGCAGCGACGCGAGCTTATGCTGAGCGCCATCCGACAATCGTCGAAGCCGTTGAACTTGGGGGTGTTCGCACTTCACTCAGCGTACCGATGCTCAAAGAGAATGAGGTGATTGGCGTCATCATCATCTATCGCCAGGAGGTCCGCCCGTTTCAGCGATCGGCAGGTCGCGCTCCTAACCAACTTCGCGCACCAGGCGGTGATTGCCATCGAGAATGCGCGCCTGCTCAACGAGCTGCGCCAGCGCACGACCGATCTCAGCGAGGCGCTGGAGCAGCAGACTGCGACCTCGGTGGTGCTGCGTGTCATCTCAAGTTCGTCGGGGGAACTCGCGCCTGTGTTCGAATCCTTGCTGGCAAGCGCCAAACATCTGTGCGGCGCAGAGTTCGGCATCATTTTTCTCCGCGAAGGAGATGGGTTTCGCACGGTGGCCCTGCACGGCGCGACGGCCGAATACACCGAGGCTAGATGGCGCGCGCCATTTGTCCGGCCCGCCGCCGATACCGGCCTTGGCCGCGTACTGGAAACCAAGCAGGTCGTTCAAATAGCCGACGTGCAGGCGGTGGCGGGCTATGTGGACAATCCTGTGCAGGCGCCGATCGTTCAACTCACCGGCGTGCGCAGCAAGCTTTCCGTTCCGATGCTGAAGGAAGGGGATTTGATGGGTGTCATCGAGATCGACCGCCAGGAAGTTCGTCCCTTTACCGACAAGCAGATTGAGCTAGTCACCAACTTCGCGGCCCAAGCCGTCATCGCCATCGAGAATGCGCGCCTGCTCAACGAGCTACGCTAACGCACGAGCGATCTGAGCGAGGCGCTGGAGCAGCAGACTGCGACGTCTGAGGTCCTCGCAGTGATTTCATCCTCGCAGGCCCAACTGAAGCCTGTATTCGAAACCGTCGTCGATAGGACCACGCGTATTTGTGGGGCGACATTTGCCTGCCTTGGGCTGTTCGAGGGCGATGCACTTCGCTTCGCGGCAATTTCCGGCGTGTCAGCAGGCTCGGAGTTTTTCCACCCTGAACGGCTGCATCAGCCTGATGGCTGCCCCTACGTCGTTCCTCTGGCCCGCGCCAAGAAGACCGTGCAGACGCCGGATCTGCGTGCGGAGCGAGGCTACCTCGAACGCGATCCATTCTATCTGATAACGGCCGACGTCGGCGGGGCGCGAACCGCGCTGCGCGTTCCGTTGCTCAAGGACGACACACTGCTTGGCCACCTGTGGGCATTCCGCCAAGAGGTGCGGCCGTTCAGCGAGAAGCAGATCGAGTTGGTCCAGAATTTCGCCAAGCAGGCCGTCATCGCCATCGATAACGCGCGGCTGCTCAACGAGCTGCGAGAAAGCCTGGATCGCCAGACCGCGACGGCCGATATCCTTCGCGTCATCGCTGGTACTCCCGAGGACAGCCGGCGGGCCCTCGACACGATCGCCGAGACCGCTTCCCGGATGTTCGATGCCGCCGACGTCAATTTCCGGCGTCTCGAGGGAAACGTCCTTCGCTTCGTCTGTTCGGCAGGTCCCACCGGGGTCAGGCTTCGGGAGGCGCTGCCCGATGCCCCGCTCGAACCGACGGACCCAGCGGTGCGCTGCCTCCTCGACAATCGACAAATCTCCTTTGAGGACCGCCGCGCCACGCTCGCGAATGAGCGCGGCGAAATCGCCGCTGCATTGCGCGACCTGCCGGTACGATCGGAGGTATTCACGCCGCTCTCGCGAGAAGGAAAGGCGATCGGTGTGATGATTGTCGATCGCAGCGAGGTGCGACCCTTTCAGCAGGATGAGCTTGAGCTGATGCGGGGCTTCGCCGATCAGGCGGTGATAGCGATCGAGAACGCGCGCCTGCTCAACGAGCTGCGCGAGTCTCTCGACCAGCAAACCGCCACCTCGGAGGTGCTGCGCGTCATCTCCAGCTCGCCCGGCGAGCTTGAGCCCGTGTTCCAAGCCATGCTGGCGAATGCGGTGCGCATCTGCGAGGCCAAGTTCGGTGTATTGTGGCTGTGCGAGGGCGACGGGTTCCGATCGGTGGCCCTGCACGGTCTGCCGCCCGCGCATGCTGAAGAGCGGCAGCGCTCACCGATCCTTCGTCCGGGTCCGAATCCCCTATTCCGCCTTGCTCGCACCCGGCAAACGGTTCACATCGCCAATATCCGGACGGAGCAAGCCTACATCGAGGGCATCCCGTCGTTCGTTGCGCTGGCAGATGTCGGCGGTGCCCGCACCCTGGTCCTCGTGCCGATGCTCAAGGACAACGAGCTTGTCGGCTCCATCAACATCTACCGCCAAGAGGTGCGCCCATTTACAGACAAGCAGATCGCGCTGGTTAGCAATTTCGCCGCGCAGGCGGTCATCGCCATCGAGAATACGCGCCTCCTCAACGAGCTGCGCGAATCCCTGCAGCAGCAGACCGCGACCGCCGACGTTCTCAAGGTCATCAGCCGCTCGACATTCGATCTCAAGAGCGTGCTCAATACGCTAGTCGAGTCCGCCGCTCGCCTATGTGAGGCCGATATGTCTGCGCTGGCACGACCGAATGGTTCCATCTATGGCTACGAGGCGATGTTCGGACACTCACGCGAACACGAAGAATTCCTGTCCGCGCACCCTGCCGGCATCGACCGGGGAACGGCTGTGGGACGAACGCTAGTGGAAGGCAAGATAGTTCACATCGCCGATGTTCTAGCTGACCCCGAATATACATATCTTGAGGCCCAGAAGCTCGGCGGCTTTCGCACCCTGCTCGGTGTCCCACTTCTGCGCGAACGGACCCCCATCGGAGTCATCGTCGTGCAGCGCAAAACCGTGCGTCCATTCACCGAGAAGCAGATTGAGTTGGTCACGACCTTCGCTGACCAGGCGGTCATTGCCATCGAGAATGTGCGGCTGTTCGACGAGATCCAGGACAAGAGCCGCCAGCTCGAGATGGCGAGCGAGAACAAGTCACGGTTCCTCTCGAGCATGAGCCACGAGCTGCGCACGCCGCTCAACGCTATTATCGGTTTGACCGAAATGATGGTCAGCCACGCGGCGCGCTTCGGCACGGAGAAGGCGCTGGAGCCTTTGCGTCGTGTGAATGCGGCCGGCACGCACCTGCTCAGTCTCATCAATGAGGTTTTGGATCTCTCGAAAATCGAAGCCGGCAAGCTCGAGCTCAATTTTGAGCCGATCGATTTGCCGCGCCTGATCGACGAAGTCATCGGCACCGCCGGACAGCTTGCCGAAAAGAACCAGAACCGGCTCGTCGTCGAAGCGCAGGAGAACATCGGCGCACTCAAGGCGGATCCTATGCGGCTCAAGCAGATTCTGTTCAATCTCTTGAGCAATGCCTGCAAGTTCACGAAGGACGGCGAGATCGCGCTGCGCGTGCGTAAGGCCGCCGACGGGCGTGACTGGGTCGAGCTTGCCGTCGCCGATACCGGCATCGGGCTCTCTGCCGAGCAGCAGGCCAAACTGTTTCAGGATTTCACCCAGGCCGATTCGCTGACCGCGCGGCGCTACGGCGGCACCGGGCTAGGGCTTGCGCTCTCGCGCAAGCTCGCGCGCATGATGGGAGGCGACGTGACCGTGACGAGCGAAGCCGGCAAGGGCTCGGTGTTCACGGTGCGCCTGCCGGCCGAGACGCTGCATTAATCCCAATTTTCGGAATTAAGCGGCACCATCTATGTTTCTCCACTCGGCTCCGGCTTGAGTTGCTGATGACGCCTGTGCCCGCCGTAGCGCTCGACACTGCCGGGCACAACATGCTTCACCTTGCGAACGCTGTCCGGATCGGCGCCCTTGATGCCGACCACGGGACCACCCCGAATCGTCACCCGCTCCATGAACCGTCGCTGCGGATAGTAATCGTTCACGGCATAGTGCTGGGTAGACCTGTTGTCCCACATGGCAATCGTGTGCGCAGCCCAGTGAAGCCGGAACTGGTATTCGGGAATGAGTGCCTGGTGAAACAAGGTATCGAGCAGCAATCGGCTCTCGCGCTCATCCATGTCCTTGATGGCGAGGGTGAACTGAGGATTGACGAACAGTACCTTGCGACCCGAGACGGGATGAACGCGCACCACGGGATGCAGCTGCGGCGGATATAAAAGCTCGAAGTGTTGCCGATCCTTGCGGCCTTCCTCGCTGTTATCGAACAGTCTCTTGAACGGCTTCCAATCGTGAATGGCCTCGAGCCCTGATATGAATTGCTGCAGGCGCGCGCTGAGACCTTCGAACGTCGCTGACATGCTGGCGAACATGGTATCGCCACCAATTGCCGGCACCAGCTTTGCGCACAGGATCGTCGCCATCGGCGGCTCGCTGCGGAACGTTTCATCCGAATGCCAGACGTCCGTGGCGAACGGCGGATTGGTTTCGTCGTTTCTGAATTTGATGAGGACAGGCGCTTTCTCGTCGTGTGGGGCGAAGGGATGAACGGTCAGTTCGCCGAAGCGCCGGCCGAAATCGATCAGATTGTCGGAGCTGATTTCTTGATTGCGAAAGATGATCAACTCGTTGTCGACGAGAGCGTCCCGGATCGCCTCGAACGACGCATCTGACAGCGGCTTGCGAAGATCGACGCCGTCGATCTCGGCGCCAAGATGCACTCCGACCCGCGTCACAGTAATGCCTTCGCGTTCGACGGTGATGGGCCGACCACGCTGGGACTGCACTGGTTTATTCATGGGCGGCCTCCTTCTTGTGGCGCGGAATCTCCAGAGGCCTTCGGCCTCGATGTTTCTCGGTGTCGTTCGACGGCCCGGCAGCCTCATCCCGCAAGGGCTGAGGCTGCCGAGCCATTCTATCCGGTTCCGCTCTTCACCTTGAGTTTCAAGTACAGCAGCTCGAGGAATTGTTGGCCCGTTACTGTGGCTCGATGTTGTGCTCGCGCGCGATCGCCGACCATTTGGCGCGCTGGGCATTCATGAGCGTTGCAAACTCCGCCGGCGATGTGCCGCGGGTGATGAGTCCGACGCTTGTCAGGCGCTTCTGAATCTCCGGTTCGTTGAGCGCGAGGCGCACCTGCGATGAAACCCGTTCGCACAAGTCCTCCGGCATGTCTTTTGCACCGAACAACCCGAGAAAGCCGCCGAACGCGAAATCTGGATATCCCGCTTCGACGACCGTCGGTACGTCCGGTGCCGCCGGGCTGCGCATCGTATTGGTAACTGCGAGCAACTTGACTTTTCCCGCCTGAACGGCACCGAGCACCGAGGCCAGTGGCATCACCGCAACATGGATGCGACCTTCGGACAGATCGGAAATCGCACTGACGGGACTGTTATAGGCGACGAACGTGGTGGCGAATCCGGCCCGTTTTTGAAAGGCGAGGTAAGCGAGATAGGGTGCGCCCGGCACGGCATAAAAGTTGAGTTTGGTTGGGTTCTGCCGCGCCACCTCGACGAACTGCGAGAGTGAGCCGATCTCCAGCTTGGGACTTGCTACGGTACCCAAGAAGTCTTCGACCGCGAGCGAGATTGGCTTCACATCGGCTGGGTCATAAGGAACCTTCGCGCGCAGCAACGGAATGACAGTGAACGTGCTGTGCGTGGTGAAGAGGAGGGCATGATTGTCGCGCGTGTCGAGGAACGCTTGCGTTCCGATCATGGTGTCCGCCCCGGGCCGATTCTCGACGACGACCGGTTGCTTCCACTGTTTGGCTAGCGCGTCGGCGAGCGTGCGCGCCGCGACGTCCACCGAGATGCCTGGAGTGAACGGCGTGACCATGTGAACCGTTCGCTCGGGCCAACTTTCCGACCACGCCGGCTCGGCGGTCATGCCGAAGGCGGCGAACAGAACACCTGCCGTGAGTAGATGTAACGAATACCTATTCCCCATTGCAGCCTCCTTTGATCGTGTCATCGGGTTCTGCGGCCGCAGGCGGAAATCTATGCGCCAGCCATGCTCGGCTATCAATTCTGGCATCGTTCATGTACTCTATGAACGGCATGCATATCAATGAGTTTGATCTGACGCAGATCCGCTTGCTTGCCGAGCTGTGCCGCTCGCGCAGCGTTTCGCAGGCGGCGCAGCGGATCGGCGTCTCACAATCTGCCGCGAGTCACGCCCTCGCCAAAATGCGCAAGCAGTTGGGCGATCCGCTGTTCACCCGAACCCAGGACGGCTTTCAGCCGACCCCTTTTGGCGCGCGTCTCGGGAGCGCGTCATGCGAGGCGCTCGACACGCTGCTTGCAGGCCTCGCGTCGAATAATCAGTTCGATCCGCTGGCCACCACGCGCGTCTTCAGCTTTTTCATGAATGACGTGGGGCAAACGGTTTTCTTGCCGCCGTTGCTGAAATTGTTGAAGCAGAAGGCGCCTGGCGCGTCGGCGCGCGTCTTGCCGGTCCCGCTGGACAATCCGGGAGCCGCGCTGAGCTCCGGCGCGGTCGATTTTGCGGCGGGATTTTTCGATAACCTGACGACCGGATTTTTCAAAGCTTAGTGTTCCACGAACGTTATGTCTGCATTGTGCGCGCGCGCCATCCCAAATTCCGGTCTGGAATGACGCTAGAGGCATTCAAGAAAGCCGAGCACGCAGTTGCGGATGCGACGGGAATGGCGCATGCCGTCATCGACCGCTTTTTGGCCAGGCATCGTGTCAAGCGCAATGTGGCGCTGCGCGTGCCCGGACTGCACGTGCTTCCCATGATCGTCGCCAACTCCGACCTTCTGGCGGTCGTGCCCCGCCGCCTCGCCGACGCCTTCGCGGCTCGGGTGCCGGTCAGAGTGCTGCCGCTGCCGGTTGCACTTCCGCAGTATGGTATCCGCATTCACTGGCACGAGCGCTATCACAACGATCCGGCAATCCGCTGGATGCGTCGGGCTTTCGTTGACTTGTTTTCAGCGCACCGCCGAAACCTGGCTTGAGAGCTGCGCCGCGTGCCGCGGACCCAGGACGAGGCCATCAGTCCATTGCCCCGGCGCGTTCCCCATCAATTGGCATGCCGAGCGTCCGCTCGACGACTCATGTGTGACCGAAAAGCTACAGGTCGCCGGTTTCCGTCGCATGCATAAGGGGCTTTCACCATTCTCGCCCACATTTGCTCGTACAAAAAGTCGCGGGCTCAGGAGGCGGCAACAAACGGGGGCGGCAATGCGCGACAGTTTCGATTACGACATTCCGGACACGTCGGCCTGCAAGGAATGGCTCGGCGTCGTCGGCTCGATGATGGTGGCGGTCGCCATTTGCGCGGTGTTGTACGCCGGCGGCATCTTGACGTGACGGTTCGTAGGATGGGTTGACGGCCGCGAAGCGGGCGGAAACCCATCGTTATTCCCAGTTGCCGGACGGTGGGTTTCTCTCCGCTCAACCCACCCTACAGCACACCTTCGTGCGTGAGCTCGTCGGCGACCTCGTCGAGCGCGCGCTTAAGCCGCTCGCCGATCGCCTCGATCTCGTCGGCTTCGATCACCAACGGCGGCGCGAACACCAGCCGGTCGCCGATAACGCGCAGCAACAGGCCGTGCTGCTTGGCCGCGGCATCGACGCGCGCGCCGACGTCGAGCGCGGCGTCGAATGGAACGCGCTGCTCGCCGTCGCGCATCAGCTCCATGCCGAGAATGAGGCCGACGCCACGCACCTCTCCGACGAGCGGATGCGCCGCAAGCCGCCCGAGCGCCGAGTGCAGCAGCGGGCCAAGGCGCTTGGCGCGCGCGACGATGTCGATCTCCGCGTAGATCTTTTGCACCTCGAGCGCGACCGCGGCGGCGACCGGATGTCCCGCATAGGTGAAGCCGTGCGCGAAATTGCCGCGCTTGTCTGATTGCGCGAGCATCGCCTCGTGAATGCGCTCGCTGATGAGCACGGCCGAGATCGGCTGCATGGCGGCGGAGAGCGCCTTGGCCGATGTGATCATGTCCGGGCGCAACGCATAGGTCTGCGAGCCCCACATTTCGCCGGTGCGGGCAAAGCCGCAAATCACCTCGTCGGCGACGAAGAGAATGTCGTGCTTCCGCAAGACCGCCTGCACCTTCTCGAAATAGTTTTGCGGTGGAACGATCGCGCCGCCGGCGCCCATGACCGGCTCGGCGAAAAAGGCGGCAATGGTGTCCGCGCCTTCCGTTTCGATGAGTCTTTCGAGCGCTTCGGCCATGCGCGCGGAAAATTCTCCTTCCGTCTCGCCCGCCTCGTGCCGGCGGTAGTAATGGGGAAATTCGGTGTGCTTGAAGGGGGCAAACGGCAGACCGAATCCGGCATGCATGTCCGGCTTGCCCGAGAGGCTGACCGCGGCGCAGGTGCTGCCGTGATACGCCATCTGCCGCGCGATGATTTTTGTCCGCCGCGGCTCTCCAACCGCATTCCAATAGTACCAGGCGAGTTTTACCGCGGTGTCATTCGCCTCCGAGCCCGAGCACTGGAAGACGACGCGGGCCATGGGCACGGGCGCAATTTTGAGCAGCGTCTCGGCGAGCGCGACCGCCGGCTCGTGCGAGCGATGGCGATAAAGATGGTAGTAGCCGAGTTTTCGCATCTGCTCGGCGGCGACCTGAGCAAGCCGCTCGGAGCCAAATCCGAGCGAGGCGCACCAGAGCCCGGCGGCCACGTCGATGTAATCGCGTCCGGTATCGTCGAACACGCGGCAACCCTGACCGCGTGTGATGACCTGTGGGCCTTCTTTTTGGTGCTTGCGCAGATTGGTCTGCATATGCACGAGGCTCACGACGTC
>Ga0126374_10000241_pt1 | contig 12566 bp, 13 predicted proteins | sample PanSoiMetPlot_12_FD_89874 | JGI IMG/M metagenome (GOLD analysis project Ga0126374, IMG submission 89874) | Tropical forest soil microbial communities from Panama - MetaG Plot_12 | ecosystem: Environmental > Terrestrial > Soil > Tropical forest > Bulk soil | place: Panama | collected 2016-02-17
ATCCAGTAGAGCGGCGCGATGATCGCGATGATCGGGTGGAAGTGGTCGCCGAGGACGTTGTAGCCCGGCCCCTTCAGGGGAACCATCGGCGCCTGGAAATGCGCGTAGGCACGCATCGCCTGGTCGAAGATGCCGAGGTCGTAGCCGGTGGTGCGGTACCTGTACTGGGCGTACAGCGCGTGGACCAGGTACGCGGCCAGGCAGCACAGCGTCAGGATTGTGACTCCCGGCGCCTCACGCACCCGATCCATACGCTGCCGCACGGAGGTGGTCGCGCGTTCGGCAAGCGTGGCGGTCATGACACCACCCGGGTCCGCCGCCAGACCTCGGCGCCCGCCAGCCATGCCAGCCAGCAGAGCAGCGCGTTGCGCGCGGTCAGCAGCAGCGTCATCGGCGGGATGGCCCAGCCGACGTTGACGAGCCGGCCGTACCAGATCGGATAGACGAACTGCGTGAACACCGACACGACGATCAGCAGCCGGGCGATGCGCCGCACTCCCTGATCACTCGGCGCGAGGACGAACAGCGCGGCGACCGGTCCGCCCAGCCACAGAATGTACTGCGGGCTCAGCGTCTTGTTCGTCACGGTAAGCACCGCCGCCGCAGCAAGGATCAGCCAGCCGAGGGTCGTCAGCTCGGGCGCGCGCCGGCAGCGCAGCGCCAGCCAGGCCAGGGCGAGCAGGGCCAGTGCCGTCAACACGGCGGACGCCAGCACCGCCGCGTGGACACCGGCGCCGAAGATTTCGGTGGCCTTGTAGGTGCTGGTGCGGACCGCCCAGACCCCGTGCGGGTGGACGGTACGAGCGAGCATCAGGGGTGTCGCCGGCACCGACTCGATCTGAAGCCCGCGCGCCCCTTGCCAGTTGATCGGCGACACCAGCCGGGCGTACCCGGCGACGGCCAGGCTGACCGCGGCGAGCACGCCAGTGGTGATCGCGAATGCGGTCAGCACCGTCGCCCGTCCTGTCCGGCGGAGCAAGAAGACCGGCAGCATCACGACCGGCCAGAGCTTCAGCGCGACGCCGACCGCGGTGAGCACACCGGTCCACCGGGGACGGCGCACCATCGCCAGCACCGCAGCCCCGGTGAGCACGGCGGGCACGAGGTCGAAGCGGAAGTACGCCAGTGCCCCCGTCGCCGGCAGGAACAGCAGCCAGAACGCCACAGCCGGCGAGAGCCGGCGTCCGGTCATCCGCCACAGGAATGCGGTGAAGACCGCATCCACCGCGAGCATCGACGCGACGAACAGGAACGCGAATGCCACCGTGGAAAACGCGCCTGTCACGAACTGCGGCACCATGATCCCGAGCACCGGCACCGGATATTCCGGAAGCGTCAGCCGCAGCGAGCCGCCGTAGAACATGCTGTGCAGGCTGCGCGCGTAGTAGCGGACGTCGCCGGTAACCGGCCCGCCGAAAAGTCCCAGCACCACGAGCATCGCGGCGCGAGACGCGGTCCAGGTGAGCGCGATCGAGCGTGCATCCCCGGCGGTGAACACCGCCGGAAGTGACAGGCGTAGAAATGCCCGAGACCGGGATGACGGGCTGTCGGCCGGCGACCGCGTCAGCTCGGTGGTCGCCATAATCTCCTCGGGGGCCGCTTCAGGCCACAGTCCGCACCCGTACCGGACCCTTACCGGGCGGTGCGGGCATTAGGGTACCTGGCAGGGAGCAGCACTACAGGAGGACCGTCCATGGCTGATCGGATCCGGGTCGTCATCGCCAAACCGGGCCTGGACGGGCACGACCGCGGCGCCAAGGTCATCGCACGCGCCCTCCGTGACGCCGGCATGGAGGTCATCTACACCGGCTTGCACCAGACGCCGGAGCAGATCGTGCAGACGGTAATTCAAGAGGACGCCGACGCCGTCGGACTGTCGGTGCTGTCCGGCGCGCACATGACGCTGTTCGCGCGGACACTCGAGTTGCTCGCTGAGCGAGGCGTCACGGACGTCGTGGTTTTCGGCGGCGGCATCATCCCGGACGCCGACATTCCGGAACTCGAGCGGATGGGCGTCGCCAAGCTCTTCACGCCCGGCGCGTCCATCGAGGAGATCGTCGAGTGGGTGCGCTCACACGTGGGCACCCGCGAACCAGCCGAGCACTAGGGTCATCGCCCGTGGACCTGTTCGAGTACCAAGCCAAGCAACTGTTCCGCAAATACGGTGTGCCGACGGCATTGGGCAACGTGGCCACGACGCCCGAGGAGGCGCGCGCCGTCGCCGAGCGGCTCGGCGGCACCACGGTAGTGAAAGCGCAGGTGAAGACCGGCGGACGCGGCAAGGCCGGCGGTGTCAAGATCGCGAAGACGCCCGCTGATGCTGCTGAGCTAGCTGGGCAGATTCTGGGTATGGACATCAAGGGCCACACCGTGCACCGGGTGCTCGTCGATCCGGGTGCGCAAATCGAGTCCGAGTACTACGCGTCCTTCCTGCTCGACCGGTCAAACCGCACGTTCCTCGCCATGGCGTCGGCCGAGGGCGGCATGGAGATCGAGCAACTTGCGGTCGAGCGTCCGGAGGCGCTGGCCCGCGTCCCCGTGGACGCGCTGGCGGGCGTCGACCTCGCCAAGGCCCAGGAGATCGCGGCGGCGGCGAGGTTCGCGCCGGACGTTGCGCCGCAGGTCGCCGACATCCTCGTCACGTTGTGGCAGGCCTTCGTCGGTGCGGACGCCACGCTCGTCGAGGTCAATCCGCTGGCGCGGCTCGCCGACGGTTCGGTAGTGGCGCTCGACGGCAAGGTCACCCTTGACGACAACGCGAACTTCCGCCAGCCGGACAACGCCTCCTACGTAGACGTCGAGTCCACCGACCCGCTGGAACGCCGTGCCAAGGAGAAGCACCTCAACTACGTCAAGCTCGACGGCTCGGTGGGCATCATCGGCAACGGTGCCGGCCTGGTGATGTCGACGTTGGATGTCGTCGCGTATGCGGGGGAGCGGCACGGCGGGGTCAAGCCGGCGAACTTCCTCGACATCGGCGGCGGCGCGTCCGCCGAGGTGATGGCCAACGGCCTGGAGATCATCCTGTCCGACCCGAGCGTCCGGTCCGTGTTCGTGAACGTCTTCGGCGGGATCACCGCCTGCGACGCGGTGGCGAACGGCATCGTGTCCGCGTTCGAGCTGCTGCGGCAGCGCGGCGACACTGTCGACAAGCCGCTGGTCGTCCGGCTCGACGGCAACAACGCCGAGCTGGGCAGGCGGATCCTTACCGACGCCGCGCTGCCCGGCGTCGAGCAGGTCGACACGATGGACGACGCGGCCGATCGCGCCGCCGAACTGGCCGGAGCTGCGTGAATGAGCACCGCGAACGACGCCTGCGGAGTGAGCAAATGAGCATCTTCCTGAACGAGCACTCGAAGGTCATCGTCCAAGGCATGACCGGCGCGGAGGGCACCCGGCACACGACCCGCATGCTCGCATCCGGAACGAACATCGTGGGTGGCGTCAACCCGCGCAAGGCCGGTGAGAAAGCCGACTTCGACGGGCGGTCGATCCCCGTGTTCGGCACCGTGCGCGAGGCGATCTACGACACGGGTGCCGACGTAAGCGTTGTGTTCGTCCCGGCACGATTCACCAGGGACGCCGTCATCGAAGCGATCGATGCGTCGATTCCGCTTTGCGTCGTCATCACCGAGGGCATCCCGGTACATGACACGGCGGCATTCTGGGCGCACGCGCGGGGCGGCCCGACCCGGATCGTCGGGCCGAACTGTCCGGGACTGATCAGCCCCGGAAAGTCGAACGCGGGCATCATCCCCGCCGACATCACCAAGCCCGGACCGATCGGTCTCGTTTCCAAGTCCGGGACGCTGACGTACCAGATGATGTACGAGCTACGCGACATCGGCTTCTCCACCGCGATCGGCATCGGCGGCGACCCGATCATCGGCACGACACACATCGACGCGATCGAGGCGTTCGAGGCCGACCCGGGCACCGCGGCGATGGTCATGATCGGCGAGATCGGGGGGGACGCCGAGGAGCGTGCCGCCGACTACATCAGCGCCCACGTGACGAAGCCGGTGGTGGGCTACGTCGCGGGATTCACCGCCCCGGAGGGGAAGACGATGGGCCACGCCGGTGCGATCGTGTCGGGCTCGTCGGGGACGGCACAGGCGAAGCAGGTCGCACTCGAAGCGGCCGGCGTCAAGGTCGGCAAGACGCCGAGCGAGACTGCGCGGCTCATGCGTGAACTGCTGGCCTAGACACCAGGGGGCCGTTCCTGCAGAGAACCCGTTTGCCAACTGAGCCGGGGGACGCGCACGCCCCGATGCTCGTGAGGCCGTTCTCAACGCCTTGCCGAGAGCACTAGCTTGTCCCGGATCACCCAATTGCCGAAAGTGATCAAACTAAGGGAGTAACCGATGACCTCCGTACCGCCCGAACCCCCGGAGGGCTCAGGCCCGCAGCCACCGATGCCACCCCCGCCACCGGCGAGCGTGCCGCCGGTGCCGCCGGAGCAGCCTGCCCAGCAGTGGTCGGCGCCGACGCCCGGCCGGCCGGCGCCCGCGAGACGCAGCGGGTTCGAGCCCGCATCGATCAAGCCCATGGACTGGGGCATCCTGGCCGCGGGGTTGCTGGCGTTCATCTTCTCGTTCGTGACCTACTACTCCTACAGCTTCGGCCCGCTGTCGCGGGACTTCAACGCGTGGGACGGCTTCTTCGGCTGGTTCTCGACGTTGCTCGCGCTGTTTTCGGCGGCCCTGCTGGCGGTGCACCTCTTCGCGCCGCAGGTGCAGCTACCGACCGTGCGCAGTGTCGTGCTGACCGGGTTCGCGCTGGCTGCGCTGTCCGTCATTATTGCCGGTTTCGTGGATTCTCGGGACATCTCGGGCACTGGCATCCACAGCAGCCGGGGAGCCGGGTACTACCTGAGCCTGATCGTGATCCTGGCAGGCACGGCGCTTTCGTACCTGCGGTTGCGTGAGACCGGCGGCACGCTCCCCTGGGAGAGGAGCCGAGCCTGACTGCTCAGGACGTGGGGGACCGGCGGAGCGCCGTCGCCTCGCCAGCCCGCATCCGATACGGTGGCGCGGATCGCGTCACTGGCGTGCCAGTGCCGGCACACCTGAGAAGGAGTGAGGCTCAATGACCGGGTACGGAGCGCCCCAGCCGCAGCAGCGGTCTGAGGAGCAACTGCCGCTGTTCGACCTGATCGGGGCCGGGCTCGGCGTTTTGGCATTCATCTGGGGCTTCCTCCCTTGGTACAAGGGCTCCGTCAGCGGCACCGGAGACACCAAGGGCTACTCGAACTTCGCGGGCGCGGCGGGCGCGGCCATCGGGCTGTCGGTGCTCGCCGGTGCCATCGCGGCCACCGTGCTGCTCGACAAGAAGGCGAAGGGCTCGCTGATCCCCTTGTCGGCGTCGGTCGCCTCGCTGCTGGTCACGTTCGGCCTGCTTGTCGGCAAGGAGAAGGGCATCTCCATCAAGATCGGCCTGATCCTGATGCTGATCACCGCAATCGTCCAGGTCGGGGTGTTCGTTGCCGGGTGGCTGCAGGCCGAGGGCAGGATCATGACCGGCACGCCTGCGGCGGCCAGCACGCAACAACAGTGGGGCACGCAGCAGTGGGGCGGCTACCAGCAGCAACAGCAGCAGCCTTATCCGCAGACTCCCGCGCAGCCCCAATACGGGCAGCCGGTCCAGCCGCAGTACGGCCAGCCGACGCAGCAGCAGCCGCAGTACGGCCAGCCCACGCAGCAGCAGCCGCAGTATGGCCAGCCCACGCAGCAGCAGCCGCCCAGCAACCCGTACGGGCAGGGCTGAGGCCCCTAGCCGTCCGGTCGGCGAGCCTGGCGCGTCACCGCGCGCCGGTTTGCGAGCCTGGACGGCATGCCGCAACGCGCCCGCACCACGCCTCGAACGGCGCGGGCACCTAACGCGGTCGGCTACTCCGTCCCGGAGGCGATGAGCCGCTTGCTGGTCCGCGCCGCCGCCTGGACGGGCGGCATGGCCGCGCTGACGGGCGCGGCATTAGGCGCCGCCATTGCGGTGCTGTGCTGGCTGCCGGACGCGGGCGTATCGGGGCACCCCTGGTCGGCGGTGCGCGCCGGGGTGCTGGGCTTCCTGGCCGTACAGCACGGGGGCATTGTCCTGGATCGCGTGCCCACCACCTTCGCGCCGTTACTTGGCTTGTTCGTCGTCGCTGGGCTGGCCTGGCGCGCCGCGGCCACCCTGGCCGGCGTCGCCGAGCAGCTCGGAGAGCGCCGCCGCGGTGCGTTGCTGCGTGCGGGCTTCGTCCAGGCGGCGAGCTACGCCGGCGTGTGCCTGGCGCTGGTATCGCTGTCTCGTCTAGGCACGACCGCGGCGCGGGGGGCGTCAACGGCGCTTGCAGCATTCCTGCTGTTCGGATGTGTGGCTGGTGCGGCCCTGGTCGGGCCGGCGCTCCCGGCGCACGTACGGGCGGGCGCGCGCGGGGCCGGCGCCGGGCTTGCCGTCTACGTCGGCGCGGGTGCGCTGCTCGTTGGGAGCTCGCTGGTCATGCACGCTGGCGAGGCGATGCGGCTGTCCCGTCAGATCGGCGGTGGGCTGTCGGGGTTACCCGTGCTCGTACTCGGCATCTTGTGTGCGCCGAACGCGGCGGTGGCCGCCGCGGCCTACCTCGCCGGTCCCGGTTTCGCGGTGGGTTCGGGCACCGCCGTCACCGCGTTCTCGAGCAGCCACGGCGTGCTGCCTGCCTTCCCGATCCTCGCTGCCCTGCCCACCGGTGACGGCGCAAACGCCGTGGTGTTGGGCTGGATGGTCATCTCGCTGCTCGCGGCCGGATTAGTCGCCGCCCGGGTGGCCGGCCACGCGGAGGGCGCACGCGGAGTAGCCGTTGCGGTGGCCGTCGCCGGCTGCGGCATGGCGTTGCTGGCATGGCTCGGCGGAGGAGCAATCGGCACCGGTCGGCTTGCCACCATCGGTCCATCGCCTTGGCAGGCAGGACTGGCTGTCGCCGGCGAGATCGCCACCGTTGCGCTGGCGTACCTCGGAGTGCGGTGGCTGCGGCGGGACCGGACGGCACCGGCGCCGGCCGAGCGGGAACTGGCCGGCGTCTAGTGTCGTAAGCATGACGAGCGCGACGGCGGTCTAGTTGTGGCGGCGCGACTGGTCGTCCTCGCGTCGGGTGGCGGCAGCACGCTTCAGGCGCTGCTCGATGCGAGCGCCGATGCGTCGTTCGGCGCCCGAGTGGTGGCAGTCGGCGCCGACCGCACCGGTATCGAGGCGCTGGCCCGCGCCGAGCGCGCCGGCGTGGCGACGTTCACCTGCCGCACCTCGCAGTACGCCGACCGCGATGACTGGGACGCCGCGCTGGCCGAAGCCGTCGCCGGGTACGAGCCCAACCTGGTGATCTCGGCGGGCTTCATGAAGCTCGTCGGCAAGCGCTTCCTGAGCCGCTTCGGCGGGCGATTCGTCAATACGCACCCGGCGTTGCTGCCGTCGTTCCCGGGCATGCACGGTGCGCGCGATGCGCTCGAGCACGGCGTCAAGATCACCGGCTGCACGCTGTTCGTGGTGGACGACGGCATCGACACTGGTCCGATCATCGCCCAGCGTGTGGTGCCCGTGCGCGACGACGACGACGAGTCCACGTTGCACGAGCGGATCAAGGTCGCCGAGCGCGAGATGCTCGTCGAGTACGTCGGGCGGATGGCCCGTCAGGGCTGGACGATCCAGGGCAGGAAGGTCACCATTTCGTGAGCCGCATCAAGATCGAGCGTGCGCTGATCAGCGTCTACGACAAGTCCGGCTTGGACGAGCTGGCCCGCGGCTTGCATGATGCGGGAGTCGAGATCGTGTCGACCGGCACGACGGCTGCGCACATTCGCGACCTCGGCGTGCCGGTGACTCCGGTCGAGGACGTCACCGGCTTCCCTGAAATCCTCGGCGGACGCGTCAAGACGCTGCACCCGCACATCCATGCGGGGCTACTCGCCGATCAGACGAATCCCGAACATCTGTCCACAGTGGACAGCCTGGGCATCCAGACGTTCCAGCTTGTCGTGTCGAACCTGTACCCGTTCGCCGATACGGTCCGCGGTGGCGCCAGACCCCCGGAAGCAATCGAGCAGATCGACATCGGTGGTCCGGCCATGGTTCGGGCGAGTGCCAAGAACCACGGCTCCGTCGCGGTCGTCACCGACCCGGCAATGTATACAGCCGTGCTGGACGCCGTCGGGCGGGGCGGCTTCGAGCTGGCCGAGCGCGAGCGACTGGCAGCGGCGGCGTTCCGCCATACCGCGACGTACGACATCGCCGTGGCGAGCTATCTCGGCAACGTCGTCGCGCCCGAGGCCGAGGGCTTTCCCGGGTGGGTCGGGGCGTCCTGGGAACGTGCAGCCGTGCTGCGTTACGGCGAGAATCCGCACCAGCAGGCGGCGTTGTACGTGAGCCCGGACGGCGCCGGCATCGCGCAGGCCGATCAGCTCGGCGGCAAGGAGATGAGCTACAACAACTACGTCGACGCCGACGCCGCTCGGCGTGCTGCGTACGACTTCACGGAGCCGTGCGTGGCGATCATCAAGCATGCCAACCCGTGCGGCATCGCCGTCGGTACTGACGTAGCCGAGGCGCACCGTAAGGCACACGCATGCGATCCGGTCAGTGCTTACGGCGGCGTCATCGCCACGAACGTCCCGGTCAGCCTCGAGATGGCCACGCAGGTGGCGGAGATCTTCACTGAGGTGATCGTTGCGCCGGCCTACGACGACGCTGCGCTCGACGTGCTTGCTCGACGCAAGAACCTGCGGCTGCTCGTGGCCGCGCCGGCCGGCGCGACCGGTGCCGAGTTCAGACCCATATCAGGAGGCATCCTGATCCAGAAGGCCGACCGGATCGACGCTCCGGGCGACGACCCCGAGTCGTGGACGCTGGCGACCGGAGCACCTGCGGACGACGCGACGCTTGCCGATCTGGCTTTCGCATGGCGGGCAGTGCGTGCGGCCAAGTCGAATGCGATCCTGCTGGCCCACGACCGAGCCACGGTCGGCATCGGGATGGGCCAGGTCAACCGGGTCGACTCCTGCCGGCTCGCGGTAGCCCGAGCGGGCGACCGGGCGACCGGCTCCGTGGCCGCCTCCGACGCGTACTTCCCGTTCCCTGACGGCTTGCAGGTGCTGCTCGACGCGGGGGTGTGCGCCGTGGTGCAGCCGGGTGGCTCGATCCGCGACGACCAGGCGATCGCTGCGGCCGCCGCGGCGGGCGTCCCCATGTACTTCACGGGTACCCGCCACTTCGCGCACTGACCTCCCGTCACCGTTCGCCACGCGATTGGCTGGCAGTATGGCGCCGTGAGCGACCCATACAGGAGCAGCTGAGTGAGCGCCACGATTCTGGACGGCCGAGCCACCCTGGCCGCGATCAAGGTCGAGCTGAAGGCCCGCGTCGCCGCGCTGGCGGAACAGGGTGTCGTTCCCGGGCTGGGCACGATCGTCGTCGGCGACGATCCGGGCAATCGTTGGTACGTCAACGCCAAGCACCGCGACAGCGCCGAGATCGGCATCGCCAGCATTCGCCGCGATCTACCGGTTGGCACGACGCAGGCCGAGGCAGAGGCTGCGGTCGACGAGCTGAACGCCGACCCGGCATGCACCGGCTTCATCGTCCAGCAGCCGACCGGGCTGGATGAGTACGCGCTGCTGAGCCGAGTGGATCCGGCCAAGGACGTCGACGGCCTGCATCCGATCAACCTCGGCTGGCTGGTCCTGGGCAAGCCGGCGCCACTGCCGAACACGCCGACCGGCATCATCGAGTTGCTGCGCCGGTACGAGGTGCCAATCGCCGGCGCGCACGCGGTGGTGATCGGCCGCGGCATTACGGTCGGCCGGCCGCTCGCGCTAATGCTGACTCGGCGCAGCGAGAACGCCACGGTCACGCAATGCCACACACGTACCCGTGACCTTGCGAGCCTCGTCCGGCAGGGCGACATCGTGGTGGCGGCCGCCGGCTCACCAGGGCTGGTCACCGCCGACATGATCAAGCCCGACGCCGCCGTTCTGGACGTCGGGGTGAGCCGGGTCGACGGCATGCCGGTCGGCGACGTGGCCCCTGATGTTGCTGAGGTGGCCGGCTTTTTGGCGCCCAACCCGGGCGGAGTCGGGCCGATGACCCGCGCCATGCTGCTCCGCAACGTGGTCGAGGCGGCCGAGCGGGGTTGAAATTCGACAGGCTGCGCCGCAACATCCGCGACGAGGCGCCGTTCGTCTCGGTGCTGCTGATCGTCGCGTTCGGCTTCGTGTACGTGCTCGTGGCGTCGGGACACTGGCTGCGCGGGGTCACCGTGATGGCATTCGGCCTGGTCGTCGCCTCGGTGCTGCGCGCCACGCTGCCTGCAGGCAAGGCAGGGTTGCTCGTTGTGCGCGGCCGGCTGTTCGACGTGCTGTGCTATCTGGGGCTGGGCTTGCTGGTCTTCGGGTTCAGCATCCTCGTGCCGCAGTGAGCGAGGCCACAGGGCTAGGCTCGCGGATATGCCTGAACGTCACGGGAAGGTCACCGTCGTAGGAGCCGGTTTCTACGGTTCCACGACTGCGCAGCGCCTCGCCGAGTACGACGTCTTCGACACTGTCGTGCTGACCGACATCATCGAGGGACGCCCCGCCGGGCTCGCGCTCGATCTGAACCAGTCCCGTCCCATCGAAGGCTTCGAGACCGAGGTCGTCGGAGTGACGACGACCGACGACGGCGGCGGGTACGACGCGACTGCGGGCTCGGACGTCGTGATCATTACCGCCGGGCTGCCGCGCAAGCCGGGCATGAGCCGGATGGACCTGCTCGAGGTGAACGCCAAGATCGTGCGTGGCGTCGCTGAGAACATCGCCAAGCACTCGCCGAACGCGGTGCTCATCGTCGTGTCGAATCCGCTGGACGAGATGACCGCGCTGACCCAGCTGGCGTCGCATTTCCCCAGGGAGCGGGTGTTCGGCCAGGCCGGGGTGCTCGACACGGCACGGTTCACGAACAACGTCGCGATGACGCTCGGGGTGCCGGTGTCGTCGGTGCGCACGCTGACCCTCGGCTCGCACGGCGACACGATGGTGCCGGTGCCGTCCGCCTGCAGCGTCTCCGGCAAGCCGCTCGTCGAGGTGATGGATCAATCCAAGATCGACGAGCTGGTCGCGCGCACCCGTAACGGCGGCGCCGAAGTGGTGGGGCTTCTCAAGACGGGATCGGCCTACTTCGCGCCGTCGGCAGCGGTGGCCCGGATGGCGCGTGCGGTGATCGAGGACTCCGGCGCGGTCATCCCGGTGTGCGCGTGGGTCGACGGCGCGTACGGCATCAGCGGCGTGTACCTGGGCGTCGAGGCCGAGATCGGGGCGGAGGGCGTGCGCCGCGTCGTCGAACGCGACCTCACCGAGTCGGAGCTCGCCGCGCTTCGCGAGGCCGCCGAAGCGGTGCGCGCCAAGCAGGCGGACGTCACTTCGCTCTGAGCGAATCGCGCAAGAATTCCTCGTCTCAGGCGAGCCGTTCTTGCGCGATCGGGGTTGACTCGGCCCATGGCCGTCGCTGTGCTCTCCGACATCCACGGGGTCCTACCGGCACTGGACGCTGTTCTCGCCGAGCCGGACGTCCAGGGCTGCGAGCGGATCGTCCTCACCGGCGACATTGCCGCCGGGCCGCAGCCGGCGCAGGTGCTCGATCGGCTGACCAGTCTGGGCGAGCGCGTCGTCTGGGTGCGCGGCAACTGCGAGCGCGAGCTGGTCGACCTCGCCCGCGACCCAGGCCGTACCGTCCCATTCGCGATCTCCCGCTACGCCGCCGACCAGCTCAGCCCCGAACACGTTGCGTTGCTCGACTCGCTGCCGCACCCGGTCACGCTCGATGTCGAGGGGTTCGGCCCGGTCCTGTTCTGCCACGGCACGCCCCGAGACGATAACGAGATCGTGCTCGTCGACACGCGCCTTGAACGGTGGGCGGAAGCCTTCGCCGATGTACCCGAGGACGTGGGCACCGTCGTCTGCGGTCATACGCACATGCCGTTCGTCCGGCTGGTCGACCGGCGGCTGGTCGTCAACGCCGGCAGCGTGGGCATGTCCTACGGCAGTCTGGGCGCCGACTGGGTGCTGCTCGATGACGGCGCGGTCACCGTGCGCAGCACGCGCTACGACGTCGAGGCCGCGCGCGCTGCCATCAGGGCTACGTGCGACTACCCGGACATCGACGAGTGGACCGACGAGTACCTGAACGCTCGCAACTCCGATGCCGACGCGCTCGCCGTGTTCGGGCCGGGAGACGGGCGTGCGGGATGATCGCGGCAGTCTCGGCGGTTGCCGTCTGACGTGAACGACGTACCACTCTCGATTCTGGAACTCGCCCCGCTCATGGCCGGACGGCGGCCCGCTGAGGCGCTGGCCTACACGACTGAGGTCGCCCGGCACGGCGAACAGTGGGGCTACCGGCGGGTATGGGTGGCCGAGCACCACAACATGCCGGCCATCGCCAGCTCGTCACCCGCGGTCCTGATCGCGCACCTGGCGGCGGCGACGTCCACGATCAGGGTCGGATCCGGCGGCGTGATGCTGCCGAACCACGCTCCGCTCGTCGTTGCCGAGCAGTTCGGGATGCTCGCTTCGCTTCATCCCGGCCGC
>Ga0126374_10000242_pt1 | contig 12562 bp, 11 predicted proteins | sample PanSoiMetPlot_12_FD_89874 | JGI IMG/M metagenome (GOLD analysis project Ga0126374, IMG submission 89874) | Tropical forest soil microbial communities from Panama - MetaG Plot_12 | ecosystem: Environmental > Terrestrial > Soil > Tropical forest > Bulk soil | place: Panama | collected 2016-02-17
ACCGTCGAGTTCGTCGTGGCGGCCCACGCCACCCGGGCGGGCCTGTTCACCTCCGACGAACTGCCGCGCGGCATGTCCCGCATCCCCTACGACTGGCCCGGCGACCCGGAACTCGCGCACGCCATCGCCGGCCAGGCTGACAGGCATGGCACCTGGATCACCGCCATCGATGACCCCTGCCTGCCCACGCACTACGCGACCGTCAACCTGTGGCACTACCTCGGCCGCGGGCTGGACAAGCGGTGGCTTGAGGTCAGCACCCCGCAGACCGGCGACACCGAGGATTTCCTGCGCGCCGGGCGGGCCCTGGGCGCGGCCATCGAGCAGTCCGCCCGTACCGTGCTGCTCGTGGCGTCCGGGGGCTTGTCACACACGTTCTGGTCGCTGCGGGAACTGCGCGCGCACGAGGCGAGCGACACGGCGCACATCAGGACGGCCGAGGCGCGCCGCGCGGACCTGGAGCGAATCGACTGGCTCGAGGCGGGGCACCACGCCCGGGTGATCGCCACGATGCCAGAGTTCCTCAAGATGGGCCCCGAGGCCCGATTCGGGCATTACCTGATGATGGTGGCGGCGCTTGGCGAGCGGACGGTGACTGCCCCGGCGCGTCCGTTTAGCGAATATGAAAACTCGGCGGGCACGGGGCAGGTTCACCTCTGGTTCGACCGGCCTGCCGGAGGCTGGTCGAGGTGATCGAATACCGGAGAATCCTGCTGGACGGCGCCGCGGTCCAGGCCCGCCGGGAGGGAGACGACCTGGTCGCCGGGGACGGGCGCCGGGTGGCGGCGGCCGAAGCCGTGCACCTGCCGCCGGTCGTGCCCACCAAGATCGTGGCGGTGCACCTCAACCACCACAGCCGGGTGGCCGAGTTCGGCGCGACGCTGCCCCCCGCCCCGACGTACTTCCACAAGCCGACCTCCGCGCTGGTCGGTCACGGCGGCGCCGTGGTCCGCCCGGCGAACTGCAAGTACCTCAACTACGAGGGAGAGGTGGCCATCGTGATCGGCCGCACCTGCCGGGGGGTGCCGGCCGCGGCGGCGGGGGAGTACATCGCCGGGTACACGATCGGCAACGATTTCGGGCTGCACGACTTCCGCGACACCGATGCCGGGTCGATGCTGCGGGTCAAGGGCTCGGACACGATGGCGCCGCTCGGGCCCGGGCTGGTCACCGGCTGGGACTTCCACGGCAAGCGGCTGCGCACCTACGTCAACGGCACCCTGGTGCAGGACGGGTCCACCCACGAGATGCACTGGGATATGCACTACCTGGTCGCCGACATCGCCCGCACGATCACGCTGTACCCGGGGGACGTGCTGCTGTCGGGGACCCCGGCCGGCTCCCGCCCGGTCCAGCCGGGGGACGTGGTCGAAGTAGAGGTCGACGGGCTGGGCCTGTTGCGCAACCACGTGGTGGCCGGGCCGCTGCCCGTGCCCGTCGGCCTGGGCGCGCAGCCGACGGAGAGCGAGGAGGTCCGGTCCACGGCACTCGGCGGGGACTGGGAGTTCCGAGGCGTTCGCCCCCCGCGCCGGTAGTGCTGGGCAGTGTTAGCCCGGGGGAGCGACCCCCGGAACCCCCCGATGGCCCATGACCGCGGGACTGCGTCGCGCGGTCATGGGTCCTGGCGGCCCGGGCGAACCCCGAACCGAGAGAGGACAGCTGATGCCAAGTCCGCGGATGTGCTTGATCCTCAGCGAGAACTGGACCTTGACCAGTGCCCGGGACCTGCCGGTGCTGGTGCGCTGGGCCCGCGAGGCCGAGGACGCCGGGTTCGACTCGGTGATGATCAGCGAGCACATTGTGCTGGGCGCGTCCGCCGGGGCGAACGGGATCATGGCCAACCCCCGCGAGTACGCGCTGCCCGGCAACCAGGACCCGGCGACGCCGTGGCCAAGCTCGCTCGTGCTGCTGTCCGCGATCGCGGCGGTGACCACCCGGATCCGGCTGGTCGCCGGGGCGGTCATCGCGCCGCTGCGGCACCCGCTGCTGCTGGCCCGGGAACTGGGCTCGCTCGACCTGCTCAGCGAGGGCAGGCTGGTGGTGCTGCCCACGGTGTCCTGGCTGGCCGAGGAGTACGCCGCGCTGGGCGTGCCGTTCGGCAGGCGCGGTGACCTGCTGGACGAGCACCTGGCCGCCTGGGCGGTGCTGTGGCGCGACACCCCGGCCTCGTTCTCCGGGGAGCACTACTCATTCCGTGATGTCTACTTCGAGCCCAAGGCCTACCGGCCGGGCGGGCCGGTGCTGTGGCTGGGCGGGGCCGGGATGCACCGGCGGATGCTGGCCCGCATCGTCGCCTACGGCGACGGCTTCAACCCGCTGGGCCGCCCCGCGTGGGCCGAGCTGGCCGCGCTGGCGGACGCGATGCGGGCGGCCGGGCGGGACCCGGCCAGCCTGGAACTGGTCGGCGGGACCCGGGCGGTGTTCGACAGCCCGGACAGCGTGGCCGACCTCGGGCGGGCACTGGCGGCCATCGGCCCGCAGGCGGAGGCCGGGTTCACCACCTTCTGCATCAAGCCGTCGCAGTTCACCGACGACCCGGCCGACGTGGGGCGGCTCTGCCGCGAGATCATCCGCCGGGTGGACGGGATGCCGCCCTAGCGGTGTGGCGCCGCCATCCCACGCACCGGCCTAGCACCGGGCGGGCGCCGCCAACCGCCGGCCCGCCACGGTTTTGAGCCGGTCCCGGGCGCGCGCCCAGGCGGCGTCGATCGCCGGCAGCCGGGCCACCCGCAGGGGATGGTCACGGGGCAGCCTGACGTGGATGCGCCGCTCCCGGGACAGCACGACGGCCAGGTTGACCAGGTAGGCGTCCTCGTGGCCGGTCTGGCTGGCCACGTTCTCGAGGAACGCGGCCGCGCCTGGGGTTGCGGCCAGCAGGACGCTGAGCATCGCCAGGTCGAACCCGGGCAGAAACAGCCCGGTGAACTCCCAGTCGAGCAGCGCCCACTCCCCGCCGGGCAGCCGGATCATGTTGCCGGGCAGCGGGTCGCCGTGGTTGAGCTGCCGGGGCTCACCGCACCGGGTGAGCAGCCGCTCCAGCGCCCGGCGGTCGTCTTCGGTGAAGTACCCGGTGGCGTGGTAGCGGACGATGCGGTCGCGGTAGCGGAAAACCGGCCGGAATCCGGCTGGCAACGGCCGCCAGCCGTGCAACCGCCCGACCAGCCCGGCCGCGGCCTCGACCTCCTGGCTGGTGAGGACCCGCGGGTAGCGGCCGCTGCCCAGCGTGGCGCCCTCCAGCCGCTCCATGACAACGATCCGGTGCCCGTCGGTGTGCACCAGCCGGGGCACCCGCACCGGCGGGGGATGCCTGGCGAAGATCTGGTACACCCCGATCTCGTGCCGCTGCCGGTGCCGCCACGACGGGTCGCCCTCGGCCAGCACCTTGATCATGACCGGCTGGTCGCCCGCGCGCCCGGCGGCGAGCAGCGACTTGCCGTCGTGGGGCAGCATCTCCTCGACGCGGAGCCCGGCGAACTGCCCGGCCAGGGCAGCCAGCTCCGGGGGTACCCGCGTGCCGGAAGATCCTGCCGGTGCCAGAGTTGCCCGGATGTCAGGCGTGGTTAACAGACTCACGGTCCCCTCCCGCCGCGAGGCCCGGAACTCGCTGGGATCAGAGCGGTCCAGTAGCGATACACGTGATGCTTGACCAACCGGCACGGTCTGTAAAGGGACCGGGGCGTTGTCGACGAAAGCATGCGAGTCTTTGCCTCGGCCGGACCGGCGGCGGAGGATCGGGTGGCAGCGTTGCCGAAGGGCAGAAACGGGCCGCGGCGGTTCGCGGAGTTCCTCCGGTGGTGACGCCGAGGCGGTAACCCCTGGAAAGATGGTGCCGTGACAGGCGTGTATCTGGAGGTCGGTACGAAACGGGTGTTCGCCTGCGCGGTCGATTGGCCCGGCTGGTGCCGGTCCGGCCGGGGGGAGGGGCCGGCGCTCGATGCGCTGGCGACCACCGCGTCCCGTTACGCCGTGCTGGCCGCCCTGGCCGGCGTCCCGTTCGACCCCGTCGCCGAGGTGGATTGCATCGAGATCGCCGAACGGGTGACCGGCAGCGCCACGACGGATTTCGGCGCCCTGGACGTCGCCCCCGCCCTGGACGCCGAACCGGTCAGCGCGCAGCAGGCGGATCGGCTGGCCGCGCTCGTGCAGACCGCGTGGGACTACTTCGAGCAGACGGCCGCCGCGGCCCCGCCGGTGCTGCGCAAAGGCCCGCGCGGCGGCGGCCGGGACCGTGACCAGATCATGGAGCACGTGCACGAGACCGAGGTGCTCCACGCCCGCATGCTCGGGCTCAAGGAGCGGCCGTTCCCGCCCGGTGACGCCGCCGCCCTGGCCCGGGTCCGCGCCGCGATCCTCGCGGAGATCCGGGCCGGCGCGGTGTCCAGGGCGCCGGACGGGCTCGCCCGGTCGCGGCGCCCGGCCAGGTTCGTCGCCCGCCGCACCACCTGGCACGCCCTTGACCACGCCTGGGAGATCCAGGACAAGCAGGAACAATAGGAAAGGACCGGCAGTCATGGCCTTCAGTGGGTGGGCTGAGGAGGCACTGGACTTCTACGAGGGTCTGGAGGCCGACAACACCAAGACGTACTGGACCCGGCGGAAGGCGGTCTACGAGGAGAAGGTCCTGCGCCCGATGATGGAGCTGCTGGACGAGCTCGGGCCGGAGTTCGGCGAGTCGAAGATCTTCCGCCCGTACCGCGACGTCAGGTTCAGCAAGGACAAGACCCCGTACAAGACGCACCTGGGCGCGATGCTCGGCGGTGGGTACATCCAGCTTTCCGCCCAGGGCCTCGCGGCCGGCGACGGCATGTACGGCATGGCCTCCGACCAGGTCGGCCGGTATCGCGAGGCGGTGGCTGCCGACCGGACCGGCGGCGAGCTGGAGCAGGTCATCACCGGGATCGAGAAACAGGGCATCGAGGTGCACGGCCGTGACGTGCTCAAGACCGTGCCCCGCGGGTACCCGGCCGATCACCCGCGCGCCGGGCTGCTCCGCTACAAGGGCATCGTCGCCTGGCGGGAATGGCCGCCCGAGCCGTGGCTGGAGACCAAGGCCGCCAAGGACCGCATCGCCGGTTTCCTGCGGGCCACCCGGCCGCTGGGCGACTGGCTGACCGCGAACGTGGGCCCGTCCACGACGCCGGCCAGATAGCCAGCGGGTCGGCCCGGCGCGCAAGGGCTTGACCCAGAGGCCGGGTGACAAGGTCAGATCGCGCCGGTATCCACGGCCCGGGCGATCCACGGGATCACCTCGTCGAGTATCTGGTCCAGCGAAGTCGTCGCCTCGAAGCCGAGCACCCGCTTGGCTTTCTCCGTGGACGGCACCCGCCGCTGCACGTCGTGTGTGAACGGCTCGTCGTGGACGATGTGCAACGGCACGCCCGGGCCCTTGATCTTGCGCCAGATCAGCTCGGCGAGCCGGAGCACCGTGGTGCTCTCACTGGTGGAGAGGTTGAAGTCCTCGCCCAGCGCATCCGGGTGCTCCATCGCGGTCACGATGCCCGCCGCGAGCTCCCCGCCGTAGGTGTAGTGCCGCACCTGCTCGCCGGTACCCAGGATGTGCAGCGGGTCCTGGCCCTTGAGCACCTTCTGCACCAGGTCCGGCACCACGTGGCTCATCGCCAGCCGGATGTTCCCCGACATGATCTGCTCGTCGCCCAGCGCCCGGATCTCACCGATCCCGACGCAGTTGAACGGGCGCACGATCGTAAACGGCAGCCGGTACTGATCCCACGCGGCCTGCGCGAAGTACTCGACGGCCAGCTTCTGGAAGCCGTAGGAGGACACCGGCGGCGGGACCTCCCGCTGCTGGCCCTCGTGGGACGGCCACTGATCGGCGCTCTCGAACACCATCGAGGACGACAGGTAGGTGACCTTGCGGAGCTGGCCCTCGTTGTGGGCCCTGATGGCCGCGTCGCAGGAGGCCGCGATGATCCGCTCGTTGGTGGCCAGCAGGTCGTAGGCGTAGGTGTGGAAGTAGGAGATGCCGCCGATCATGGCGGCGCCGGCGATGAAGTGATCGCAGTCGGCCAGTAGCTCGGTGAGCAGCCCGGCGTCCCTGGCGTCGCCCTCGACCAGCCGGTAGCGGGGGTGGCTGTCGTAGGACTTCGCCACCCTGCCGTACTTGGAGAAGTTGTCCAGGCCGACGACCTGGTAACCACGGTTGAGCAGTTCCACAGCGACGTACCCGCCGATGAACCCGGCCGAGCCGGTGACCAGAACCTTCTCCATCATCTGCCTTTCTTTGATCCCCGGGCCCTGATCTGCTCCGCGGTCAGGTGGCGGCCGAAGGCGAACCGGTACCAGCGAAGGTACTTGGGAATCCACTCGGCGACCTTGAAATTCGACACCCCGGTCGGCCGGTCGAGCCAGATGGTCGGGATCTCGGCGACCGGCAGGCGCAGCCGCTTCGCCTTGGCAGTCAGCTCGATCCCGATCTCGAAGCCATCCCGCGAGTCGATGCCGACCTCGCGGACGAAGCTCGTCGAGTACGCCTTGAACGAGTTCGTCGCGTCCCGCGTGCCGAGCCGGGCGAACATTCGCAGCGAACGGCCCGCGGTGCGCGACAGCAAGCCCTTGACCAGCGGCCCGCCGACCTGCTGCCCGCCCGCCATGTACCGGGACGCGGCGGCCACCGCCACGCCGCGCTCGACCAGCCTGGCCAGGTCATCGATCTGCCTGGAGTCGTCGCAGCCGTCGGCCATCGTCACCACGGCGACCCTGGCCGCGGCCGCCGCCATGCCGAAGCGGATCGCGTTCGCGGGGCCGCGCCCGTAGGTGTTGACCAGGCAGCGCAGCCTCGGTTCGGCCTGGGCGTAATCGCGGACCACGGGCACGGTGGTATCGCTCTCGTCGTCGACGACGACTAGCACCTCACAGGACAGATTGACCGATTCGAACAGGCGATCAAGGACGGGGACGATCCGCTTGCCCTCGTTGTACGCCGGGATGATGATCGAAACACGCGGCTCACCCGCCGTCACACAACGACCCCCTTCCCGAGCACGTTCCAGATGTCCGCGACCGGCTTGCCGGTCTCCAGGGCGGCATACTCGGGATGCGGGGCCGCGATGATCAGCAGGTCCGCCTGGGCGAGTACTACGTCCAGCGGGGCCAGATCCGGGTCGGTCGTGACGTAGGGATCGGTGCAGAGCACCCGGTCCGCCTTGAACGCCAGGAGCCGCTTGAGCTTGTAGGACAGGCTGGACCGGACGTCGTCGGACCCGCCCTTGAACGCCATCCCCAAGACTCCCACGGTCATCGAGCCCAGTTCGAAACGCTGCTCCAGGCGGGCCACCAGATACAGCGGCAACCCCTCGTTAATGGCCATCGCCGTGTGGCCCAGCGCGAAATTGTTATTGTTGAACGCGGCGAGCTGCATTGTGTCCTTGAACAAGCACGGGCCAGCCGCGAAACCGGCGCCGGGCATGTCGGCGGCCCGCGGGTAATCTAGCACCAGCCCCTGCCGGATACGCTCGAAATCCAGGCCGCGATCGTTGGCCATCATGTAGAGCTGGTTCGCCGTGGCGAATTTGATGTAGCGCCAGACATTGGTGAACAGCTTCGCCAGCTCGGCCTCTTCCGGCGTCATCGGCACCAGTGTCGGCGTCAGCTTGCGGAACAGCCGGCTGGCCCGGTCCAGGCCGCGCGCGCTGCGGCTGGACACGATCTGGGGGAGTTCGAACAGCTCGCTCATCGCCCGGCCCTCGGCGATGCGCTCCGGGCAGAACGCCACGTCGATGTCCACGCCGAGGCTGGCCACCATCTTCTCCACCCGGGCCGTCACGCCGGGGTACACGGTGCTGCGCAGGATCAGGATCTGGCCGGCGGCGAAGTGCGCCGCGCAGCCTTGCATGGCGTTCGGGATGGCCGACTGGTCGGGCTCGAGGTTCTCGCCCACCGGCGTCCCGATGACCACGATCACGTGCTCCCCGCTGCCCACGATCGCGGGGTCAGTCGAGGCCACGAGGTTGCCTGCCGCGATCGCGCGTTCCATCGCGGGCGCAGCGCCCGGCTCGGCAAAGGGCATCTTGGCCGAGTTCACGCACGCGACCGCGGACTCGCTGATGTCGAAGATGCCCACCCGCAGGCCCCGGGAGGCGAAGGCAATGGCCAGGGGCAGGCCCACGTGCCCGCACCCGCCGATCACCACGATGTCCCGTGCGAAGGGAACGGGGCGAGACGTTTCGGCCACCAGGCCACCTCCGGTCTATAGCGAATTTGCAGATATTTCCTCCGGCCACCCAAATGGGACAGCCGCCGGCGAGCCCGAATGCATCCTAGCAACGACTGGCTACTCCGCAGCGCAGGAAGTAAGACCGCGGATCAGTGCGGTGAACCCGGCGCAGCGGTTCGGTGCCGGGGGCTCGATTATTTTATTTTTTTGCGATCACTGTATTAACGATCCTTTGGAGAACGATGACCAATCATACCGGCTCGGGCAAACCGGGAAGGGCCGGTTTCGATGGATGGGGGTGGCGCGACCGCGAGGGTGCCGGGCGGATCGCCGGGCCGGGTGCGACATCAGCGCGTCCTCCACCTCGATCGAGGACACGCGGGCGCACGCCGCCCGTGTTAGAGCGTGTCCAGGATTTGCTGGCCATACCTGGCCAGCTTGGTCTCGCCGACGCCGCTCACCGTGCTCAGCTCGGCCAGCGAGGACGGGAGTCTGGTAGCGATCTCGCGCAAGGTCGCGTCGTGGAAGATCACGTAGGCCGGGACGCCCTGCTCTTTCGCGGCGGCCGCACGCCACACCCTGAGCTTGTCGAACACCGGCGCGGCCGCCGCGGGCATGGCGGTGGCTTCGGCTTTCGCAGCCTTAGCGGTCTTGGCCGGCCTGGCGGCCCGCTCTGGCTCCCGGCGCAACATGACCGGACGCTGGCTGCGGAGCACCTGAGCGCTGGCCGGAGTCAGCACGAGCGTGCCATAGTCTCCCTCCACCGCCAGCAAGCCTTGGGCGAGCAACTGCCGCACCACACCACGCCATTCGGTGTCGCGCAGCTCGGTTCCGACGCCGAACACCGTCAGGGTGTCGTGGCGGTGCTGGCTGACCTTGGGCGTGTTCTTGCCGAGCAGGATGTCGATGACATGCCCCGCACCGAACTGCTGGTGCCGCTCGTTACGGAGCCGGTATACGGCGGACAGGAGCTTCTGCGCGGCCACGGTGCCGTCCCACGCCTGCGGCGGCGCCAGGCACGTGTCGCAGTTGCCGCACGGCGCGCTGTCCTCGCCGAAGTAGCTCAGCAGTTGCACCCGCCTGCATCCCACCGTCTCGCAGAGCGCCAGCATGGCGTCGAGGTGGATGCTCTGGCGGCGGCGGTGCGCGTCACCTCCCTCGGAGGCGTCGATCAGCTTCCGCTGCTGGACGACGTCCTGAAGGCCGTAGCTCAGCCAGGCCGTCGACGGGAGATTGTCCCGGCCCGCCCGGCCGGTCTCCTGGTAGTAGCCTTCGACGGACTTGGGCAGGTCGAGATGGGCGACGAAGCGCACGTCGGGCTTGTCGATGCCCATGCCGAAGGCGATCGTGGCGACCATGACGACGCCGTCCTCGCGGAGGAAGCGCGACTGGTTGACGCGGCGCGTGCGGGAGTCGAGCCCGGCGTGGTAGGGCAGTGCCACGGTCCCGTTCTGTTCGAGGAACTCGGCGGCCTGCTCCACGGAGGCGCGGGTCAGGCAGTAGACGATGCCGGAGTCCCCGTCGTGCTCGGTGCGCAGTAGCTGCAGCAGCTGCCGTTTCGGGTCGTTCTTCGGCACGATGCGGTACTGGATGTTGGGGCGGTCGAAGCTCGCCACGAAGTGGCGGGCCTCCGTCAGGCCAAGGCGGGCGGCTATCTCCGCGCGTGTGGCCTTGGTTGCGGTCGCGGTCAGCGCGGCCAGGGGCACCTTCGGCCAGCGCTCTCGCAGGGCGGACAGGGCCAGGTAGTCGGGCCGGAAATCATGTCCCCATTGAGACACGCAGTGCGCCTCGTCGATGGCGAAGAGCGAGATCGTGCCCCGGTCGAGCAGTCGCAGCGTGGGCTCGCTGCACAGCCGTTCCGGCGCCACGTAGAGCAGGTCAAGCTCACCCGCGAGGAACGCGGACTCGACCAGGCGGCGGTCGTCATAGTCCTGGGTTGAGTTGAGGAACCCGGCCCGGACGCCGAGGTTCCGCAGCGCGTCGACCTGGTCCTGCATGAGCGCGATCAGCGGCGAGACGACCACCCCGGTCCCGTCGCGCACCAGCGCGGGAATCTGGTAGCACAGGGATTTGCCGCCGCCGGTCGGCATCAGCACCAGCGCGTCGTGCCCGCCGGCCAGGTGATCGATGATCTCCCGCTGGCCGTCCCGGAACGTGTCGTAGCCGAAAACCCGGCGGAGCACCTCCGCGGGGTCGGTCACGCCGGACCCGGCGCCAAGGGAGGCCACCCGGTCACTCTAACCAGGATCCCATGACCACGAAGGGGTGGCGTGCTGCCACGGCGTCACCACAGGTCGCCGCCGGTGAGCACGTAGATGAAGGGCACGAGCGGGATGAGGGCCAAGATGGCCCAAGCCAGCTTCGCGCCCTGCGAGATGTCGGTCCGCGACAGCAGGTCGATCCAGACGAGGACGACCGCCAAGGGGTGGATGAAGCAAAGCAGCAGTTCGACAAGCTTCTTCATGTCCCGAATTTAGGGCATGTCCTGCCCGATCTTCAGCCGGCGACCACGATCGACCGGGCACGCCCGGGCGATGGCGGCATAGCCTGGTCCCTCCGACGCCACAGGATGCGCTGATGCCGACCGACGCACTGAACCAGCGGGCCCTCAACCGGGCCTTGCTCGCCCGGCAGATGCTGCTCCGACCGGCCCCGCTGCCGGCCGGGCCGGGCCGCGCCGAGGCCGTGATCGGGATGGTCGAGCACCTGGCCGGCCTGCAGGCCCAGGCGCCATTCCCGCCCTACTTCGGGCTGTGGTCCCGGCTGGCCGGCTTCCAGCCCGCCGACCTGGCCGAGTTGCTGGTGAACCGCCAGGTGGTCCGGATCGCCCTGATGCGCAGCACCATCCACCTCGTCTCCGCCCGCGACTGCCTGACGTTCCGCCCGCTGGTCCAGCCCGTGCTGGACCGTGCGCTGCCCGCAATCTTCGGCAAGCAGTACGCGGGCCTGGACGCCGCGGCCCTCACCCGGGCAGGCCGCACTCTCGTGGACGCCAAGCCCAGGACGTTCAGCGAACTGGGCACGCTCTTGTCGCCGGACTGGCCCGGCCATGCCCCCACCGCGCTCGCCCAGGGCATCCGCGTGCTGGTGCCGCTGGTCCAGGTGCCTCCCCGCGCCGTCTGGGGCGCCGCCGGGCAGGCGAGGCACACCTCCGCGGAGGCCTGGCTGGCACGCCCCCTGGATCCCGGCCCGTCACTGGACGACCTGGTCACCCGCTATCTCCGGGCGTTCGGGCCGGCCACGGTCGCCGACGTGCAGGCCTGGTCGGGCCTGACCCGGCTGGGCGAGGTGCTGGACCGGCTCCGGCCCGGGCTGCGGGCCTTCCGCGACGAGCGGGGGAGGGAGTTGTTCGACCTGCCGGATGCGCCGCGCCCCGGCCCGGAGACCCGGGCACCGGTGCGTCTGGTCGCCGAGTTCGACAACCTCATCCTGTCGCACGCCGACCGCGCCCGCGTGGTCAGCGACGACAACCGGCAGCGCCTGTACAGCCGCAACGGCATCTTTCCCGGGACGGTGCTCGTCGACGGGTTCGTGGCCGGGATGTGGCGACTCACCCGGTCGCGCAGGACCGCGGTGCTGACGGTGGAACTGTTCGGGCCGGTGCCGCCGCGGGACCGGGACGCCGTCGGCGCTGAGGCGGAACGACTGCTCGGCTTCGCCGCGGACGGCGATGGTCATGAGATCCGGTTCGCGCCCATCGCCTGATCGCGCCGGGTGTTAATAAGAACGGAACATTGCTGCCCGGAACCGTTCGCACTGTCAAAGTTTGTGGCAGGGCCTGCGGCGTGAGAGGAGCCCGATGCCAGGTCAGGGCGGCGAGGTCGTGGTGGGCCTCGATAACGGCGGGACAGCGATCAACGCGACCGTGCTGGACTCCGCCGGGCGGTTCCTGGTGGACCGGCTCGTGGAGACGCCCAGCCGGGTCGCGGAGGGCCCGGCGGTGGCCATCGAGGCACTCAGCGACGCGTTCACGGGCGTGCTCGGCGTGACCGGCGTGTCGCGGGCCGCGGTTCGGGCGGTCGGCCTGGACACTCCCGGCCCCGCCAGCGCCGACGGGGTGATCTCCACGCGCGGCGCGGTGAACTTCGCCAATCCGGCCTGGCGCGGCTTCGACGTGCGCGGCGCCCTGGCGGCCCGGCTGGGCCTGCCGGTCATCTACAACAACGACGCGAACGCCGCGTCGCTGTACGCCCACCACGTCCACTTCGGGCCCGACGCCGGCCACCGCTCCTCGGTGTCGCTGATCGTGGGAACCGGGCTCGGCGGCGGCGTGATCGAAAGCGGGCGGGTAGTGCGCGGCGCCGCCGGGATGGCCGGCGAGTTCGGGCACATCCAGATCCCGATGGACGGGCTGCTGGCGCCGGGGCAGCCGGTACCCGTGTGCAACTG
>Ga0126374_10000246_pt1 | contig 12495 bp, 14 predicted proteins | sample PanSoiMetPlot_12_FD_89874 | JGI IMG/M metagenome (GOLD analysis project Ga0126374, IMG submission 89874) | Tropical forest soil microbial communities from Panama - MetaG Plot_12 | ecosystem: Environmental > Terrestrial > Soil > Tropical forest > Bulk soil | place: Panama | collected 2016-02-17
CTCGACCGCCTCACGCGCCGCGGCGCGCTGAGCGAAGCCGATGTCGACCTTGCGCTGCGTGAAGTCCGCCGCGCGCTGCTCGAAGCCGATGTGTCGCTTGATGTGGCGCGCGCTTTCGTCGACGGCGTCAAGAAGCAGGCAGTCGGCGTCGAGGTCATGAAATCGGTGACGCCCGGTCAGATGGTCGTGAAAATCGTTCACGACCAGCTGGTCGCGACGTTGGGTTCCGAGGGCCAGGGCATCGATCTCAATGCCGCGCCGCCCGTGGCCATCCTGATGGTGGGTCTGCAGGGCTCCGGTAAAACCACGACAACCGCCAAGATCGCCAAACGTCTCGTCGACCGGCAACGCCGGAAGGTGCTGATGGCATCGCTCGACGTGCGTCGGCCGGCAGCTATGGAACAGTTGGCTGTGCTTGGCCGCGAGACGCAGATCAACACGCTGCCGATCGTGGAGGGACAATCCCCCACACAGATCGCGCGGCGGGCCATCGAAGCAGCAAAGCTCGGCGCCTACGATGTGGTGCTGCTGGATACGGCCGGACGAACCACGCTCGATCATGCAATGATGAGCGAGGCGACCGGGGTCAAAAACGCAGTCAATCCCCACGAAGTTCTTCTCGTTGCCGACGCCCTCACCGGCCAGGACGCTGTCACTCTGGCGCGCTCGTTTGACGAGCGCGTGGGCCTCAGCGGAATCGTTCTCACGCGCGTCGACGGCGATGGTCGTGGCGGCGCCGCATTATCGATGCGTGCAGTCACCAATAAGCCCATCAAACTCATCGGCACCGGCGAAAAATTGGATGCGCTCGAGGAGTTCGATCCGGCGCGGATTGCCGGTCGTATTCTCGGCATGGGCGATATCGTTGCGCTGGTCGAAAAGGCCGCGGCCAATATCGATGCCGAGAAGGCGATGCGCACCGCCGAGAAAATGCGCAAGGGCGCGTTCGACCTTGGCGATGTGCGCGAGCAACTGACCCAGATGCAGGGAATGGGTGGCCTCGGCGGGCTCATGAGCATGCTGCCCGGCATCGCAAAAATGAAAAATCAGCTCGCTGCGGCCAACATCGACGAAAGCGTGATCAAACGACAGATCGCCATCATCGATTCGATGACGCCGCAGGAGCGGCGCAATCCCGACATTTTGAAAGCGAGCCGCAAGAGGCGGATTGCCTCCGGTTCCGGAACCACCCCGGAAGCAATCAACAAGCTGTTGAAGATGCATCGCGGCATGGCCGACATGATGAAGATGATGGGCGGAGCGAAACGCGGGCCGCTTGCCGGACTCGCAAAGGCAATGGGCTTGGGCGCCGGAATGCCGTCTCCTGAGCAGCTGGCGGAAATGGCCAAGAAGATGCCGGGCGGACAGCTGCCGCGGGGCATGCCGGGCCTCCCGCCGACCATGCCAACACTGCCGCCAAATATGCCTGGCCTACCCGGCCTGGGCGGAAAGGTTCCCGGATTGCCGGGCGGTCTGCCGCCCGGTCTTGGAAAGAAGAAGTAATCCCGTTCTACAGCTCGAAAGGACTGAAGATGTCTCTCGTTATCCGTCTCGCCCGTGCCGGCACCAAAAAGCGGCCGGTCTATCACGTCGTTGTCGCGGACAATCGTGCGCCACGCGATGGCCGCTTCATCGAGCGGCTGGGCTATTTCAATCCGCTGCTGCCGAAAGAAAAGACCGAGCGGCTCAAGCTCGATCTCGAAAAGGTCCAGGCATGGATGAAGAAAGGCGCGCAGCCGTCCGATCGCGTCATGCGCTTCCTCGACGCCGCGGGCATCATCAAGCGGCCGAAGCGCAACAATCCGGAAAAGGCGATCCCGCGCAAGGAACGCAAGGCCAAGGAAGAAGAAGCAGCGAAGGCGGCCGGTGCCGCGCCGGCGGCCGAAGGCGGCGCCAATGCGGCGGCACCGAAGACTGAGAAGCCTGCCGAGGCCGCGCCGGCGGCAAGCTGACGCTTCGCTGCACGATACGCCTCGCCATGCCGTCCGACCTTTCGCGCGATAAAGTTTGTGTCGCCCGTATTGGTGCCGCGCACGGAGTTCGCGGCGAGGTGAAACTTTGGTCCTTCACTGAAGATCCGGCGGCTGTCGCAGACTACGGACCGCTGGAAACGCAAGACGGCTCGCAGCGCTTTGAGATCGAAGCGCTGCGCCCGGCGAAGGACCACTTCGTGGCGCGGATTGTCGGCATTGCGGATCGTGACGCCGCGGAGAAATTGCGCAATGTCGATTTGTACATTCCGCGCGCACGGCTGCCAAAAATCGACGAAGCCGATACTTTTTATCACGCCGATTTGATCGGTCTTAAGGCGGTGACCCAGAACGGTGATGATGTCGGTACCGTGTCCGCAATTCATAACTTTGGTGCAAGCGACGTCATTGAAATCAAACCGCCTGCAGGCGAGTCGCTACTGATGCCGTTCACCGATGCGACGGTTCCGGAAATTGATCTCGGCGCCCGGCGAATCGTGGTCGTGCCCCCGACGGAGAGCGAATAGATATGTGGCGCGCGACCGTGCTCACGATCTTTCCGGACATGTTCCCGGGACCGCTGGCACAAAGCCTTGCTGGCAAGGCGCTGACGTCAAACATCTGGTCACTCGACTCGATCGACATCCGCTCGCATGCCACTGACAAGCACCGCGCCGTCGATGACACGCCTGCGGGAGGTGGACCCGGCATGGTGATGAAGGCGGACGTGCTTGCGCGCGCGCTCGATGCCGTCCCGCACGATACCCGCCCGCGCCTGCTCATGAGCCCGCGCGGGACGCCGCTGGTGCAAAGTCGTGTTGCGCAACTCGCACATGGCCTCGGCGCCGTTATCGTCTGCGCACGTTTCGAGGGGGTCGACGAGCGACTCATCCGGGCACGGCGCATGGAGGAAATTTCGCTCGGCGACTTCGTGCTGTCGGGCGGGGAAATCGCCGCGCTGGCTCTGCTAGATGCCTGCGTGCGGCTTCTGCCTGGCGTCATGGGCAAGGAGGCTTCCGCCGCCGAGGAAAGCTTTGCCGACGGCCTGCTCGAATATCCGCAATACACCCGCCCGCCGGTCTTCGAAGGGGAGCCGATCCCGGACGTCCTGACCTCCGGGGACCACAAGAAAGTCAGGGCCTGGCGACTGGCCGAGGCCCAGCGGCTGACCGCCGAGCGCCGCCCCGACCTATGGAAGGCCTATCGGGCGCGAAAAAAACCTAAAAACCGGCCTGAATCCAAAGGGTGACAAGCCGAAATCTTTGTAATACAAGCTCGCCAACCCATTCAGACCAGAGCAAGACCGCGCGCCGGTTGCTGGCGCTGCCGACGGAGAGTTCGCGATGAACATCATTCAACAGCTGGAAAAAGAGCAGGTCGAGAAGCTTTCGGCCGGCAAGGATATCCCGGATTTCGCGCCGGGCGACACTGTCCTCGTCAACGTGAAGGTTGTCGAAGGCGACAAGAGCCGCGTGCAGGCTTATGAGGGCGTTTGCATCGGCCGCTCGGGCAGTGGATTGAACGAGAACTTCACCGTCCGCAAAATCTCCTATGGTGAAGGCGTGGAGCGCGTGTTCCCGCTCTACTCGCCGATGATCGATTCGATCAAACTCGTGCGCCGCGGCAAAGTGCGCCGCGCCAAGCTCTATTATCTGCGCGGACTGCGCGGCAAGAAGGCGCGCATTTCCGAGGCGCAGGGCGCCGCCGGGCCCGAGGCTGTCGAGGCCGCCGCGCAGGATTAGCACGAGCGGCGCGGAGGCATGTATCAAGGGGCCGCAGCGCGACCCCTTTTTCTTGGTCGACGCTTCGTTGTCGAACCCAAATCGATTGGCTATATACCGCCTATGGTTTTAAGGGCTCAGCAGATTGTCCTGGCTGACCACGCGCGATTGCCGTGGCGATTCTTCGGTCGGCTGACGGCGGTGCAGGCGGGACTTTGACCGTCAGGCCATACCCGCACGTTTGCAAACAGCTTCCCCGTTTTCTTTTGAGCAAAGTCACCTGACCATGAAACCGCGCACGCTCTACGACAAGATCTGGGACGACCATCTGGTTGACGAACAGCCCGATGGAACTTGTCTTATCTATATCGATCGCCATCTGGTGCACGAAGTCACCTCGCCGCAGGCTTTCGAGGGCCTGCGCACCGCAGGGCGCAAAGTGCACGCGCCGAAAAAAACACTTGCGGTCGTCGACCACAATGTGCCGACCACCGACCGCACGAAACCCAATCCAGATCCGGAAAGCGCCGAGCAGATCGCCGCGCTCGCCAAGAACGCCAAGGATTTCGGAATTGAATATTTCGACGAGTTCGACAACCGTCAGGGCATAGTTCACGTCATTGGGCCCGAACAGGGTTTCACTCTGCCCGGCACGACGATCGTGTGCGGCGATAGTCATACTGCGACACACGGCGCGTTCGGTGCCCTCGCCTATGGCATCGGTACATCCGAGGTCGAGCATGTTCTGGCGACGCAAACGCTGATCCAGAAAAAATCGAAAAACATGCGCGCGGTAGTCGACGGCAAATTGCCGCCGGGCGTCACGGCGAAGGACATCATTCTTGCCATCATCGGCGAAATCGGTACCGCGGGTGGTACGGGTTACGCGCTAGAATATGCCGGCGAGGCGATCCGATCGATCTCGATCGAAGGCCGCATGACCATCTGCAACATGTCGGTCGAAGGCGGCGCCAAGGCCGGGTTCATTGCGCCGGACGAAAAGTCATACACCTACCTCAAGGATAAGCCGAAAGCGCCGAAGGGTAAGTCCTGGGACGAGGCGATGCGCTATTGGGAGACATTGCACTCGGACGATGGCGCACATTTCGACCGCGAGATCAGACTCGACGCGGCCAAGCTGCCGCCGCTGGTCACCTGGGGCACCAGCCCTGAACAGGTGGTCGCCATCACGGGCAGGGTGCCGATCCCATCCGAAATTCAAGACGAGAAGAAACGCATCGCGGCGGAACGCTCGCTCGATTACATGGGACTCAAGGGCGGCGAGAAATTCAGCGACATCAAACTCGACCGCGTGTTCATCGGCTCCTGCACCAATTCACGGATCGAAGACCTGCGCGAAGTGGCCCGTGTCGTCGACGGCAAACGTGTCAGCGCCAACGTCAACGCGATGATCGTGCCCGGCTCCGGTCTGGTGAAAATCCAGGCGGAAGCGGAAGGACTCGACAAAATATTCAAGGCCGCAGGTTTCGAATGGCGCGAGCCCGGCTGTTCGATGTGCCTTGCCATGAACCCCGACAAGCTCGCTCCCGGTGAACGTTGTGCGTCGACGTCGAACCGGAATTTCGAAGGCCGCCAGGGATACAAGGGACGGACTCACCTTGTTTCGCCAGCCATGGCCGCCGCGGCCGCGATAACCGGACATTTCGTCGACGTTCGCGACTGGAAGTAGGTCAGTCGAGTGGGCTATTCCCACCAGCAGTACATTTGCGGCACGATGACCGGACCGCTGACGCGATACTCCCTGGCCAACCAAGAGCGGCACTGCCGCACGGCATTGGGCCCGGGATAGCTGCGCCGGCCATAAATGACGACGCGCGGACGTTTCTTCTGCGCAGCCAATTCCTGGGACGACGTGTCGACGCAGGCTGGCGTGGAGCGCCTTAAACCGTCTGCGCAGTTCGCAGAGCCGGCCGGTGCCGGTTTCACCGACCCACCGAGCAGAACGAAAATCAGGCCTGAAAGGGCCAGACCGGCCGCAACCTTTGCCATCGAAAACCCGAACCCCGCGTCAGGACAATCAAACGTTGCGCATCGCATCTCCGCCGTCAACCGCTTGGTTGCCATGGCTACCTGCCCTACAACGTTGTCATGATAGGCCAATTCAATTGGCGAGGCTCGACGGCACCATCATTGGCCGACATTCAGGAGTTGGCCGAAGAGGCCTATGCTCGTCTCCCCGAGCGGTTTCGAAAGCTTTGCGATGGCCTTGTCATCCACGTCGAGGACTTTCCCACCTCGGAGGTTCTCGATTCGATGCGTGCTCAAAGCGAATTCGACCTGCTTGGGCTATTTCAGGGTGTCGGCCTACCGTTCCAGTCGGAGACTGTGCCGCAACTGATGCCCAATATGATCTGGCTCTATCGTCGTCCGATCCTTGATTATTGGGCCGAAAATCAGGATTCGCTGGGCGAAATCGTCACGCATGTGCTGGTGCACGAGATCGGCCACCATTTCGGCCTGTCCGATGATGATATGGAAGCTATCGAAGCGGCCGCAGAATAGATTGCGATCTCGAAAACAGATGAGGACTATTCAAAAATGGAATTGGTCGACGATCGGGCTCTGCTTCAACATGCAATTCGGGGAGACTCACCATGATCATTACCGTCTTTCGCTCTCGCCTGATGCCCGACGTGCGTGAGGAATATGTCGCCTTGGTCGACCGCATGGTCGAACTGGCCCGCACCATTCCTGGCTATATTTCGCATAAAGGCTTTTTCGCTGACGATGGCGAGCGGGTGACTATCGTCGAGTTTGAACACGAGGAAGGTCTGCGCGCGTGGCGCATGCACCCCGAACATCGCGCCGCGCAGAAACAGGCCCGTGAAGTATATTACTCCGAATATTGCGTGCAGGTGTGCACTCTGGTGCGCGAATCCCGATTTAACCGTGAAGAGCGTGCATCCGCCTGAATGGCGTCAGCACCGGCTATCAATAAACGCATATCTGCCCTCCGGGTCGGAAGGTGCTATTGACCAAAACACTGGACACCTTATGAAACAGGTCAGTTTTAACTTTGCCCGCCGGTGAGGCCGGAGCGACAAATGGAAAAATTCACGACCCTCGAAGGCGTCGCCGCGCCGCTGAAAATCATCAACGTCGACACCGACATGGTGATCCCCAAGCAATACCTGAAAACGATCAAGCGTACCGGTCTCGGCAAAGGCCTCTTCTCTGAAATGCGGTACAATGACGACGGCAGCGAGAACCCGAATTTCGTGCTCAACAAGGCTGCCTATCGCAAAGCGAAGATTCTTGTCGCCGGCGACAACTTCGGATGCGGTTCCTCACGCGAGCACGCGCCGTGGGCGCTGATGGATTTCGGCATCCGCTGCGTGATCTCGACCTCGTTTGGCGACATCTTCTACAACAACTGTTTCAAGAACGGCGTGTTGCCCGTCAAAGTGTCGCCGGAAGATCTTGAAAAGCTGTTCGACGACGCCGATCGCGGCGCCAACGCGACACTGACTGTCGATCTCGAAAAGCAGGAGATCCGTGGCCCGGATGGCGGCGTCGTTCGTTTCGAGATCGACGCACACCGCAAGCACTGCATGCTGAACGGCCTCGACGACATCGGCCTGACGAAGCAAAAGCAGAGCAAGATCGAGAGCTACGAAGGCAAAGCGAAGTCCGCGAGACCTTGGGCGTGATCGGCTGACCGGACGGCCAGCCGAAATTCCAAAACTCAGTCCTCGCCTTCCTCGCCCATCTCGCCGATGTGGTGTTGCGCGTACAGCTCAAGACCGAGCTTGGCAACGAGGTCGAGTTGAGTCTCGAGGAAATCGATGTGGTGTTCTTCATCTGACATCAGCTTCTCGAACAGGTCGCGCGTGACATAGTCCTTGACGGCATGACAATGGGTCGCCGCTTCCTGATAAAGTGCACGCGCCGACATCTCGGCCGCTAGATCACAGTCGAGCACCTCTTTGACGTTCTGGCCGATATGCAGTGGATCGAGCACCTGCATGTTCGGGAAGCCGTCAAGAAAAATGATGCGCTCGACCAGCTTATCGGCGTGTTCCATTTCCTCGATCGATTCCTTGCGCCACTGTTTTGCCAGATCTTTGTAACCCCAATTGCCGAGCAGCCGGTAATGGAGCCAGTACTGATTGACCGCGGTCAATTCGTGCCGCAGCGCTTTATTGAGAAACTCGACGACTTTAGCGTCACCCTTCATAACTGGCTCCTGTTATGGGCGTTCATGTCCACCCGGGAACAACGCTAGCAAAAAACTTCAAGATGCGCTGCCCGAGCCGGCGGCACGTTCCACATGTGGACGGTATTGGGCTGGTTTAGAGCATGTCAGCCGCGGCGTGCAGCGCGCAGGCGCAACCGACCGGGCAACCGACTTTCGCGCCGTTCAAGGTTTCATCGATGATCTTGCGAATGGTGCGCGCGCATCGGCCGCACTGGGCGCTGCACCCCAGACAGCCATACACGTGGCTGGTCGACCGCCGTGACGCTGCGCTTGCAGCACTGCGCACCTCGTGGTCGCTCAATACATTGCAGGAGCAGACGATCATCAGACACCCTGTTGGGGTATTCGCTAACCCGGAGTGTCGCTAGGAGTCAAAATAAAAACACTCTTTAAAAGTGTTCTAAACTATTGCTGTTACGACGTTTTTATCGCTGAGCGCGGGTACTATTCCAGCCACAAAGTTGTTTAATCGCGACATTCTTGGAGCGCTCAACGATATTGGCGGCGCAACTAGCGCCGAAGCGTGGTGCCTGCGGGGGCCATCTCAAGGCCCACCACTTTACTTTTCGCGATGGCGTTCTGCAAAAACCCGGATGCGCGGACGTCGTCGATGAAACCGTTAATGACCGCGAGTACCTTGGGCTTTCCCTTCGGGACGATGATGGTCTGCGTCACGCCGAACAGATTGTCCGGCAGGAGACGATAGCCAGGCATTTCTTTCAGCAAGTTGGTGAGGCGCTGGCGGTTGGCCCCGAAGGCATCGACCTCGCCCGCCAACAGCCGACGCTTGGCATCGGCCGGCGTATTGTCGGTTTCGACCAGGGTCGCCTGTTTCAAATTGCGGGCGAGATAAAGCGTGATCGAATCGTTCTTGCCGCCGGCGATGCGTCGGCCTGGCGCATCGATATCGGCGACCGCACGGATTGGAGAACCTTCCGGCACGACGAACGACTGTTGCACCAACATGTAGATCTGCGAGAACTCGACTGTCCCCACTCGCTCGGGCGCGTACGCCACGAAGCCGATATCGGCGTCGCCCTTGGCTACAGCCTCGATCACAGCGGGTGGATTCGTCAGCGGCATGAACACGAGCGGTATGTTGTTTCGCTGTGCGAGCTCCCGCGCGAGATCTGCGGATGCGCCATGAATTTCACCGCTGGCCGGATCACGCACCGCTTGGGCTGGGTTGTTCGCGAGATAGGCTGCGCGTAGCGTGCCGCCCGGTGCGATATCCTGGGCAAAGGCGGGCAACGAGAAGAACAAAAATGCAAAGGGGATCAGCCAGCCGTGCCGCAGCATAATTCATTCCTTCTCCCGCAAGCGAAGCATCGCTGTCCGCTAGTTCTGTTGTGCAATTGCTGCCGCGATCGCGACCGTTCGTCGTGCCATATCGGCATGCAATCGCTCGACCATGCGGCCATCGATCGAGACCACTCCTTTGCCCTTGTTCTCCGGCAGGTCGAAGGCAGCGATCATCTTGCGGGCGTGTTCGACCTCCGCCTGCGAAGGCGAGAAGGCTTTGTTGCACGGCTCAATCTGGCTGGGATGAATAACCGTCTTGCCGTCGAAACCAAGCTCGACGCCTTGGACGCACTCCTTGGCAAAGCCATCAGCGTTTCCGATGTCGTTGTAAACGCCGTCGAGGATATCGACGCCATAGATGCGCGCGGCAGCAACACAAGTCGATAACCAAGACAGCATCGGTGCCCTGCCCGGCACAAGCCGCGCGCGCGTGTCCTTGGCAAGATCGTTGGTGCCCATCACAAAACCGGACAGCCGTGTCTCGGAATCGCTCGCCGCCGCCGCGATCCGCAGGACGTTGAAAATCGCCAGCGGTGTTTCGATCATAGCCCACACCCGCGTCCTGTGATGAGTGCCCATATCGAGCAGCCGGCGACCAATCAATTCCAGGGTATCCGGGTTCGACACTTTCGGAATCAGGATCGCATCCGGCGCTGCGTGGGCCGCAGCGGAAAGGTCGTCGGCATGCCAAGGGGTCTCGACGCCGTTGACGCGAATGAAGACCTCGCGCGCGCCGAAACCCCTGGATTTGACTGCGTCTGTCACTTTTTGGCGCGCATCCTCCTTGGCCTCAGGCGCAACCGAATCCTCGAGGTCGAGGATCACACCATCGACCGGCAGTGCCTTTGCCTTTTCGAGCGCACGGACATTCGAGCCCGGCATATAGAGGACGCTGCGGCGAGGACGGGCGTTCATTCATGAGCCTCCATCGCATCCAAGACTATCGCTCGCATGACCTGCATGCCACTCCCACCTTTCGGCGGGTTGCCAATGACGATGCAGCCATGATTGTGTGAGACTGCATCACCGTTTTATAAACGGCCGCCAATGACATTTCCGCAGCAGCTGATCGATGGATATCGCGCCTTTCTCATCGGTCGGCTCCGTCACGAGCAGGACCGCTACAGGGGTCTTGCCGAAAGCGGGCAGTCCCCGCAGATCATGGTCATCGGCTGTTGCGACTCCCGCGTGTCGCCTGAAGTCATTTTTGACGCGAGGCCCGGCGAGCTTTTCGTTGTCCGTAACGTGGCGAATATCGTGCCGCCTTACGCGCCGGACGGGCACGCTCACGGTGTGTCGGCAGCGCTCGAATTCGGCGTCGGTGCCCTCAAGGTCAGACACATCGTCGTGCTCGGGCATGCGCAATGCGGCGGGGTGAAAGCATTCGTCGAGGATGCCGAACCGCTCTCTCCGGGCGATTTCATCGGCAATTGGATGAAACTCATGGCGCCGGCGGCGGAGAAGCTGGGACCGCGTGGCACGCTATCGCGCGACGAGTATCTGACGCGACTTGAGCAGGCAAACGTCATCAACAGCATCGACAACCTGATGACATTTCCGCGCCTGCGCACCCTGATCGAACGCGGGCAGGTTCTGGTCCATGGCGCGTATTTCGGCGTTGCGACCGGCCAGCTTTCGGTCCGCGATCCCGCGACCGAGAAGTTCGCCCAGGTCGCGGAGGATGATCACGCGCGAATATTCGCGCAACCGCGCTTTTAACGCTTGCTGCCGGCCTATGCTGCCCGGCGTTTGGCCTGAATAAGCTTGCGATTGATCAGGCACTCAGCGATCTGTATCGCGTTCAGCGCCGCGCCCTTGCGCAGGTTGTCGGACACGACCCAAATCTGCAGCCCGTTTTCGATTGTCGCGTCCTCGCGGATACGGCTGATGTAGGTCGCGTCTTCGCCGACGCATTCGTAGGGCGTGACGTATCCACCCGGCTCGCGCTTGTCGATGACCAGACAACCCGGTGCGTTCCGCAGGATGTCGCGTGCCTCATCGGCTGTGATCGGGTTCTCGAACTCAATGTTGACTGCTTCTGAGTGGCCAACGAACACCGGAACACGGACGCAGGTGGCGGTAAGCTTGATCTTGGGATCGAGAATCTTCTTGGTCTCGACCACCATCTTCCATTCTTCCTTGGTGTAACCGTCTTCCATGAAGACATCGATTCCCGGAATCACGTTGAACGCAATCCGCTTGGCAAACTTCTTGGTCTCGACCTCATCGAGCGTGAAAACGGCCTTGCTCTGCGAGAACAGCTCGTCCATCGCGTCCTTGCCGGCGCCCGATACAGATTGATACGTTGCCACGACAACGCGCTTGATCTTCGCCTTGTCATGCAGCGGCTTGAGCGCCACCACAAGCTGAGCGGTCGAGCAGTTCGGATTGGCGATGATGCTCTTTTTGGTGAAACCGGTGACGGCATCCGCGTTCACTTCCGGCACGATGAGCGGCACGTCAGGGTCCATTCGCCATGCCGACGAATTGTCGATGACAACGGCGCCCTGCGCCGCGATCTTCGGCGACCATTCCTTCGACACGACACCGCCTGCCGACATCAGGCAGATGTCGACGTCGGAGAAATCGAAATGGTCGAGCGCCTTGACCTTCAGTATCTTGTCGCCAAACGAGCACTCGACGCCCTGGCTCCGCCGCGAGGCGACGGCAACCACTTCGTCAGCGGGGAAATTGCGCTCAGCGAGGATGTCGAGCATCTCTCGCCCGACATTGCCGGTAGCACCCACCACGGCGACCTTGTAACCCATTGTTAACGCTCCGGACTGGATTCCGCCCGGTAACCCGCTCGGGGCAACCGGATGGCAGCGCTTCTAGGCGAGAACAGCGTCCAATACAACAGCACAACTCCGCATGCATCCGGCCCTGCGCTCATGGTAACGACCTGCCGCCCAACATCGTGCGCTTGCTCGCATATCTGGGTGCTATTGCGCTGCTTTCCATGGCCGGCGCTCATTTTTTCCAAATCGCCAAAAGTGATGGGTGCCATCACACCGGTGCATCAAGGATGGACCGATATCGAGCGGCCGTTCGCCGCCTTCGCACTGTCCATCCCCGAACCCGCCGATGTGCCGGCAAGCTATACGATCCGACGGCACACCATAGGCAACGCCGTCGCGGTGGTAACGCGCGTAGTTGACACCGACGATGGCCTTCAAGCGCTCCGTCAACGAAATTCGCGTCGCGCCGTAGACACGCTGCAGGCGCTGGTTCAGGGTGCTTTCGACCGCAAGATTGCCCCAGGTCGGCTCGGCGACTTCATCGC